>Ga0307375_10001129_pt1 | contig 30051 bp, 30 predicted proteins | sample TR1MG_FD_202531 | JGI IMG/M metagenome (GOLD analysis project Ga0307375, IMG submission 202531) | Soil microbial communities from Risofladan, Vaasa, Finland - TR-1 | ecosystem: Environmental > Terrestrial > Soil > Coastal area > Acid sulfate soil | place: Finland: Risofladan, Vaasa | collected... | reverse complement strand
GCCACTCGACAGGCTCCCCATCGGCTCCCCGGCATTTCGCTGAAATGCCCCGCCGCAAGCCGGCCATTGATGATGAAACGCTCAGGCGTGAAGTCGGCTCCCTGGCCGATGAAGTGCTGTTGCTGCCCAGCCAAGTGCTGCTCATCTGCGGGTTGAGCGAGTGGCAATTGAAGGAGCACCGCCGCACACGGCCACCCAAACCACCCCATCCTGAGCCGCGGACCAAACCCAAGGAAGCGCCTTGGTATTCATTGGGTGCCTGCCGGCATTACCGTGTGTGGAAGCAAGAGCAATCAGCCGTCAACGCGGTCATGGCAAAGCGCAAAGCGGAGCGCGGCTTCGCTGGGTTTGCGGCGTGGATCAACAAAGCCAACCTGCAATCGGAACCCTGGCCGTGTGCCATCACCGGCCCCTATCGCACGCCGGTCGACGCTTGGGCCACGATCCGTGGTGAGGTCGCCATAGCGCGCACGGATCGGATTGAATGGCTCACGCTCGGTGAATACCTCGACGCTCGCCAGAGCGCCGCATTGGACGAGGCACGCGCAGCGGATCGGGCCGAAGCCGTTGCTGAAAGCGCCAAGCGGATGAAGCGCGCCAAAGCAAAGCCGCTCACCAACCCATCCGACCGAGTGCGGGGGAAGACGTGACCCACGCAACCCGTGCCGAGAGTTTGGGGGGCGCCATCGAGGCACTGACAAAACAAGCGCAAGAAGGCTTTGACTGGACCCCCAGCATGGGTCGGCAGTTGGCAGTTGCGTTAGAGGCGGTAGAGGCGGAAGACGTCTTCAAAGCAGAGCGGGCGTGCCGAGACGCGATCGAACAGCTGACTGGCGAACGCGCTGCCTGCTTTGTCAGGTAACCGATCTTGTTGCATGGCTTGGGCAGGTGCTGGAAAAAGTCGGCAGCGGGGATCATGCGGCCTCCACGGACTGCTTCCGACGTGGCTTGTGCGGCTTGCAGCTCGACACGGGGACAAAATTGGCCGGCCGGCTGAACCGCATGCGGCCGCCCACGTGCAGTGCTTCGACGTCTTCTTCTCGATACCCGTGGCTCTCCGGATTCGGAGCGGGCCAGGTGTTCTGGTCGGCCAACTTCTGCATCGTGTCGCGCAAAAACTTCGGCGCATGTCCTTCGCAATACTCGATGGGCATGTGGCCCAGGGCATCGCGGGCGGTCGCGGAGGCGCCGGCTGAGAGCAGGATCTTGATGATCATTTCGGCGGCTTGCGGTCGGCAGAACCCAGGGCCGGCTTTCACCCCATAGACCCGGCACGCCACATGTAACGGTGTGAGCTTGAATGCACTGGGCTTGTTTAGATCCTCAGAGCACTGCACGCTTCGCGTCCGTCCAGGGGCGGCACAACGCATCATGCAAGGTGAGGCCAACCAACGAACCCGAACAACACCGACACTTCATGCAACGTCAACGCCTCGCCCGGCGCCGGAAGTTTCGTGCCGGACGTGCCAGTTTCGGGCTTAAACATGGATGACCCCGGTGTGCCCCGGATTTCTGGCGGTTGGGTGTTGCAGAGCAGCTTGGCTGACGTGTTGGAGGCGGTGCTGTCTGATCGTTACATCTGGGTGGATGGATGGTGGACCACCGACACTCGGGAAGCGTTGCTGGAACGCATCCGTTTGTTCCGGGAGAACGCCGAGGCGAACAGGGCGGCAACGTCGAAACCAAAGCGCTGTCGGTAGCTTCGGGGTCGCCCGCGTTGGCGGCCTTGGTCGTGGGTGCCGTGCGCCGGGGGAAACGCTGGAACCCGTGAGACGACGCATGAATGCTGGCAATCAACGACAGTGGCACAATGCCTAAGAGCAGGAGTTACGCCTGCTCGGAAATCTGCTGAAATCAAGTGGGTCGGGATACAGGGACGGGGGAAAGCTCATGAAGCAGATGCACTTTCAGGTGGACTCGCGGCTGGCCACGTTGCTCAGTCAGGAGTATTCGTCCACGGAGAAGGCCATCAAGGAACTCGTAGACAACGCATGGGATGCAGACGCGAGCGTTGTCAAGGTGGTTCTTCCCACGCCGATGACCCAGGAGTCCATCTCGATCAGTGATGATGGCAATGGCATGACGGAGGAAGAGCTGCGCCGTCACTACCTCAGCATCGCTCGTGACCGCCGTGCCACTAAGGGTGAGCGGACCGTTGGCAAGAAAAGACTCATCAAGGGCCGCAAAGGGATTGGCAAGTTTGCCGGCCTGATGGCTGCGTCAGTCATGTCACTTGAAACCAGAGCGAGGGGGCGATGCTCGCGGTTCCAGTTGACACTCGATGAGCTGGCCAAGGCAGAGGACATCGAGAAGCTTCCAATCAATCACACAGTTTCAGATTGTCCGGCGAGTGAACATGCCACGCTGATCACCCTGAGCGAACTCCACCAAGGACTTGCCTATCCCGATCCGGATAAGCTCCGACAGGTGCTGTTGCAGGAATACGGACGGCAGGACGATTTCACCATTTTCGTGAACAACAAGGAGCTGGGCATCGACGATGTCCGCGGCGCCTACCGCGAGGAAGAGGCGTCGTTACCGACAACTGGCAAAGTGCGACTGCGTTTCGCGATCAGTGACGGTAAGGCGGGTCTGCGCCAACCCGGGATCACCCTGAGGGTGGATGGAAAAGCGGTGGGGAAGCCCGGCTATTTCGGGCTGGACCGAAGCGATGATTTCCCCAAGAAGCTGCTCAACAAGGTTTTCGGTGAAATTGATGCCGATGGGCTCGCTCCCCATGTCACCGCTGGCTGGGGTGAGGTGCTTGAAAACAGCGAGATGATGCACGAGGTGGAAGCCTACGCTCAGGAACAACTGCGCAAGGCCTTCAAGGTCGAATACGGGCGCGAAATGCAGCTCGCCCAAGCACGCTTGAATAAGGCCGTGAAAGAGCGCTTGGCAGGCTTGCCTGAATACAAGCGCGAGTTCGCCGAGAAAGCCATCAAGCGTGTCTTGGACCGGTTCTATGGAGAGCCAGAGTCGAAGGTTGAGCCGATGGTGTTCGTGCTGTTGGAGGCACTTGAACGCTCGGACTACCGCGCCTTGATGGAGCACATTGCGGAGGCGACCCGCGGTGAGATCGGTGCCATCGCTGACGCGCTGGCCGAGTTCGGACTGGCGGATATGGCCCACCTCGTCCAGCAGGCCGAAGCAAGATCCATTTACCTGAATCAGCTTGAAAGGCTGGCAGATGACACTGCGACCCTAGAAAGCCAGATGCACACCGCCATTGCCCAGAGCTTGTGGATCTTCGGTCCGGAATACTCGCTATTCAGTTCAAACCAGACCCTCAAAAGGCAGATCGAGGACTATCTCGGAAAAAAATATACGGGCAAGAAGGCGTCCAAAAGACCCGATCTGCTCTTGAATGAAAATCTCAATGGCGAGTATCTGCTCATCGAATTCAAGCGCCCTGGGCACGCACTCAAACATGTGGATTACCAGCAGCTCACAGCCTACCGCAACGAACTCTCAGCCGTGACTGGCAAGCCAATCAGAGTGATGCTTTTGGGAGGCAAGAAGGGGAAGGACCTTCCGTCGAACGAATATGCTGAGAAGAACACGTCAGTTATGTTGTTCAAGGACGTCATCTCTTCCGCTCGCCGTCAGCTGGCTTGGATGTTGCGACCGGAGTCCTGAAATCACCGGTCCTTGCGGTCTGCCATTTCAGTTCCGGTTGTAGCCATGGGTGCGAGACAGCAAGACGCGCTTCCACCGGCGGCATACGGCACGGTGTGCGCGCCTTCCAAGATGGCGGGCACCGAGGAGCCCGTGATCTGATCCCCTGTTCAGTTGAGCCTCCATGTTACCCGCCGACTGGTCTCAGCAAACGCGCCAGCTCAGGCCTTCGTCTTCTTTGCCGCCCGCTGTTTCGGTTTTGGCGCCGACATCAATTCCTCGAGGTAGGCGACGCCTTCCTCCTCGGGGAAGAAACTGATGACATCGGCCACGTGGAGACCGTAGCGCCGTTTCAGGGTCAGGAATTCTGCCTTCGCCTTCTCCATGGGCGAGAGTTCGGGCTGGTTTTTTCGCGCTTCGAGCGCAGCCAGTTCTTCCTGGAACTGCTTGAACGGATCTTTCGGGAGCATGGAATCCAAACGATGGGTGGAACAGTAACGGTGACGCGAGGCGTCACGCCTTCGGCTTTTTCTTGGCCTTTGTGGCTTTCGCACGGAGTGCTTCTGCTGCTTGTTTTCGAGCGATCGACTGCGCACGCGATCGGTTGGCGGCCAGCTGCGCTTTCATGGGCGTGGTGAGTTTCAGAGCGCGGATATCCGCGTATATGGCATCGACCGAGCAACCATAGTGTCGGGCCATGTCCATCCCGCACATGCCTTGGGTAATCAACCGCGGGATTTCCAAGCGCCGGCCCACGTGCGGTCCGGGCACCCGCTCCACCTGCTCATAGTCGAGGATCTGGGCGATGCGCTGGCGGCTGCGCTTCATGAGGACGGCGATTTCAGCGCAGGTTTTGCCTTTGGTATACAGCCGGACGACTTTGGCGCGCTGCTGGGCCGCCCGATACGGAGAGATTTGCTTTTCTGCCATGGCCGCAGAGTCGATGAAGTGCCGGGGCGCGTCAAGAGCGGCACCCCCATCCACGGATGTTTCCAAAGCGATGCTGAGGCACCACCCCAGACACGCTCTGCATGAGGTCAGCAGGTCACCCCCGTCACTGGCTCACACCTGATGCGGGTCACTCTGCTGACCGGTCGCCTCAGGCAACCCTGCGGGTGCGCCATTGCATTTCGCCCACCGCTGCCCGCTCGCGCGGTGGCTATGTGGTGCCAGGGGCTTGCCCCGTCAGGCCGTTGTTTTTCCGCGGTGCAATCCAGCGCCGAAGGAGAACCACCATGGCTTTCGCACGAGACGTTCTGGGCCACTACACGATCACCGGCCCGCAAACCGAGGAAGAAATCCTGGCCGCCGCCGAGGACATCCTGGCCCGCCGGCTCTACCGCGAAGCGAGCATCGGCAACCCACGCGACATGGAGCAGTTCCTACGCATGAGGCTGGGCCACCTGCAACACGAAGAGTTCCATTTGTGCCTTTTGGACAATCGCCACCGGGTCCTTGACGTCATCAAGCACGGTCAAGGAACGCTGGACGGCGCGAGCATCCACCCCCGCGAAGTCGTCAAAGCGGTCCTTCGGACCAATGCCGCCGCGGTGGTGCTGGTTCACAACCATCCAAGCGGTGTTGCTGAACCCAGTGCCGCAGACCGAGCGATCACGAAAATCCTGATCGCCGCTCTCGGAACCATTGAGGTCCGGATCCTGGATCACCTGATCATCACCGCAGGTGAGTGCTGCAGCATGGCCGCTCGTGGGCTGATGTAGCCCGGTTCACCCAAGCAGGAGCCAAAGCGAAGGCCCCTTGCGGGGCCTTGCTTCACGGCATGAAAGCCCTGGAAGAGCCAGAACGACGATCAGCGCTCGCGCCGGTCGTCCGAGCCTGCCCGCCAGGCGTTCAGGGCTTCTTGTGCAGCCCGATGATCCGCCGCCGCCTGCTTGTCTAAGGTGGCGTTGCGCGCATTGACCTTCGCCATGATTCGAGCGTGGTCTTCCGCGATCTCGAGGCGGTTCCGCTCATCGTCATGTTCTTCATAAAAGCGATTGCGCTCGCGCCGGATCAGGTCTTCACGTATGGCCACTTGGTTGCGGTGGCGCCGCCAGAACGATCGCCAGATGCTTTCTTCGTCGATTTGGACGCCCAGATTCATGGTGTGCACTCCGCGTGGATGAAGTTTTCGACCCTTGTCTTACCATCGACTTCGGCCGAAGTGTCGATCGTGGGAGGCTCTGTTCAGGAGCCAGCTCGGGTCAGAAATACACCAGGCAATGGACCTGCCCAGCGCCACGATCAGCGCCAGGCGGCTCCCACGGCTCACGGTTGCAGCCAGTATGACGGCCAGGGCGAAGGGGAGAAGCCCAGAGACAGCTGGCTCACGAAACCGCCCGTAGAGGCGCTGGTGCAAAAGCTCACGACCTCGCCCTGCGTCTTGAGCTTGTGAATGATGAATGGATCCGTGCCAGCACCCTGGGCACCGATCGAAGCGGGGCCGCCTGACAGCAGCGCGATGCACTGGTCAGTCGTCAAGTCGTTGAAAACAAGACCGAAGCCGATGCCGGAAGGCTGGGCGCCGCCTCCGTCGATTTCCATCAAGCCCATAGATTCGCCGGTGAATGCAGAGAAGCAACCGACGCCATAGGCTGGATCGGATTCGGGGTCGCAAAACCCCTTGCCGAAAGATGTTGAGTGCGCGTAGTAGGCGTCTTGAAGAGCCGGGCCATTGGGCGCTGGCCAGTTGGCGGGGAAGATGGTCATGATGTTTGCAGCGACGGTTTGAGCCATTTGGCGGTCGTGGTCCACGTCAGCCGAACGCTTGGCCGACGCATAAATGCTGAAAGTGACCGCAGCCGCGCCGATCACGATCGCGAACACCAGGATGACTTCAAGCAGGCCGAAGCCACGGCGAGCCCGGCGCGTCAGCGCACGAGAAGGGAAGGGGAGGGTCAGCGTGGTCATGGGTTGCTCGGTGGGGTCGGGGTGAGGGAGAAATGGGCGCGATAGGGATGCGCTGGGTTCGGTGTGGCCCAGAACACCACGCGCGTTGAGACGGGCGCTCCCGCCAGGGAGAACCTGACGTGGGGGCAGGCCAGGATCGGGTGGCTGTCGCTGCGCTTGCAGTCGCCCAGCTCCACACCTGTAACGCTGGGTGCGGAAACCTGCATGGCCTGGGCCTGGGAGGCCGCGGCTTCTTGTATGGCCACTTGGGCTTGCTCAGGCGTCAGCGAGGAAGGCATGGACGGCGAGCAGCCGGCCAAGGCCACCAAGGCCAGCAGGGGAAGGGCGCGGCGGATCACTGGATGTCCTCTCCGTTGTCGTCCGCGTTGGTGTCCGCATCGTTTTCCACGTCATCCGCCGGTGCCACCGACAGGCCGTCGCGCGACCGGATCAAGAGCACGTCCTGCCCCACACGAATGGCCTGGTCGTTGTCCTGCACGACCGAGATCAGATTGCGATTGGGACGGCCATACCCGTCCGAGGTTTGCACGAAAATCTGCACGCCCTGGTGCACCTTCGGTCGATTGGAGATGCCATTACCAAGGGCGGCACCGGCCGCACCGCCCAGGATGGTGCCCAGGCCGCGGAAAGAACCGCTGGAATGGCGGGTGACCGCGTAACCGGTCGCCGCACCCACGGCCGTGCCGACATACATCGAGGCGTGGCCAGTCGAGGAGACTTGGATCTGCACGGGACGGATCGCGATGACCCTTGCCAAGACGGCCTGTTGGGCGGTCAACGACCCGCGATCGGTGTAGACCCGACCCGAGGTGTTTGGCAGCGTGCTGGCCTGCACGCAGAAGGGCAGGGCGAGAAACGCCAGGAAGGGGAGGGCGCGGCGGATCATGCGCTCACTCGCACGTGACCGTTGGCGTCGCGGATGAGCAGCACGATTTCGTGCACCCAGAGCTCGGGGGCGGCGTCCTGGAAGACCGTGGTGAACGGGCCATCGACGCGGTTGCCCCGGCCGTCGAGGTCTTGGACGACGATGCGCACGCCTGGACGACGGGCGCCGCTCTTCGACTCGATGACGACTGGTTTGAGTTGCACGATTTCGACGGCGGTCGTGTTCAGAGCAGTAGTGGGAGCGTCCGACACGACAGGGATGGCAGCCTGAGCGGCCAAGGGGAGGAAAGCAGCGAGTGCGAGGGCTGGAAGAAACGTGCGCATGGTGAAACTCCGTGATGGCTCAAAAAAGGTTGTAGGCGTCCACGGCCTGGTCCACGTTCGACGTGGTATCGGCAGCAGGTGTGGCGTTCGAGACAGCAACACCAGCCAAGCCGAGGCCGGGTGCCGCTGCGTTTTTCGGGTTTGTGCATGCGGCCATCGCATCGGGCTGACCCGCAACGGCGACGTGGACTGCATTCGGCGAACCAACAGGCGTCCCACTGTCGGCGGAGTCGCCCTCACCGCTTGAAGAGCTCGGGAAGCAATCGGGTTCATAGCCGGAGCAAAATGATTCCGGCCGAACACGCACACTCACGATTCGAGCGGGCGCTTGGAGCGTGCTGCTGTAAGCACCTTTTTCGTCCGTCGTGACGGTTTGCGAATTGAGGAATTCACCGTCGAGCACGACGTCTACATAGATCTTTGCGTGCGGGCGGGGCATGCCCTGGGCCATCACGATGCCGCTGATTTCAACTTTTCGATGCGACTTGGAATAGACAACAAAGGCAGTGGTGGTGGGCTCCACCCAATGTCCGCCGCCATCATCGCGGAGGAAGTGAAATGCTTCTACGGGCGACTGCGGACTCGGGAGGTCGCCGACCAGATTGGCCCAGTTGGTGGCTGGCTGCGCGCCAACGCCATAGGTGAAGCCAGGCGCCGCGAACCCGCTGTTCCACTGGCTGATCGACACCGGCAGGGGCGCGCTGTCGGTTTCACTTCTGGAACCGATGTAAACGGGCGGGCAGGTGTCCGGGGTGCAAGTAACATCCTGCGCATGCGCCGTGGCGACAGAGGCCCCGCCCAACACGAAGAAAGCGGCAACCAACAATTTCAGTGTCGAGCGGTCGAAGTTGGAGAAGGTGAGCATGTGAGGTGATCCGTGGTCGGGATACCTCTACCTTTTCAGACTATCGGGTGCTGTCAATACACGAACACAAAAGGAAGCCGCCCTGAGGCGGCTCTCAATTCCACTTCAACATCTGCCGTCTTTCAGGTCTCAACCGCCGGATCGAACTGGCCTTCCAGATCGGCTGGCGATGGGTTCGCTAGGGGTGAGCTGGGGTCGCCCAGCTCACGTGTCAGGAAGTCGAAGTAAGCGGTGTGCTGGTTCACCACGAATAGCCCACACCGGCGCCGATCGTGCGATCTTTGCCTGCCGCTGCACCGCCCACGTTCCATGCGACGTGGCCACTTTCGCTGGTGTGCTGGTAGCCGACGGCGATGCCGTTGTGCCCGCCCGCAAATCCCACGCCAGCGGCAACGCGGTTGTGGTTGTTCGGATCCATACCGCCGAAGGTGGCCACCATCTGAGTAGATGCGGTGCTCATCGCTTGTGTGGTGCTGAAACGCTGATTCACCTCGGCAAATTTGCGATCAGTATATGCATTCGCCCAGTTCAGCGTCTGCGCCGAGCTTGCGTCGGTGTAACGGTTCGCCGTATTGATCGCGTCCTGCACTTGCTGGCTCACCTGACCCACGTTCGCCGCGTCGCTGTTGGCCAAACCATCGGCCACGTTGCTGATCGTGGTTCCGTTCGCTCCGGCCAAGGTCACCTTGTTTTTGTCGGTGGAGTCGTAGTGCACGGCCAGGGCGTCGGTGCCGCTTCCGGTCCCGTCTTTACCGTCCTTGCCTGGTGCGCCGGGGTCACCCTTGGGTCCTTGCGGGCCAGTGGGCCCGACGGGGCCCGGGCTGCCGGAGCCGGAAGGCGGCAGATTGTCGATGCGGGAATTCACCGCGTTCAAGCCGTTGTCCAAAGCGAGCAAGGCACCGTTCGTGTCAGTGTAGGTGCCCGCAGCGCCGGGGGCGGTGAGGATAAAAGTAGGTGGAGTGTAGACACCGCCGATGAATGAGGCGCCCGCGCCGAACCCGACCATGGCGTTGTTGAGCTGGTTAACGGTCACGCCGTCCTGCAACTCAGTGCCATCCAACATTTGCGACAGGGTGCGATTGCCCACTGCCACCGTGAAGGCGCGATCAGTGGTGGTCTGCGCACCAACGGCGACGGAGAAGATGCCGTCGGGGCCCACGTAGGCACCCTGGCCGAAGGACGAGCCACCTACTGCATCTGCCCCCGCATGCGCGCCCACCGCAGTGGCCTGGCCACCGGTGCCCGCAGCACCCGAACCCACCGTGCCCGCAGAGGCACCCGCACCGATCGCGGTGTTCTGCCCGGTGTCAGCGTTGCCGGCGCTCGCGCCCGGGCCCACGGCCACTTCATCGATGCCTGCTTGGTTGGCGGAAGTGGTCGGAGCGTCGGTGGCGAGCCACACGGGAGCTGAGCCGCCAGTCCCCGTGCCGATTTCACTTTGCAGGCCGGTCAGTGCGCTGCCGACGTCGTGATACACACCATTGTTCAGCACGTAGGTCGGAGGATTCCAGGTGCCCGTGATTCCGCTGATGCCAGCGCCGCCTCCGAGGTAACCGATGGCGGTGCCGAGCTGGCCGATGTTCACTGCATCGAAAGCATGAATGCCGTTGCCGACTTGCGTGAGCCGTCGGCTGCCGATTCCGACCACATTGCTTTCGTTGATAACCGTGCCAGCGCCGATGGCAACAGAATTATCGGCTGGGTTCGAGCCCGTTCCCCAAACTTGTGCGCCGGTGCCCAGGGCCGTGTCATTGGTGCCGGAGGTGTATGTCTGGTTGCCGATCGAGATGTTGCCGATGTCAGCCGTGCCCCACAAACCAGCTTGCGCCGCGTTGCCGATGGCGATGCTTGCGTAGCCATTGGTGTTTGCGGTTGGACCGATCGCGACGCTTCCCCACGGGTTTTGGCCTGCATTGGCCGGCCCGGTGCGGACCAGCGAGCTGTCACCAATGGCGACCCCAGTGATCCCCACGCCGTTGCCGTTGATCTGCGCGGAGGTGCCCATGGCCACGCCGACCGCGCCATTGTTGAGGTAGGCGCCACCGAAGGCGGAGCCCATGCTGGTTACGTCAATGCTTGAATTGGCGCCTACTGCCGTTCCACGCCCGAACACACCTGAATTGAAACCCATGGCCAGGTTTGGAAAGCCAGGAGAGTCCTCGGCGTATGCCCCTGGACCGAACTGCATGGCGCCGGTCGAAGTGTCAACGCAGAGAAACGTGAAAGGACAGGTGGTGGGTGCGGCTGCTTTGGCCGTTGTAGCCGTGAGTGACAAACCCACAGCAAAGGCGAGGGCAGCAAACGTGAGCAAGGGCGTGCGGAACGTGCGCATGGGGAGAGTGCCTCAGAGAAGGAGATTCGGGGTTACTCAAACCCTCCCAAAGATTCGGGTGCTGTCAATACACCGACCGCGAACATAAAAAAGCCGCCTCAGGGGCGGCTTGGCAGAACAAGTGAAGTGAAGGTAGGTCAGTGATGGTTTGGGTTGAGCATCGAAGTGCAACTTGGCCAGATGTGGGTCTTCCCGTCAGACCCAAATGCGAAGACGCAAAGCCACACCGCGTCAGGACTGTTGCGCAGGTCGGTCACGCCGGGTATTTCGCCGGGGAGAGGAGCAGGATTAGTCGCGACGTAATACGTCGCGCTGAACACCTTGCCGTTGGCGACCATATTATCTGCGGGTGGCCCCATGTCGTGTTCAAGTTGCGCAAGTGTCGTGCCAGGCGAGTATTTCGCCACTGACGGTAGGCCATCGGTGGGGTCGTAGCTTTTAACCGCGGACATCGGCACGACAGGGATGTCTTTGCCGTGGCTGCAACCGGCAGCCGCCAGCAACGTGAGCGCGATCAGCGTGAAGTGAAGCTTCATTGTGGATCCCCTGTTGCGGGCCGTTTTCGGATGACCAGGCGTTCCCGCTGCGCACCTGGCAGGAACAGGTTACCCAGAATCACACCCAAATAACCGAACATCGCATAAACGGGTAACAGAAGATGGCCTAACCTGCTTTCGCACTTACCGTCATGGACGACCCCTCACCGTGTCCGTGCCATGGCCCCTGCGAAACTGCCCGCCCGCAAGTCCCTCTACCGCGAGGAAACCCCCGTGTTCGTGGGCGTGCTGCGCGCGTTGCGAGAACGGACGGGGCTGAACCAAACAGACTTCGCGGTTAAGCTGGGTCGGTCTCAGACGTATGTGTCGTCGGCTGAACGCTCAGCCGTGCGCCTGGATGGGTTGCAACTGATGGACTGGGTTCGCGCGTGCGGGTCCAATCTTCGCGAATGGGCGGACCTGATCGAAAACCAGCTGTCGCCGGAGCCGGTGAAGCCGACCAAGAGCAAGAGCGCTGGGGCGGGGAAGAAGCCCAAATAAACAAGCCGCCCTGGTGGAGGCGGCTTGGTCGGGCGTCGGCATCCTTGCGGCGCCAGGGACTTCCCAACGCCCTCAGTTTGCCTCCCAGGCAATGCCGTGTCTGTCGGCAAACCCTGACTTCGGTGTCCTCGCGATCGGCGTAAACTTTGTCGGCGAAAGGATCGAACTGGGGCAGGGGATGAAGCAGGGCATGAAAGCGGTGATGCTGGGCATCGGTGTGGCTGTGCTGGCCGCGTGTTCCCATCCAACCACACCGGAGACGACCTCACCACCAGTCACGGCTTTCGGTGCCGCTTTGTCAGGCACCTACGTCGCCGCCGGCCAAGACGCCAAATCCCACTATTTCATTGAAGCCTTGCGGCTCACGCCCTCAGGCTCCGGCCAGTTCAGCGGTTCGCTCGAATCGACCACGCTGGATCCAACCGGAAAGATCCAATCGGCGTCGCAGAACGTCACGGGGTCTACGGATGGGCATCAGGTCACCGTGACGATCGACCAGTTCATGGGGCACACGAACCGCACCGGTTCCATTACGGCCGATGGGATCACCTTGTCCTGGTTGGACAAAGGCCAACTTGACCACGAAGCCTTCAACAGGAAGACCGATGCCGAATACGGCCAAATGCTCGATGCCATGAAACAAGGCTCGACCTCGTTGACCGCACAAGAGCAGCAGCGGCAAGCACAGGCAGAAGCAGGGAAGCAGGCATTGGCACTGACCGACCGCATCAACCGGTTCCTGCAAAAAGTCCCCACGTGGTCCCTGGCCGCGCAGCAGGCGCGCCACGACCACGCGATGCAGGTGGCCCAGGCCGACTTGGCCCGCACGAAACAGCTGATGACCGGCGGTGACGTGTCCCGTTCGCAAGCCCAGGTGACCGTGGACCAGATGCAAGTCGCCCACATCCAGCTCGGCGTGGCCATCGACAGCGACAAGCGAGAATTGAGTGAAGCCAAGGAGAAACTGACGGCGCTGGACGCCGACGTGCAGCAGACACCGTGCCTCGCGCCCGATGGCACGCTGGCACTTCATGCCGTGCCCGAGTGTGGAGCATTGCCGGAAGCCGTGCGCAGTTACAACGAGGCACGGCCGAAGGCCGATGCGTTCTTGGCGCAAGTGGCGGCGCTGGACGCAAAGACCGACGCCGATTTCGTGGGCGTGTTGCACGAAGCCGAAGAAGCTGCCGGCATGCCGCAGAGCCACTGAACGAACAATGCCTGCCCACAACCATCACTTTCTCTCGCAGTGCTATCTGCGCGGATTCACCGACAACGGAAGCAAGAAGTCCAAGCTGATCGGCGTGGATCGCGAAACCGGGGAATCGTTTGCCACGACGCCACGCAATGTCGGCAGTTTGCGTGACTTCAACCGAATTGACGCGGATGGCATTGACCCGGACGCGTTGGAAAAGCATTTGGCTGAGTTCGAAACAGGTGCGGCCCAAGGCTTGCGGGCTCTTGCTGAGGGAGCGAAGTTTGAAGGAGAGGTGCTGGACAATGTGCTGACGCTGGCGGGACTGCTCCACGTTCGTTCTCCCGCGCGTCGAGAACTAATGCGAAAGTTTCAAGCATCCATCGCTGAGCGGCTCATGGATTTAACACTCGCAACGCCTGAGCGTTGGGAGAGCCAACTGCGTCAAATGCGTGAGGCTGGGCAAGAGCTGAAAGGCGACACGAGCTACGAAAACGCAAAGCGATTCTTGGACAGCCGGGCTTACACCATCGACGTGGCGCGTGAGCACCACATCCGCATGGAATTTGTGGGGCTAGATGCGGTCATGCCGTTTTTGATGGAACGTCGTTGGCTCTTACTTGAAGCGACCGAGGACACGGGACCTTTCGTCACGTCGGATCACCCCGTCAACTTGACCTGGAATGATCCCGAGTCAGTGCCGCCTTTCTATCGGGATCACCCCGGACATGGCATGAAGGAAACGCGTGTCTGGTTTCCCGTTTCCAAGAACCTCGGCATGATTGGAGAGTTCGAGGGGAGCGAAGGCCGGCACCCAGCGACCAAGCAAGGAGTGGCCGCTATGAATTACGTGACGATTAGCTTCTCGCAACGCCAGTTCTATGCCCCCAATCTGGGGTTCCCCATTGTTGGGCCGGGTGGGGAGATTCACGACGGCCGATATCTGTTGAACGCGATGGGTCGTAAGAACGGATTGTGAGCGTGTCTCACGCCGCCAACCGGTGTTCGTAGAATGCCTGCGGCCGGTCATCGAGGATGGCGTAGAGCGCCGCCAGATTGGCCGGGTCCGGGTTCAACCAAGCGTCGACGTTTTCCGGCTTGATCTGGATGATGCACCGGTCGTGGCCGGCAGCGGCCACCTCCGGAGGGGGCTCGTCGGTGATCGCGGCGAAACTCCATAGATCTTCACCTGGCCCCGTCCAGTGGGAATACACACACGCGATGAGCATGTCTTGCGGCGGTTCGGGGTTGAACTTCAAGACCACGTTTTCTTCTTTTTCGCCCGGCGCCAGCTCGCGGTGTTCCATCGTGTGCCGGGCCACGTTTTCATAAAACGCGTTCACGACCATCACCGCATGCGTGTGACCGAACTGGTTGCGCCAGAACCGTTCCAGGTTGTCCCGGCGGGCGTTGTAGGTGCCACTCACCTTGCCATCTTTCGTGCGGTCGATGGACGCCGGCATGCCTTCGGGCCGGCAGTGATACCTCATGGGCATCACCACCTTTTTACCGTTCTGCATGAGCATCACCGAGGCGTAGCTGTCCGGAAAGATTCGGCTGTCCCGCGCCTTCGGTTCGGTTCGGTGCAGGTCGGCGAGCTTGCCCTGGATGTCGGGGATTTTGTTCAACGCAATGCGCTGATCTTCCGCCGCCTTTTTCGTCGGCTTGGGTCCGCCCAATACTCGCTTGGCATCGGCCAAGCGCTTCTTCTGTTTGAACAGTTCCTGTTCCAGCGCCGTGGACTGCGCGGCGTCAAAGGCGTCGATGGACGCCTTGACCTCGCGCTCACCGTCTGTTTTCGGGTGCGCGAAACCATCGGCCATCGCCTTGGGGATTTTGATTTTCTTGTCCTTGCCCCGGTCGCCGAACAGCTTCACGAAGTGGCGAATGGACAGGATTGCCCCGAATTCCTTTGTGAACCGGTGGAAATCAGACCAGGCTTCGGCGGAGTAGCACATCGCAGCATTCCCTCATCCGTTTTCCCGCATGATAGACCGGAGATGTCAAATTTAAGGGAGGGCGACATGGACGACGATCACCGCTTCATGGCGGCCGAGGCCGACGCGGCACGCGAACACATTGAGGTGCTGCCGCACGCCATGGCGCAGTTCGCACTGGGGGCACCAGCACCACGCGCTCGCATTGCGATTCAGCTGGCCAGGGCATCCATCGACTTTGGCCGCGGCTCGGCTGTGCTGATGGCCAACGGGTTCAAGGATTTGGGCGCCCCCGCCATCAGTCTCCACCGCATGCAAATGGAACAGGTCCTGCGCAGCGCCTTTTTCTGCGGACCGGCGACTGACGATGAAGTGGCGCATTTCCTCAAGCAAGACAGGCTTCGACATCGACCACGAGACGATGGCCGGAAACACCCGATGACCATGAATGAGCTGACCGCCATTGTCGAACCGTTCCTGGATCAGGACGAGGGGGGAGTGGTGGACGGCAAATTGGCTAGGGTCGTCAAAGGATCCTATGGCACGCTGAGCGCCCTGGTGCATGGCGGCCATGCGTTGCTCAACGCCTATGGCGGGAACGGCAACGAAGTCGGTTTCGACATCTCCCGCAAAGACGCTTGTCAGATCCTCGATCACCTGGTGGCGTTTGCCAATTTGGCTTTGGCGATCGTGGGTCGGGTGGCTGCCGACACTCCCGAACGGGTTTCTGACATCTTGGGGCCGCCCTTCAAGTCCTTTGAGGGGTGGACGGAGCGGATGAAGCAACGGCAAGGGTAAGACCTTCTCTCAGCGCGTGAGACGGCACCGGTGGTAATCTTGATTTTCGTTCAGAAATCAAGAATTCACCATGTCTCCCCCCGATCACGGCGGTTTCCGCCCCGGCGCCGGCCGCAAGCCCGGCTCAGGCTCGTTTGGCGAGCCCACCACGCCCGTTCGGGTGCCCGAAAGCCAGGTGGAGACCGTTGTGGCGTATCTCGATGCCTACCGCCAAGACACGAAAGCCGAGGCGCCACGCCCGATCACCCAGCAGCCGTCGGCCATCCACCTGATCGCCTTTTCATCGAGAGTCGCCGCGGGCTTCCCCAGTCCCGCCACCGACTACATCGACGATGCGATCGACCTTAATTCCGAGCTCATCATCCAAGGCCACGAAGCCTCCACCTTCGTATTGCGGGTGAAGGGTTGGAGCATGCACAACGCCGGCATCTTCGATGGCGATCGTATTGTGGTGGATCGCGCCTTGGAGCCTCACCAAGGCGATGTCGTGGTGGCCGTGTTGAACAATGATCTGACCATCAAGCGGCTGGGGATGATCGGTGGCAAGCTCGCGCTGATCCCAGAGAATCCGCACTTCCAACCGATCGTGTTGGAAGACGGAGACGAACTGTTGATCTGGGGAGTGGTGACCAACTGCCTGCGGAGTTTCCGCCGAGGTGGGCGATGAAACGTGTGAAGCGTGGGCCGTCGCGCAATGCGGGCTTGTTTCAACAGTCGAAGCGAGGGGTGGATCGGACGCTGGGGGTATGGGAACGCATCGCTCCTTTCCAACGGCGGGTGCTGCTCAAAAAAATGGGCATGCCGAGGAGCCTCTACAAATATCGGGCCATCCCCGCGGTGGACGACACGTTGGGGAGGGCGCGCCTGGAAGATTTCCTCTTGGAAAATCGATTGTGGCTGGGCACCGTGGCCGGTTTCAACGATCCCTTCGAAGGTCGAGCGGATTACGTCGTGCATGAGCGCGGCGTCAACCTGCGGCAAGCCCTGGAACGGAAATATCGAGAACTGGGTTTCAACAGCCAGGATGCGAGGTCGAAAGTCGACAGCGCGGACGTCGCCGACCCCACGAGGATCGAAGATAGGGCGCGGGCGGGGAACTTGGTAGTGCTTGAATCCATTGGCGTGTGTGCGCTCGGCACCAACCCGTCCAGTCCGTTGATGTGGGCGCACTATGCTCACAACCACACCGGTCTCTGCGTCCAACTTCGACCGGTAATGGACTTGGCAGCATTGATCGCCCATCCGGTCGAATACAGCGACACCTATCCGGTGTTGAGCGACGTCCTGAAACCCGTTAAGAGCCGGGATGTCTTGCCCATCTTGCGGAAATCTACGCACTGGGCATATGAGGAAGAATGGCGAATCGTCGCGCAGGAGGAGCCGAATTCGCATCGAGCGTTCGCGCCGGCAGCAATGGGTGCGGTGATCCTGGGCATGCGAATCACCGATGCCGACAAGGCGTATGTGCTCAGCCTGATGGACGAACGGCGACAGAGGTATGGCATGCGACCGATGGTTTATCAGGCGATCGCTGCCAAACAACGATATAGGTTGGAAATCCGACGACTGCGGTAGCTCGGGTCGTTATCAAGGGAAAATTTCACGCGTCGAAAAGACGAATATATATTCCTTGGAAACACAACAAAAAGGAGATTTCCATGACTTATACATTTGAAAAATACGACCGTAACCTGCTTGATCGAGCCGTTAAAAACGGTCACAGCGTTACTTTCAGTTTGGGGACCGATGACATCGGCGAACTCGGGATTTCCCACCCGCATGACGTCGCCTTAGTGAGGGTTGGTGATTGGTTTGACCTCCACGCGTGGCAAACAAAGCCAATTCGCCGCTTGATGCTGGAAACGCCTAAATCGCCTCGAGAAATCCTGGACAGCGCAAGCGGCCTTGTAGGCTATCTATACCTGCAATACGAACAAGCAGGCGGGCCGGCCGGTATGGGTGACATTTCAGCCACCTACAACCCGTTGGTCGCGCCAACGTCGCGTGTGGTCCAACTGGATCCGATCGTGGCATGAAACCTCCGATCGCTCGGCGACGCATCGCCTTGGTCGATGCCAACAGCTTCTATTGCAGTTGCGAGCGGGTGTTTCGACCTGACGTTGAAAACGTGCCCGTTGTGGTCCTCAGCAACAATGACGGATGTGTCGTCGCCCGCGATCGCCTGGTGAAGCAACTCAATGTGGCGATGGGCGTGCCGTGGTTCCAGATCAAGGATCTGGCAAAGAAGCACGGCATCGTGGCTTTCAGCTCGAACTACACCCTCTACGGAGATTTGAGCCGTCGCTTCATGGACGTGCTCGGCCAGTTTGTGCCAGCGCCCGATCAGGAGGTGTATTCGATAGATGAATGCTTCCTCGACTTCACTCACCAACGCCTGGACGACGCCACCGCCACCGGTCACGTGATCCGCGATCGCGTGAAGCGCTGGACGGGGTTGCCGGTATGCGTAGGGTTTGGCGCCACGAAAACCTTGGCGAAGATGGCGAACAATTGTGCGAAGAAGCAGCCGTGGTGGGGAGGCGTGTGCGACCTCACCGCGGTATCCGAAACCGAACTGAACGACGTGCTTGGCCAGGTCGAAGTTCGGGATGTCTGGGGCATCGGCCACAAGTTGTCCGCGCAGCTGATGCAGGGCGGGGTGAAAACCGCGGCCGACTTGCGTCGGTGTGATCCGAAGCGGATTCGCGAACGCTTTTCGGTGGTCGTGGAACGCACGGTCAGCGAACTGCAAGGCGTCAGTTGCATGGCCTGGGAAACGGAGCCACCGGCCAAGCAACAGATCATCGCCTCACGCAGTTTCGGCGGGCCGCTCTACACCCTGGAACAACTGAGCGAGCCGATCCGGTATCACGCCAATCGTGCGGCGGAAAAACTCCGGCAACAGGGCAGCGTCGCCGGGCGGGTGGGCGTGTGGATCCAGACCAACGTGTTTCGGCCACAGGATCCGCAATACACCCCGATGCGCAGCGTTGCGATGCCCGTGGCCAGCGATGACACGGCCGTGATCGCAGCTTGGGCCGCGGCCGTTCTGGAAGCCGTGTTCCGGGCGGGCTATCGCTACGTCAAAGCTGGCGTGATGCTAGACGACATCCGGCCGCGTGGGATGACCCAGGGCTCGCTTTTCGATGCACAGCCGCCAGCTCAGGATTTGCGGCGCGAGAAACTGATGGGCGTGCTGGACAAGGCGAGTCGGTGTCAGTTGCTGGCCGCACGCGCCGCGACGGTATTACTGATCAGGGGCTCGCCTATTTTCGGGCTGCTTATCCGGGCGAAGAAATCAGCAAGGACGACATTTTTTATTACATCTATGGGCTATTCCACTCAGAATATGTTGAGCGTTTTGCCGACAATCTGTCGAAGGAACTGCCCCGAATCCCCTGTGTGAAGTCCGCTTCCGACTTCCGGACGTTCGCGAAGGCAGGACGCGACCTTGCCGTATTACATCTTGGCTATGAGAGAGTGGCTCCATACCCGGCATCCATTGATTCAGGCAGGCATGTTCTTAGCGATGCCGACTATTTTGTGACACAAATGCGGATCCCGAAAAAGGGAAAGGACAAGGACTTCACCACCTTGGTCTACAACAGCAAGATCACGGTAACGGGTATACCCCCGGAGGCCTACGACTACGTTGTGAACGGGAAGCCGGCCTTGGATTGGGTGATTGAGCGGCAGTGCGTAAAGAAAGACAAAGACAGCGGTATCGTCAACGACGCGAATGACTGGGCTGTTGAGACCATGGGGAATCCACGTTATCCCTTGGAACTGTTCCTTCGCATGGTCACTGTAAGTCTCGAAACAATGAAGATTGTGCGCAGCCTGCCGAAGCTCGACATCTAACGCGATCAACGCCTCACTTGAACGGAGGCTGGTTCAGTTGCTTTGCTACCTGGACCAGCACGAGGCATTCCGATTTCGCGCGTGTGATCGCGTTGTAGAGCAACCTTCGTTTCTGCTCATTGTCACCGGCCATTGCTGCTGGCCAAAGGACAACCACGTGGTCGAATTCCCTGTTTTTCGCGCCGTGGACGGACATGGCTTTCATGCCGTAATCGGAGGGGCGCTGGAATCGGCGCCGGTTCGCGCAAATGCTCTGGATCCTTTCATTCAGAGCTTGCGGAGTGATGATGGCTTCATTGTGAGTCCGCACCAGCCGATCTAGCCAGGCGGAGACTTCGCGTATAAGTGCCGGGTCGTCGACTGCCTGTATGGCATCGAGCGTCTGTTGGGGTGTTGCTGGATCCGGCAGCGCGATGCGCTCCAAAATTGCGCCAATCAGTTTTGCTTCGGCCTGCTCCCATTCAACACGATAGGGGCCGTTTCCTGCCTTAGTTTTGCTTTTGACCGTCCAAGCAACCACGTCCTCCGCAAAATCCTTGATGGATGGGGAGATGACCGCCAGGCTCTGGCGCTTAGCGTTCCAGCCGATGTGATTGCTCAGGAACGTGCCTGCAAGCTCAGGCCGCGCGGTGCAGTGAACAGTGAAACCCTTTCCGTTGTTCACTGGGCCTCCCTGTCTCGCCGCTGCGGCAGCTTCGAGAAGCGCGGAAACAGTGGTGCGCATTGGCTTTTCAAGCGCTATGTGGTCTTGCTGTTCTTTCAACCATTCCCATGCTGGATTTGGCCGTAGCGTCGCATCCAAGCACTGAAACTCATCGGCTGCGATGAGCGCGGTCAACTCGGTGGCGAGGCACTGGACAATGTTGAGCCGAGATCGCGTCAAATCTTGGGCTTCGTCGAGCACGAGAATAGGGAATGATGCTTTGACCCACAGCACAACCTCGGGATTGGCCAGGAGCAAGGCGGCAACAGCGCTGGTCTCTTCGTATTCCGTCTCGGCGGGCAAACGCGCACCCAATTGAACCGCCAGGTGCTGCCAACGTCTCACGATCCGTGCGGCGAAGCTGTCCAGGGTGGTGCATTCATAGCGACGACCCAGCCCAGGCACCGCCGCTAAACGCTCGTCAAGCCTGCGGCGGGCACCATGCATGAACGTCAGGGCGAGCACCTTCTGGCCCTCCTTTGGCGGAGCGGCAACGATGATTTTCGCCAGCCTCTGCATCAGTTGATACGTTTTTCCGCAGCCGGCGCCTCCTGAGAAAACGGTGATTGTCACGGCTGGAAGACCCAGACCCGATCGACCATGGTGAAACGGTCGCTGGCAACGCCCGCGCAGGCGTTGGTGAGCGCCTGAAAAAGCTCGGACGCTCTGGCGCGACAGGCTTCGCTTTCAGAAATTGCCTCGGCCACTGCCTCATAAAGCACCAAATCAATTTTTACGGCCTTCAAATGGGCGACCACGCCAGCAATGTCAGCGGCGGCCAACGCGGGGATGGTGTTCCTTAAATCGGTGGCAGATTCCGCGTCTGCATCGAGGATCCAGCCGATGGCGTCTTCGATCATTTGACCGTCTGGCCAGCGAAGCACCGCGTGCGGTGCGTGCTGCTGATTCAACAACTCTCGCGCGTAACGCTGCCCTTCGCGGTCTCCGTCCACCAAGCAGCACACGCGTGGGTGGATGCGTAGGAAGTCTCGGGCGATTTCCAGGACCTTGGCATCTTCCGTTGGCACGACTCCGACATTGAGGCCAAAAGAGTGGGCATGATCTCCGCCCCAGCCCTGCCGAAGCATCAGTGGGCGCAGGACGGTTTTGAGAAGCAGGTGGTCTGAGCGGCCTTCTGGTATGAGCACCGCAGCGTGCATCAGTGCATCGATCACCTCGGTTCGATGGTGCTGGTAGAACTTCCGCTGCCAGGCGGCAGCGTGGGGTCCAAGGTTCTCCGCCAAGAAGGGTTCCGCAGTAAGCGACCCTTCTACATTCCGCAACAGCAGGACCGACGTGGGGTCTGCCATGGCGGCGATGGTCGGCGAATGCGTGGTGATAAAGGTTTGAGAAGAGAGGGCCTGGACGCGTAAGACGAGTTGCTGCTGCGTAGCGGGTGGCAGGTGAAGTTCCGGCTCTTCCAGCGCCATGGTGAATCCTTCCCCGGCATCTGCACGCAATTTGCCCAGTTCGAGTAGGAGGAAAAGTCCTTGCAAGGAGATCAAGCCGTTACCTTGACGTGCAGCAGGGACGCTCATTCCATCGCCCACCGTGTAGTGAGGCGACACGGAATCAAGAACCGATCGACTGTCGGTATTGGTCACTCGAAGGGTGAGCTTGGGAGAGCCGGCGATGCATCGCGCCACTTCATCGTTCACGCTGGTGATCAGCGGAGCGATCTGCGCATCCTCCTCAATTGCTCTTTCGGGGGCCCGGAGTTGGTCTCGTTGAGCGAGGATGGCACCAGAGGGCTGCGCCGCGGCCGCTTGCAAAGTTCGGCGGAACAACTCACTGCCCCAGGAGAGCACGCGATCCCACGTGCGGCTGGCACGCACAAGAAAGAACCCAAACTGCTGGATGAGTTTCGGGGGCACGCCCACGGGAGAGTCGTCGTCAAAGGGGTCGATGGCTTCGTCGTGATCGTGAAAATATCGGACGACTTCTACGGTCAGAGAAGGGCGGTCGAAATAAGCTTGAACGCCGATTTGGCAGCAGAGTTGCCAACTGGCGTCAGTCTGGGCAGGGTTGACCACGCCCGTGGTTTCATCCCACCACTTCGGCACAGCCCTCCCATCTCTGAACCAGTCGGGGTGGGCATTGGGGTCGTCACCATCAAAGTCTGTAATGGTGGCGACCAGGTGCATGCGGTCGGCCGGTTGCGGGTCGGAGCCGAAGAAGTCGTGTTCCGTCAAATCTCGGATCAGACGGTCTCGGCCAAGCAGGAGAGTCAGTGCCTCAATGACGGTCGTCTTGCCGGTATTGTTGCCGCCGACCAGGACGACGTGTGACTTGAAGCGTAAGTGCCCCTCGCGGACGCCTCGAAAATTTTTGATGGAAAGATCAGCGACTCGCATGTCTTACCCCTGCCTTCAATGGCCGAACGGCCCCAGATCACTATATCGAACCCAGGGAGCACCGGTCCTCACGACGCACTTGGAGCTCCGACGCTTGGATCTTACAAGGCACGAAGCGTAAGCTGGCATAAGACATGCTTGGCTCATTGAATGTGCAAGGAAAGGAAAAGCCGATGCCGGGTGCAAAAGATTTGCTGGTTGGGCTTCTCGACTATATCCAGGAACAAGCAAAAATCGTTAAGCCCGAAGGGTTCAGGCTCTCGGCGCACAAAGGTCTGCGGTATTTGCCGGCGGATCTTTCTTCATTGCCTGGGCTCTCCTTCAATGTTGAGACCCAGGGTGATCACATCTGGCTTCGGGTTGAGCGACTCGAAGCCCAGGCCGCGCCAGTCGTTCCAGCGGAAATCCTTCCATTCGTTTCAGCGGCCGCCGATCCAGATGGACGACCGCCCGAGCTCAACGTCGCCGAAGTAGAAGCGCACCTCGATCAGGATCTGAAAGCCGACCAGGAAGGCTTCCGGCAACAGGTTGGGCGCGCGTTCGACGAATACGGCAATGAGTGGGCGAGGTGGGCCGAGCGCGAAAAGCCTCGCCGGCAATCCATCGAGGTATACGGAAACTTTTTCACGCTCAAACACCAGATCGAGGCCGAAGAAACTGCCAAGCCACAAGAGCTGGTTTGGGGCGTCGGTGTCGCCTCCTGGCAAATCCCCACTGGTGAAAGCACATCGGCCTTTGAATACCCGCTGCTGACGCAAGCGGTCGAAATCAGCATTGACGACCGAACCATGGCCATCGAGCTTCGTCCGCGCGAGACCGATGTGCGCCTGGAACTTGATGCATTTGTGCTGGCCCAGATTCCAGGGACCGCCGAAACCGAACTGGCCGCCAAGGCACAGCTCGCGCGTCCAGGGGCCAATGGATTCTCCCCGTTCGACGTTTCGTCATACAGCCCGGTCATGAAGCTGGTTGCCGGCAACCTCGATTCCAATGGCAGCTACCGAGAGGTGCTAGCCCAAGGCCAGGCGTGTCCGCCACCGGGTGAAGATTTGGTCGTCACCGATGGCTGGGTCCTCTTGGCCCGTCCCAGGCAAAACAATTTTCTGCTGGAAGACTTGAAGCGGCTCAAAGAAAAGGTTGCCGCGGCCGCCACCATCCCTTTCGGGCCATTGGCGTTGGTAACGCCGCCATCCGATGAGGTGATTGAGCACATCTCGGGCGGCTTCCGGGGACTTTCCAGCGGCGGCCGAGGCAGCAGTGGGGCCGGCCCCATGCAAGAGCTCTACTTTCCGCTGCCGCACAACGACGAACAGGTCACCATCATCGAGCGGCTTGAACGGGCCCCTGGTGTAACCGTCCAAGGTCCGCCTGGAACCGGCAAGACCCACACGATCGCCAACGTGATTTGCCACTACCTGGCAACGGGCCGGCGGGTGTTGGTGACCTCCCGGGGTGAACCTGCGTTGGAGGTGTTGCAGGCCAAACTTCCCGATGAAGTCCGCCCGCTGACCGTTGCGCTCTTGGCCACGGATCGTGAGGGCGTTCGCCAGTTTCAGGCTTCCATCGAAGCCATCCAGCATCAAGTGTCCCAACTCAACGTCCAAGCCACGGAACAGGCGATCGCGGCGTTGCACACTGCGATCGATCGCATCCATCACGAACTTGCGCAACTCGATGCCCGAGTGGACGTGGTCGCCATGGCGCAGCTCAACCAGATCAATCTGGATGGCGAAAATCTCCGCGCACAAAAGGCCGCCGAGCTCTTGTTGCAAGGAGCTGACGAGCATGGCTGGTTCGATGATGAAATCACGATCGGCGCGGAGCATCAGCCGCCGCTGACAGAAGATGAGGTGGCCAGCCTCCGTCAATCGCGTCGGCAAGTGGGTGCTGACCTCTCTTACCTCAGCACGAAACTGCCGCAGGCCGATCAGCTGCCCTCAGCCGTGCAGGTGGCCGAACTGCACCGAACCATCACCGGCCTCAAACACCTCGATGAGGACATGGCGGCTGCGCCAAACCTGGTGCTGCTCGGAAACACACATGAAGTCCACGAGGCCGCAGCCGCACTGCTCAAAACTGTTCAGCTGGCCCAAACCGATGTAATTGCGCTTGAAAGCGGCGCGCCCACCTGGGGACAAGCGGCGCGTGAGAAATGCCGTTCTTCTTCGTGCATGGCAGAGCGCCGTGCGTTCGAAGCCATGTTTGAGGACATCGAAAACCTGGTTGCCGCGAGGGCTGATTTTCTGAAACGCCCGGTCGTCTTTCCTGTCGCGGGTTTTGCTTCAACGAAAACCTTGGATGCCGTCAAGAGAGCGGCTGAGACAGGGAAACCGTTCGGTGCCATATCCATCGGAGCGAGCGAGGCGAAACAGCACATCGCGGCTGTTCGTGTCTCAGGTTTGCCACCGCAGGACGCCGATGGTTGGAAACATGTGCAGCGGCACGTGCATATGCGCGCCGAGCTTTCGTCATTTGTGGCGCGGTGGAACACCTTCGCCGAGACGCTTTCGCTTCCAACGATGACAGAGGGTGAGAGCGACCTGCGGAAGGTCGAAAAGCAGGCGGTGTTGGCCCGAAGCGCTCACCGCATTGGCACCTTCCTCGACAAGCAGTTGACCAGCCAATCACCCGGCGTTTTCAGGACGGTGCCGACCGAGCAGCTTCACGGTGGCTCCGTTGGTCTGTCCACCGTTGAGGGCGCGCTGCGAAAATTTCTGAGCCGCACCGCCTTGGCGCGGGCGGCAGAAGGACTCACGGCATTACAAGAACATTTGGCTGGCACCCAAGGCGCCGTCTCTCAGCGTATGGGGGACTTTGCAACGCAGATGTTGGGCAAGCCGTCGTTCGAAGCGGAACAAGTGGCCGCGGAATATGTCCAGCTGATGGCCGAACTGCGGCGAGTGCACGCGCTGAAATCTCATCTGCACATCATCCAGGACAGTGCCCAGCGCTTGCGGGACGCCGGTGCAGTGCGGTGGGCAGACCGAATTGTGAGCGTGCCGACGGCGAACTCCGGCGACGATGAAACGGTTCCCGCACGTTGGCGCAAGAGCTGGACGTGGGCCCGGATCCGTGGACACCTGGAAGCCATCGAGGGCAGGGAAGAACTGAAAGCGCTCGCCGAAAAGCGGGTCAGCCTCGGCGTCGGGCTGCAAAAACATTACTGCGAGCTGGTGGGGAAATCGGCCTGGCTCAGGGCCAAGCGCAATGCGACCCCCAAGATTCTTTCTGCACTCAATGGTTACGCCACGGCGATTCGCCGAATCGGCCAGGGCACCGGTCCGAATGCCACGCGCTACCGCCGAGACGCGCGTGATGCCATGACGGATGCAGCCAGCGCGGTGCCGTGCTGGATCATGAGCCATGCACGCATTTCAGAGTCGATGCCAGCGGAAATTGGCGAATTCGACCTGGTGATCGTGGACGAGGCCAGCCAGTCGGATTTGTGGGCCCTCCCTGCCATCCTGCGTGGCAAAAAGATCCTGGTTGTCGGCGATGACAAGCAGGTGTCGCCCGATGGGGGTTTCATCAATTCAGAGCACATCACATCGCTGCGTGCGCGGTTCCTCGGGCAACAACCTTACGGGGCCGACATGACGCCCGAAAAGTCGCTCTATGATCTTGCGGCGCGTGTTTTCGCAGGTCACCAAGTCATGTTGCGCGAGCACTTTCGGTGCGTCGCGCCGATCATTGCCTACTCGAACCACACTTTCTACAAAGACGCGATTCAACCGCTGCGCATCCCGCTGGCTTCGGAGAGACTCGATCCGCCGCTGATTGACGTGTATGTCCCATCGGGCCTTCGGGACCGGAAGGATCAAAACCATCACGAGGCGTTGGCCGTCGCTGATGAGATCGAAGCGATCCTTGCGGATCCGGCCATGGTGGGTCGGACGTTGGGGGTTGTTTCGCTGCTGGGCCTGGAACAGGCAAGGCACATTGATGAAGTCGTGCGAGAACGGTGTCCAGCAGGCGAGTTGATTCGGCGCAAGTTCGAGTGCGGAGATGCAAGGACATTCCAGGGAAGCGAGCGGGACATCATGTTCTTGTCCATGGTGGCCGATCGCGAGCGCCACCACGCGCTGTCCGGCACGGGCTATGAGCAGCGCTTCAACGTCGCGGCAAGTCGTGCGCGCGACCGCATGTATCTGGTGCGCTCGGTTCAGTTGTCCGACTTGTCAGAGGTGGATCTGCGCAAGACCCTGCTCAATCACTTCGATAAGCCCATGCTGCAAGGGCAACCATCCAGCGAAGACCTCCTGGCCTTGTGTGAATCAGGATTTGAGAAGCAGGTGTATCTCAAACTTGTGGACAAGGGCTATCGCGTCATTCCTCAGGTCAAGGTCGGTGCCTATCGCATCGACATGGTCGTGGAAGGTGCGGAGGACCGGCGGTTAGCCATCGAGCTCGATGGTGACGAATTTCATGGCCCTGATCGTTGGGCGCATGACATGAACCGGCAGCGAATTTTAGAACGCGCAGGCTGGTCGTTCTGGCGCTGCTTCGCTTCGACGTGGTCGTTGCACACCGAAGAAGTGTTCGATGAACTCTTGTCGAAATTGACCTCCATGCGCATTGAACCCATCGGTGCGCTTGCCCAGATTCCACTGCTGGTTGAACATCGGGTGTGGGAGCAGCCGATAGAAGTGCAGCCCGGCGATGAGGAAGCCGATGCCATTGAGCCTGTAGTTGGTTGACCTATCCTAAGATGGGGCCGACTGACCAGGAAATGACCATGACCGCCAACGTCGCACCCGATGACGAGCAGGAAGAGGAAGAAGTCGAATTTGAGGACCTGCCTGATGCGGCTTTCACGCAACAAGCGTCCCCGTGCGAATTCGATGATGACTGGCTACGCCAGGCGTCCAAGCAGCAACAAGTGGCAGCCATGCGCGGCTGGTTCGGTATGAGGTTTTGTGATCCGGCTGAGGACACGCCCTACAATGGTCGCGAAGGCGGGTTTCAGTTCATCCATGGCGGTCCCTACGATCCTGCCGACGAACTCAGCGTGCGGTTCTCGGGTGTCATTGACGATGATTTGATCCAGGAGGTCGTCGACGAATTTCACAGCGAGGTCGGAGACCAGTGGGCGCCGACCAGGGGGATGCGGGATGACTTCGACGATGACTACGACGAACGGTGGGAGCTCGAAACGCGGTCAGCCGAAGCACCATTGCTTCGGCTGCGTGACCGGTTGGATGGTGGCATGGCGGTTTTGCGGTTGACAGGCGACCCACTGGCGAAGCAGCTTGCTCAGCAACTTGTGTTCAGCGCTGCCATCGGTGCACTGGAATCGTTTTTGTGGGAGACAGTGGATTACTGGGTGAGCAACAGTGATGAAGTGTTGCGGCGGGTCGTCACGAAGATCGACGCGCTGCGGGTGCGCCCGATGAAGCTGGGCGACCTCTTCACACGCCAGGATCTATTGAAGGCTGAGGTGAAGGGATATTTGCAACACCTGGTTTGGCACCAGTGGGATAAGGTCGCCCCACTGTTTCACAAAGGCCTGGACGTCAAAATCTCAAGCCTCAAACAATTTGATGAGGCGTTGGACAAACGGCACCACATCGTTCATCGGAGCGGGCGAGACCTCGATGGACTACCCATCGACATCAGCCTCGGAGAGATCGAAGTGCTTTCAGTGCGTGTGCTCGCATTTTGCGTGGAGGCGGCACAGCTGATCACTGCCCGGATGGGGGATCAGGGGTTCTAACATAGGTTGTCGAGCATAGGCAGGCGTAACATTGCGACAGCATCGGCTATGCACAGAGGGAAAGCATGTCGCCCCAAGCCCCGCCCCGGGTCCAGGTGGATCATTACTTTCACAACGTCACCGGCGACAAGCAGGGTGGTTTTGGGCGTGCATGGTTACTCGAACGCCTCGCCGGCTGGGCGTGTTCTAGATACCCAACGGGATGAGCGAAATATTTCCAGTTGCCCGTTGATTGGAGGAAAATGTCCCACCGCAAAGCCGCCGATTGGGACGAGCTCAAGTTAGTGAGCCAAGAGGCCGGCAGCTCTAACAACTACTCCGGTGGAATCGCGTCTAGCCCCGCCTGCTTCATCAACATGCGGATGAGATTAAGCGCGGTGCGCTGCTCGCCACTCAACGCCGGATCCTCTGGCGCTGGCGTATCTTGACCCACCAGCTTCCGCAGGTGCTTTTCACGAGTGACGTAAAGCTCACGCAGGGCTTCCAGCGCCTCATCTCCTTGCAGATAACCCATGGTCACATCCTGGGCTAAGCATTTGTAGACCGCCGACACATCGTTGCCAGCCCCACCCCCACGCTTCGGTTTGACCCCCGTTTCTTCGTGAGCCTGGGCAGTTCGCGCGGCTTGGCCAAAAAGTGGCGCGAAGGTCTTCTCGACTAGGACCATGTCCACATCAATTAGCGGGGTGGCCCACAGGTCCATTTTCCGCATCCAGCGCAACACCTGCTGGCGGTCTTCGAGCGTTTTGGGGCGCAAGGTGTCGTTTTTCACCCTAGCTGTTCCATTGTCGATGAAGTCGTCAAAGGCATGGCCAAACGTGATGCGTCGAACATCCCGGAGCTCCTTGACCACCTGGGCGCGTTCTTTCAACTCCTTTTTCGGATCGAACTCGGGATCCACCATGGCCGCATACCACTGGCCCGCCTGATTGCGCGCATCGGTCAAACTGTTCTGAGCGAACAGATTGAAACGGCGAGAGGTGCTGCCACCGGATTTGCGCTGCACGAAAAATCGCTTGGACCCGGCATACACGCGGATCCCGAAGCCCGGCGTCCGGGTGTCGCGCACTGTCCATTCACTCACGTGGGCCGGGGTGGGTTCCGTGACCAGCTTTTTCCCAACGAGTCGGGCAGGGGACACAGGCCAGTTGGCGAAATCGAGGGCTTCAATCAACTCCGGAGTCAGGAGGGATTTGACAGCCGAGCGCTTGGATGAGGTTCCGGTCTCCGGCATCACATGGGCCTCCGTTCGATGCCCGAGAATACCATCCAGCGGTTTTACCGGCTCCATCCGGCTCCCCCGCTATCACCCTCTTGCCTCCTCTTGCACCCTTGACCGCGCTATTGGATGCCGGTCAAATGGCGTTCTGATGCGGATCTTTGGTTGACAAGCGAGATGGGCCACTGATCCGGAATGCGCCAGTTTACTGATTTGTAATCAGTAGGTCCCCAGTTCGAATCCGGGTGCCGGCACCACCGATACCAGGGGCCATGCAGCGATGCGGCCCCTTTTTCGTTGGCT
>Ga0307375_10001128_pt1 | contig 30080 bp, 31 predicted proteins | sample TR1MG_FD_202531 | JGI IMG/M metagenome (GOLD analysis project Ga0307375, IMG submission 202531) | Soil microbial communities from Risofladan, Vaasa, Finland - TR-1 | ecosystem: Environmental > Terrestrial > Soil > Coastal area > Acid sulfate soil | place: Finland: Risofladan, Vaasa | collected... | reverse complement strand
ATGGGGCGTGCAGCTCGGCGGGACCGAGCACGCGGCAGCGACAGGTACGAGGGCTGCGGAACCCTCTTGGCGCGATCACATCCGGGTTTGCGCCGTCGGGCCGGCGATGTTGATGGGGTCGAACGGGGCCGGGTACTCTCCAGTACGCGCGGGAGGGCCAGGGGGCGCTTACCCCCTGGCCCTCCCGCGCGGATCGAGGACCGCGTTCAGCCGTTGCCGCCGGGGGTGTAGTTGGCTTGGACCTGGGCCGTGGGAGCGGCCGAGGCCACCGTCGCGCCGGCTGACACGAGCAGGCCGAGCATCAGGAACGCCGCAAGGAACTTCTTCATCGTCATCTCCGTCAGAGTGTGATGCGCTCCGGCAGTGGAGCGTCATTTGACAGTTCGACGCATTGGGCACGGAAGTTACAGGGCTATGCGAGATGCCCGTGCTCCGACGTCCTGACCAGCAAGCGCCCGATGCCGCCCGCCACCAGACTGAGCAATGCGACCGAGCCGAGCTGCCAGACGATCACCATGATGGCGGCGTCCTGCGGGTGATAGAGCCGCAACGCCGTCGCCCCCAGCGCCGCGGCGCCGAGCGCGCCACAGAAACACGCATGGGTGGTGCGGAACCCTCGGGCCCGGCGCAGCAGTACGACGATCGCGATCGCCGGCACCAGCCCGCCCAGCGCGATCGCCGGCAGGCACATCGCATCCGAGGTCACGCGCAGCCCGGCCGGGCCGAACCGAAGCACCACCTCCAGGCATTGCTGCCCAAGGCTACCCAGCCACAGCGCCATCGGTGCCAGCGGCAGCCACAGCTTCCATCCCGGCTGGTCCGGCAGCAGCGCACACAGCGCCGCGTATGCGCCGACCAGCGAGGTCAGCAGCGCCGCCGCTTCCTCCAGCAGGAACCGGGGATCGGCGAGGCGGGACGCCAAGTCGGGCCGCAGGCCCGACCCCCAGGCAACCAGCGCCACCGCCGGCAGGGAAACCAGCAGCCAGGTGCCGAGCCGCACCGAAGGCGGCGGGAGGCGCCGCACCGGTGTCAGGTCCCCGGCAAGGCAGTCGATCAGTCGTTCGGTCTCCATCCTATTTCGATCCATCCAGAAGCTTGCGCAACGCCTTAATCCCGCGATGAGCGGCAACCTTGAGGGCCGTCACGCTCAGGCCGCTCTCGGTCGCGGCTTCCTCCAGCGACATCTCCCGCAGCTTGGTCATCTCCAAGGCTTGCCGCTGGCCGGCGGGCAGGCGCGCGATCGCGGCGCGGAGCGTCCCGGCGTCCAGGGTCTGATCCACGGTACTATTCGTCGCAAGTGCGCCGGAGGTTTCAGGCACATCGTCGATCGGGGTCTCCCGCGCCGCGGCACGCCGGGTGTGGCGCATCACGTCCGACGCGCGAAACCGCATGATCCCGAACAGAAAGGGCATAAACGGCCGCGCCGGGTCATAGAGATGGCGCGAGCCATGCAGCGCGAGCAGGGTTTCTTGCACCGCGTCCTCGATTTCGGCCAGGCCGGCACGCGGCCAGCGCGCCCGGACCAACCGCCGCAGTGGCGGGATGACGGCGGTCAGCAGGGCGGCATAAGCGGCACGGTCGCCCTGCTGCGCGGCACGCATCCACTCCCGCCAGGATGGGTCTTCTTCCGCCATACCGCCGATCCTGAGTGCACGAGGGGCAGGATGTAGCGCCCCGAACCGCGGGCAGGAAGGGGAGCGCGACCCGGTCGCGGAGGGCCGACGCCCGGGGCGGCCAGGTAACCTCCGCCGCCGGTGGGCCGAAAGGGGATCGAGAGGCCGCCACCGCCACGGCCACCCGGTCGCGGCGCACATCATCCCAACCGAGGAACTCTGCCCGATGGGTCCGCTCCGCTCCACCGTGTTCGCTGTCTTGCTAGCCGGCCTTGCCCCCCTGCTGCCTGCCGCCGCCCGGGCCGCCACCGTGGCGCCGTTCACCGAGGCGGCATTCTCCGCGGCCGAGGTGCAGGGAAGGCCGATCCTGGTCGATATCTTCGCCACCTGGTGCCCGGTCTGCGCCGCACAGAAGCCGATCATCGAACACCTGACCCAGGCGCCGGCGTTCCACGACCTGCTGATCCTGCGCGTCAATTTCGACACCCAGAAGCCAGTGGTCCACGCCATGGGCGCGCGCATGCAGAGCACCCTGATCGCCTTCCACGGCAAGACGCTGGAAGGCGTCTCGGTCGGGGACACCGATCCGGCATCGATCGCGGCGCTGCTCGCCAAGACCCTGAGGTGAACGGCGATGACCGTCGCCTCGCTCGGCTTCGGCTTCCTGGCCGGGCTGTTCTCGGTGCTGTCGCCCTGCGTGCTGCCGGTGCTGCCGCTGGTGTTCGCGCCCGCCGCCTCGGCGCACCGGTTCGGCGCGCTGGCGCTCGCTGCCGGGCTGGTCTCCGCCTTCGTCGCCATCGGCCTGTTCGTCGCCACCTTGGGGTTCTCAATCGGCCTCGGCGGCTCCGTGTTCCGCGATGGCGCGGCGGTGCTGCTTGGGCTGCTCGGGGTCGTGCTGCTGAGCGGGTCGTTGCAGCAGCGCTTCGCTCTGGCGGCCGGCGGCTTCGGCGCCGCCGCCGACCGGCTGGCGCGACGCCTGGCGCCCGCGGGGCTTGGTGGGCAGTTCGTGGTGGGGATGCTGCTGGGCGCGGTTTGGAGCCCTTGCGTGGGGCCGACACTCGGCGCCGCTTCGGTGTTGGCCGCGCAGGGGCGGGATCTGCCGGGCGTGGCCTCGGTGATGCTCGCCTTCGGGGCGGGGACGGCGCTGCCGCTCGTGCTGCTCGGGCGGGTCTCGCGAACCGCCTTCATGCGCTGGCGCGGGCGGATCATGCGGGCCGGAGCAGGTGGCAAGCTGCTGCTCGGGGGAGCGGCGCTGGCGGTGTCAGTGCTGATCCTGACCGGGCTGGACCGGACCGCGGAGGCGGCGCTGGTGCAGGCCTCGCCGGGCTGGCTGATCGCACTCACCACCCGATTCTAGACAGGATCGAGGCTGCCATCGCTATGCGATCGGGCAGGGTTGCCCGGCCGTCTCCCGGCGGTCTGCCGGAAACGCACCGGCGTCATCCCAATTGCTCCGGTGGGCGAGCGGCGTTTTGTCGCTGCGACCTCGGCGCACATCCCCCCCTCCGCAGCAGGTCCGGCCGCTTCCGGCCCGATCGGTCGGAAGCGGCCGGACCTGCTGCGCGCTCAGTCGAGGCGCCTGGGGCTCGCCGCGCGAAGATCGCGGATGACGTCGAAGACCCGCACGCCGACTTCCGGCGGCGCAGCATCGAGCCAGGGCGCCGCACGCAGGACCTCCCCGGCGTCGGCGAGCCCCTGCGCCCATCGGCTTTCCATGGTAGCGCGGCTAAACTCGAAATCCTTCGAGGCACCCTGAAGATTGTCGGGACGATAGATCACCTGCGCGACGTCCATCGTCGTGACGCAGGCGATATCGCTCAGGAACCTGGCCTCCGGCCGCGCCTTCAGCGTCTCGGGCACCTTCTCGAGCAGAAGATTGAGATTGTGCCGGATGTCGTGCATGGCGCGGAACTGATCGGTGCCCATGCGGGTGCGGCTGGAGTATTGGATCTCCTTCGCCCGCTCCAGCACCTCGTCGATCGTCCGGGGCAGCGGGCCGCGGGCGGGGAAAATATCCACCTGGAAGGTGAGCCTGCTGCGGCGCGGGTAGTAGGACAGCACGTATTGCAACGGCGTGTTGGAGACCAGACCGCCGTCCCAAAAGAGTTCGCCGTCGACCTCCACAGCCGGGAATCCCGGCGGCAAGGCACAGCTCGCCATCACATGCTCGGGCCGAATTTCGATCTCGTGGTTGTCGAAATAGGTCAGGTTTCCGGTCCGCACATTCACCGCCCCGACGCTGAAGCGGGTCTTGCGCGCGTTGATCCGGTCGAAATCGACGAACCGCTCGAGCGTCAACCGGAGCGGGCTAGTGTCGTAATAGCTGGCGGGGAATCCGCCGAAAAACCAAGCGACCGAATCCCACCGCTCGAAAAAGCCCGGCTGGCCGAACGCGAGTGCGGAGAGCGCGCCGGCATGGCGATACATCTCGTCGAAGAACACCCCGGGCAGCCGGGGCCAGTGCGAGGAGGGTGCGGTGACCAAATCCCAGAAGTCCCGCAGCCGGACCACACGGTTCTCCGGCTCGTTGCCGGCGATGATCGCGGCATTGATGGCGCCGATCGAGATGCCCGCCACCCAGTCGGGCATGTAGTGCGATCCGGCGAGTGCTTCGTACACACCGGCCTGGTAGCTGCCGAGTGCGCCGCCGCCTTGCAGAACAAGTGCGGCAATCTTGTCATACGGTACGGCTGGCGTTGCCGTCGGGGCCGTCGCTTTGGCTGGCATCATGCTCCTCCTGTTCATATGCGACCGACGCTGCGGTCGGATACCGGCTGCGAAGACCGGTCGATTGCGCGGTGTCATGGCGGGCGCGACCGACACTCCCGGGGGCGCACTTCGCAGATTGGGGGCGCGTCACGCAGCAGGTCCTCATCAATGATGATTCGTTTGTCTCTGCTGGAAAGTTACAGGCTGGATCCGATATCTTGGGGAATCCCGCCTTGCCGTAGGATGGTCCGGCCGCGCACCGCGGCGGACACTATGCCCGCGGTCCTGGCCCCATGGAGTCAGAAGCGGGTTGAAAGCGTGAACACGCCGAAGTTGAATGGTCCGCCCCGCTGGCCATGGAAGGAACGCGTCTGAACCACCTGGGTGTAGCTCACGCGCACACCGTGATACATGATCGCAACACCGGTCTCCGCTTCGCCGACCACGCGATCCCGCGTCACGTGTGGGCCCGACTGGAACGTGTTGCCGTCCAGGAATAGATCACGGCCCACCGCCTAGCCGTCGGCACCGAGGAAGACGTACCATGCCAGCTTCCGTATCTGGCGAAACGCACTGCCGCCGTTGGGTCCGGGCGGCAACCGCGATGGGCCGAAATCGGCGGCCAGCCCCTGACCGATCCGGAAGATGACACCCGTCTCGGTATAGATGCGGACGTTATTGATCCCCACCGGGACCGTGGGCAGGGCATCCGTCTCGATCCCTCCGAGGCGCCGGGTCCAGGTCTGATCGAGCGGGATGCGCCTGGTTCGGCCGGCGGTCGGTTCCAACGTCGGCTCGGCGCGGAGCTGATAGCCCCATCCCTTGTTCGTTCCCTGGCCGATCAGGTGATGAAACCCGTTCTGCACCGCCTCGCCGCCGGCGGGCGGGCCGATCACGCTGAGAGCAAGGCCAAGTACGTTGCGGGTGTTGGCGTTCACCTGGCTCAGCGTGAGTGTGGCCGCGAGGTAGCCCGCATAGGGGCGGTCGAACGGGCTGGGCGGCGAGGCCTGGGTGTCAGCCGGCGTGAATATCTGCTGTATGATGCCCCGAGGCTGACCCTCTGCGTACCGTCGCCCCACAGCGCGCGGCCCAGCCATGCCAGCGGCTGCGGCACCCGTCCGGAGGGCGATGTCCAGCCGAGACGGAGGCCGTTCGTATAGTTCCGGTCCGTAAGACCACCACCCGCGAGGCTCGAATTCTCCCATTGCAACGACAAAATCCCCGCGGGCGCGGACGCCGGACCAGCAAGTGCCGGCGTCGCCCCGAGGAGCGTAGATGCCGAGACCAGGAGCGATCCGAGCCAACCACAGGCGATGGCGGTCATGCGCCGATGGTGGTCATGCGACATCGATCGCGGCGACGGCGGTCGCTTGGCGTCGATCGTACTCCGGACCGAAGTCTCCCGCACCGCCATTGCTGGTCAAGCCCTCTGGTTTCCATGATAGTTCGTCGCCAAAGGCATCAAGGTTACGGAGGGCGTTGTTCGAGAGAACGAACGGCTGAGTGACGGAGACGATTGCTTCGGCCCGGTTCGATGGCCTGGTTTTCCGCGAGGCTGGGGCAGTGCACCTTGGGGTGCTCCGCGCCGAGGTATTGAGCCGACCGTGCAGCACCGCTTCGCGCTGCCGTCCGGCGGGCTCGATGCCGCCGCGAACCGGCTGGCGCGGCGGATTGGCTTGGCCGGCCCTGGCGGGCAGATCGTGGTGGGGCTGCTGCCGAGGCCGTGTGGGGCCTCTGCATCGGGCCCGCGCTCGGGGCCGCCGAACGTTTCTATTTCTTCGATCCTTCACGATGGCCGTTTTTTTCAGTTGCAGCAATGATTTTTCGGCTCTCTATCTCCGTCCCGTTCGCATTCATGAGCGGGGTCGATGACCGGGACCAAGATTCTCTGGGGCCAGATGCTGGGCGCACTCGCGATGGTGCTGCTCGGCTGCTGGGCCGCCACGGAATGGACCGCCTGGCGGCTCGGCTTCCAGCCAGCGCTCGGTTTACCCTGGGTCCGAATTGGCGCGGCGCCGGTCTATCCGCCGCAGCTCTTCTTCGCGTGGTGGTACCATTTCGACGCCTATGCTCCCGGCGTCTTCGCCAGGGGTGCGGCGATCGCCTCGGCGGGAGGGCTCGGCGCGGCGCTGCTCGCCATCGTGGCCTCGGTCCTCCGCGCACGCCAGGCGCGGCACGTCACCACCTATGGCTCAGCGCATTGGGCGACGCGCCACGACATCGAGGCGGCGGGCCTGTTCGGTGACGCCGGGGTGCAGCTTGGCCGGCTCGGCGCGCAGACCCTCCGCCATGACGGCCCGGAGCACGTCCTGTGCTTCGCCCCCACACGCTCCGGCAAAGGCGTCGGCCTGGTCGTGCCCACCCTGCTGTCATGGACCGGCAGCGTTATCGTCCACGACATCAAGGGCGAGAACTGGACCCTGACGGCCGGCTGGCGCGCCCAGTTCAGCCACTGCCTGCTGTTCGACCCGACCAACCCGCGCTCCGCCGCCTACAACCCGCTGCTCGAAGTCCGCCGCGGCGAATGGGAGGTGCGGGACGTCCAGAACATCGCCGATGTGCTGGTCGATCCCGAAGGGGCCCTGGAACGCCGGAACCACTGGGAAAAGACCAGCCACTCGCTGCTGGTCGGCGCGATCCTGCACGTGCTCTACGCCGAGCCGGACAAGACGCTGGCCGGCGTTGCCGCGTTCCTCTCCGATCCGGCGCGCCCGATCGAGCGGACCTTGCGCGCGATGATGACCACGCCGCATCTCGGCGCGCGCGGCGTCCATCCGGTGGTCGCGCAGTCGGCCCGCGAGCTACTGAACAAGTCGGAGAACGAGCGCTCCGGCGTGCTCAGCACGGCGATGTCGTTCCTCGGCCTCTACCGCGATCCGGTGGTGGCCAAGGTCACGTCGCATTCCGACTGGCGGATCGCCGACCTTGTCGGTGCCGAGCGGCCGGTGTCGCTCTACCTAGTCGTGCCGCCATCGGACATCTCGCGCACGAAGCCGCTGATCCGCCTGGTGCTCAACCAGATCGGGCGGCGACTCACCGAGACGTTGGACGATCCGGCGCGCCGCGCGACGGGCCAGGCGCCGTCGCGTCTGCTGATGATGCTCGACGAGTTTCCTGCGCTTGGACGCCTGGATTTCTTCGAATCGGCGCTTGCCTTCATGGCCGGGTACGGCATCCGCGCCTTCCTGATCGCGCAATCGCTCAACCAGATTCAGAAGGCCTATGGCGAGCACGACGCGATCCTGGACAACTGCCATGTCCGGGTCTGCTTCGCGACCAACGACGAGCGAACGGCCAAACGCATCTCGGATGCGCTCGGCACCGCGACTGAGCTCCGGGCGATGAAGAACTACGCCGGTCATCGGCTTGCGCCATGGCTGTCGCATCTGATGGTCAGCCGCCAGGAGACCGCTCGCCCGCTGCTGACCCCGGGCGAGGTCATGCAGCTGCCGCCGGCCGACGAGATCGTCATGGTCGCCGGCCTGCCGCCGATCCGCGCGAAGAAGCTGCGCTACTACGAAGAGCCGGCATTCCGAGACCGGGTGTTGCCGGCGCCGACGCTGTCGGAGCGCGGCTACCCGGACTCCCCACCGGCCCGAGGCGACGACTGGACCGGCGCCGAACCGATCGGGGCTCAGGCTGCGGATGCCGCGGAGGCGGCGCTCCCGGACGCCGCCAATGGTGGCATCCGCCGGGAACCGGAACTGCCCGAGCACGAAGCCATCGTGCCGGCGCGCGATCCGGCGGGCGAGTTCGCCATCCTGGAGGACGAACCCGACGACGAGCCGCAACGCCAGCGCGCCATGGCGGCGCTGCAACGGCAAGCCGTGCGCAACGCGGCGATCGACCGCGGCGACGGCATGGCGATGGGGATGTAGCCCATGAAAAGCCGGCTGAACTGCTACTTCGATCCCAAGCTCGCCGACCAGCTCACCACCTTCGCTCTGCGCCAGGGCGTGCACCGCTCGCAGCTTGTCGAGGCTGCCGTCACCTCCTTCCTCTCGCCCGACGCGCTGGATCGCCGCGAGGCCGCCTTCGTCCGCCGCCTCGACCGGCTGTCGCGGCAGATGGAACGGATCGAGCGCGACCTGACCATCGCCATCGAGGTGCAGGCCCTGTTCGTGCGGTTCTGGCTGTCGGCGTCGCCGCCGATCCCGGCCGCCCAGCAGGACGCAGCCAAGGCGCAGGGCGCCAGCCGCTACCAGGGCTTCATCGAGACCCTCGGCCGGCGACTTCAGCGCGGCGACTCCCTGGTCCGCGAGATCAGCCGGGAGATCGCCCCCGAACACCACGGCCGTGCCGGCCCATCAACAGATGTCGGCGACGAGATGGACGAAGACGCCGCACGCGCAGACGCAGACATGACCGGGAAGGAGGGTGTCCATGTCGAGCCCTGACGGCACCGGCGTGATGCTGGCCCGCTCGGTGCGCATGCTGCGCACCGCGCTCGGTCCGGCGATCGCGGCGCTGCTGGGGCAGCCCGACATCGTCGAGGTGATGCTCAACCCGGACGGCCGGCTCTGGGTGGACCGTCTCGGCGCCGGCCTTGCCGACACCGGCCTGCGGATGCTGCCCGCCGACGGCGAGCGCATTATCCGTCTCGTCGCGCACCACGTCGGCGTCGAGGCACACGCCCATAATCCGCGCATCTCGGCCGAACTGCCGGAGACCGGGGAGCGCTTCGAGGGCCTGCTGCCGCCGGTGGTGACCGGCCCCACCTTCGCCATCCGCAAGCCCGCCATCGCCGTCTTTTCGCTCGACGACTACGTCGAGACCGGGATCATGCGCGCTGACCAGGCCGAGCGGCTGCGCACGGCGATCGCCGAACGCTGGAACATCCTGGTCGCCGGCGGCACGTCGACCGGCAAGACGACGCTCGCCAACGCGCTGCTCAAGGAGGTAGCCGCCACCGGCGACCGCGTTGTCGTCATCGAGGATACGCGGGAACTCCAGGTCGAGGCGCCGAACCTCGTTTCGCTGCGCACCAAGGATGGCGTCTGCTCGCTGGCCGATCTGGTCCGCTCCAGCCTGCGCCTCCGCCCCGACCGCATCCCGATCGGCGAGGTGCGCGGTGCCGAGGCGCTCGATCTGCTGAAGGCCTGGGGCACCGGCCATCCCGGCGGGATCGGCACCATCCATGCCGGCTCGGCCCTCGGCGCGCTGCGCCGTCTCGAACAGCTGATCCAGGAGGCGGTGGTCCACGTGCCGCGCCCGCTGATCGCCGAGACCATCGACCTGATCGCCGTTCTGCACGGCCGCGGCCGGCACCGCCGCCTCGCCGGGCTGTGGCAGGTCGGCAAGGTCCTGGCCGCCGGCGACTACGTGCTGACCGAGATCGGCGCCGAGCGCCCCTCCAACATCGTCCCCCTCCAGCCCGGGAGCCATCCGTGAACCGGAACACGATCATCCACCCCCGGCGTGCGCGCACGGTCGCGCTCATCACGCTGGTGCTTCTCTGGCCGGCATCCGCCTTCGCGGCGGGGTCGAACATGCCGTGGGAGCAGCCGCTGCAGCAGATCCTGGACTCGGTGCAGGGGCCGGTCGCCAAGATCATCGCCGTGCTGATCATCATCGGCACGGGTCTCGGCCTGGCCTTCGGCGAGACCTCCGGCGGCATGCGCCGGCTGATCCAGATCGTCTTCGGCCTGTCGATCGCGTTCGCCGCCGCAAGCTTCTTCCTGACCTTCTTCAACTTCTCCGGTGGGGCGCTGGTCGGATGAATGCCGCGGACATTCCCGGCTGGTCCGTGCCGCTGCATCGCAGCCTGACCGAGCCGATCCTGCTCGGCGGCGTGCCGCGCGGCATGGCGATCGCGCTCGGCACGCTCGCCGCCGCCATCGGCCTTGGCCTCCAGCTCTGGATCGCCGGAGTCGCGATCTACCTGATCGGCCATGCCGCGGCGCTGTTCCTGACCCGCCAGGACTCGCAGTTCGGGCCGGTGTTTGCGCGGCACCTGCGTGCCGCTCGCCGGCACCTGGACGTTTGAGGGAGGCGGCGCCGGCCATGCTCGACCTCCGGGAATATCGCACCAGGCGCCGGGAGCTTGCCGACTTCCTCCCGTGGGCGGGGCTGGTCGGGCCGGGGATCGTGCTGAACAAAGACGGCGCGCTCCAACGCACCGCCCGGTTCCGCGGACCTGATCTCGACGCCAGCACGCCGGCCGAGCTGATCGCGGTCGCCGCACGGGTCAACAACGCGCTCAAGCGCCTCGGCGAGGGTTGGGCGATCTTCGTCGAGGCGGCGCGCTCGGCCGCACCCGGCTATCCGGAGAGCCGCTTCCCGGACCCTGTGTCCTGGCTGATCGACGAGGAGCGGCGGCACGCCTTCGAGGAGGAGGGTGCGCATTTCGAGAGCGGATATTTCCTGACCTTCTGCTTCCTCGCGCCGCCCGAGCGCGCCGAACGGGTCAGCCGGCTGCTCTATGACCGGGACGACAGCCAGGATCGGCGGGCGCTCGGCGCGGGCGAGCGCGGCGCCATCGACTGGCGCGGCATCCTGGACGCCTTCGCGGCCGAGACCGACCGCCTGCTGGACCTGCTGGCCGCCCTCATGCCGGATTGCGCCTGGCTCGATGACGCCGGCACGCTGGCCTACCTCCATGGCACGATCTCGACCAACGGACGTCATCCGGTCGGCGTATCGGAGGTGCCGTTCTATCTCGACGGGCTGCTGCCGGATTGCGACCTCACGCCGGGCATCGCGCCGATGCTCGGGCGCTGCCACCTCCGCACGCTCACCCTGCGCGGCCTGCCGGACCGCACCTGGCCAGGGCTGCTCGATGAACTCAATCGGCTCCCCATCGAATACCGCTGGGTCGCGCGCTGGCTGTCGCTGGAGAAGGCCGAGGCGCAGAAGGAACTCGGCAAGAAGCGCCGGCATTGGTGGGGCAAGCGCAAGGGCATCGCCGCGCTGCTGCGCGAGGTGATCTGGCAGCAGGAGACACGGCTGGTCGATTCCGACGCCGGGAACCAGTCGGTGGACGCCGATGCGGCCTTGCAGGAACTCGGCTCGGACGCCGTCAGCTTCGGCTATTTCACCGCGACGGTGACGGTCTGGGACGCCGACGAGACGGCGGCGGCCGAGAAGGTCCGGCTGGTCGGTCGCGCGGTGCGTGCGCAGGGCTTCGTCGCGGTCGAGGAGACGCTGAACGCGGTCGAGGCCTGGCTTTCCAGCCTGCCCGGCCAGTGCTACGCCAACATCCGCCAGCCGCTGGTCTCGTCGCTGAACCTGGTTCACATGCTGCCGCTCTCGGCGGTTTGGGCCGGGCCGGAGCGCAACGCCCATCTCGACGGCCCGCCGTTGCTGGTAGCGCACACCGCAGGCTCGACGCCATTCCGCCTCGTGCTGCACCAGGGCGATGTCGGCCACACGCTGATCGTCGGGCCCACGGGGGCGGGCAAGAGCGTGCTGCTGGCACTGATCGCGCTGCAGTTCTGCCGTTACCCCGGCGCGCGAGTGGTGATTTTCGACAAGGGCCGCTCGTCCAAGGCGGCGGTGCTCGGCATGGGCGGCGCGTTTCACGATCTCGCCCTCGGCGGTGACCTATCCGGGGAGCGACACGTCGCCTTCCAGCCGCTGGCGCGCATTGACGATGCGGCCGAGCGAGCCTGGGCGGCGGAGTGGATGGCGACGCTCCTGGTCCAGGAGAGCATCGAGCTGACGCCGGAAGTCCGCGGCGCCATCTGGTCGGCACTGGGTTCGCTCGCCACCGCGCCGGTGCCCGAGCGCACCCTGTCGGGCTTCGCCGCCCTGTTGCAGGTCAACCGGCTAAAGGCGGCGCTCGAGCCCTACACCATAGCCGGCCCGTTCGGCCGGCTGCTGGATGCCGAACAAGAGAGCGTCGGGGACGCCGACGTGCTGGCGTTCGAGACCGAGGACCTGCTCGGTTCCAGACAGGCCGCCCGCGCCGTGCTGACCTACCTGTTCCACCGCATCGAGGCGGGGTTAGACGGGCGCCCGACCTTGATCGCGGTGGACGAGGCGTGGTTCGCGCTCGACGATCCGGTGTTCGCGCCGAAGCTGCGCGAGTGGCTGAAGACCCTGCGGCGGAAGAACGCCTCTGTCCTGTTCTCGACCCAGAGCCTCGCCGACATCACCCGCTCGCCGGTCGCACCTGCGGTCATCGAGAGCTGTCTCTCGCGCATCTTCCTGCCGAACGCGCGGGCGATCGAACCGGAGAGCCGCGACGCTTACGCCCGCCTCGGCCTGAATGACCGGCAGATCGAGACGATCGCGCGCGCGGTGCCAAAGCGGGACTACTGGTTCCAGTCCGCCGCCGGCTGCCGGCTGTTCGAACTCGGCCTCGGCGAGATCGCACTCGCGTTCTGTGGCGCGAGCCGGGCGGAAGACCTGGCCGCAATCGACCGCGTGCTGGGACGGCATGGGGCCGCGACGTTCCCGGCGGCTTGGCTGCGCGACCGCGGGCTTGACTGGGCGGCGGCGCTGATCGCGCCTGGAACAGCAACCGCAACGAGTATCCCGGGCGACCCTGCGGCCATCAGCGAAGCCGCGTCCGTCGCCGATATCGGCCCCGATCCCGCGCAACCCATGCTGCCATTCGGAGATGGTGCCGCTTGGTCCGCGGCGCCGGCGCGTCCTGTGACGGAGACGATCCCATGATCCACTCCTGGCTCAAGCGCACTGCCACGCGAGTGGTCGGCACTGCATTGGTCACTGCACTGCTGGCGATGGCCCCTGTGCTGCCCGCCAGTGCGACCGTGCCGGTGATCGACATCGCCAACCTGTCGCAGAATGTGCTGACGGCGGCACGCACCCTGGAGGAGGTGGACAACCAGATCACCCAGATTCAGCAGGGCATCGCCATGCTGGAGAACGAAGCACGCAATCTCACGTCGCTGCCGTTCTCCGTGCTGACCGAGCTGCAATCCTCCATGGGGCAGATCGACCAGCTCATGGGGCAGGCGCAAAGCCTCACCTACAACGTGCAGCAGGTCCAGGCTCAGTTCCAGCAGCTCTACCCGAACTATCAGTCCGCAAACTTTCAAGGAAATGTCACACAGGCCGGCCTGCTGGCGGACGCCAACGCGCGCTGGCAGGCATCGGTCAACACGTTTCAGCATACCATGCAGGTGCAGAGCCAGATCGTCGCTTCGATCCCCGAGGATCAGGCCGATCTGTCCGTGCTCGTCGGCCAAAGCCAGGCCTCGGTCGGCGCGTTGCAGGCGATCCAGGCGAGCAATCAGCTTCTGGCGCTGCAAGCACGGCAACTGTCCGCGACGCAGGATCTGATCGCCGCCGATGCCCGCGCCCAGGCCGCCAATGCGATGCAGAACGCAGAGGTTCGGTCGGCTGCGGAGGCGAACTGGCAGCGCTTCTACGGCAACGGCGTGAGCTATACTCCGACCCCGGTCAACGTGTTCGGAGGACCTGCACCATGAATACCAAAACTCTGCTCACCATTGGCATCTTCAGCATCGCCGCGCCCGCTTGGGCGGCGGCACCGACGATCGACCAACTCGTTGCCAACCCGACGCTGCTGAACGCAGAGATGGATCGCTGCAAGCATCTCGGCATGGCCGCGAACGACGATGCGCGCTGCCGAACCGCGTGGCAGGCAGAGAACAAACGGTTCTTCGGGAAAGGGGTCACATACACGCCGAGCACGCCACAGGTTTATCCCGATGCACCGTTCCCGGACCTGCATCCTCCCAAACCATCATCGGTGAAACCGCCCAATGGGTAGCAACACCTCGATCATCGACCATTTCCTGGACATCTTCAGCCGCTACATCGATAGCGGCTTTGGATTGATCTCGCCCGATGTTGGTTTCTTGGTTGCCGTCCTGATTGGGATCGATGCAACGCTCGCTGGCCTTGCATGGGCGCTTGGCGAGGATGACGCGATTCAGTCTTTAGCGAAAAAGGTCCTTTATGTGGGCTTCTTCGCTTTCATACTGAATAACTGGAACAACCTAGCTGGGCTCATCTTCAACAGCTTCGCGGCGCTTGGTCTGAAGGCAACCGGCTCAGCGCTCTCTTATGCGGACTTTTTGCGACCAGGAATGCTTGCCCAAGCAGGCGTCCAGGGCGCCGATGTGCTGCTGACGCAGATCCAACGCCTCGCAGGATTCCCTGATTTCTTCTGGAACCTCGGCCAGATCCTGGTCATGGGTCTGTCCTGGATCGTCACTCTGCTCGGCTTCTTCGTGCTCGCGATCCTGCTGTTCCTGGCGATTATCGAATTCAAGCTGACCACGCTGAAGGGCTTCATCCTCGTTCCCTTCGCGCTCTGGCGCGGCACCGCCTTCATCGCCGAGCCAGTGCTTGGCCAGATCGTCACCTCCGGCGTGCGCATCCTCGTTTTCGCTGTGATCACCGGCATCGGCACACAGCTCTTCGGCCAGATCCTGCCGAGCAACCCGGCCACCGAACTCTCGCTCCAGGACGCGCTCACCATTCTGCTCGCCTCGATGACCATCGCCGGGCTGGCCTTCTCGGCGAACCGGCTCGCCGCCGGCATCACCTCCGGCGCACCGCAACTGGGCCTTGGCAGCGCCGCCGCAGCGGGCGGGGCTGTCGCCGGCGCTGCGGCCCTGGCCGGGATGGGAGGGGTAGCAGCCGCCCGCGCCGTGGCGGGCGGGGTCGGTGCCGCGGCCTCGCTCGCCGGCGGTGCGAGCGGTGCCTACACGCTCGGCAGCACCACCGGCGGCGGATCGGTTTCGGCAGGCCTGGCCGGGGTCGCCCGCGGGGCGGCCGGTGCGGCCACCAGCGGCCTGCGCGGCGCGGCCCAGAGCGCCTCCACCGCGCTACGCGCCCGCTTCGCCGCCGGCCAACGCGCCGCCTGGTCGGCGACCGGCGGATCGGGCGGAGATGCTGCCGGCGCATCCCAGTCCGCAGCGGCGCCCAACGGCGCGCCGGCCTGGGCCGAGCGCCTGCGGCGGCAAGCTGTCTCCCGGGCGGCGCAGAACATCATCCACGAAGCCGAAGGCCGCGGCGGCGGTATGCGGCCCAATCTGCGAGGTAACGGGGCATGAGGTGGCGCCGTTTCTCCTCCCGTCTCGGCGACGCCGAGACGCCGGCCACGCCCTATCAGCGGGCGGGCCAACTGTGGGACCAGCGCATCGGCTCCGCCCGTGTCCAGGCGGCGAACTGGCGCCTGATGGCGTTCGGCTGCCTCGCCCTCGCCGCGGTCGTCACCGCCGATGACATCCGCACCCATGCCCGCGCCATGGTCACCCCGTTCGTCGTCGAGGTCGATCATCTCGGCGCGGTGCAGGCCATCGCCCCGGCGCGGGCGGAGCTGCAGCCGACCGACACCGAGATCGCCTATTTCCTGGCGCAGTTTATCGAGCGCGTGCGCGGCCTCTCGGTCGATCCGGTCGTCGTTCGCCAAGCCTGGCTCGACGCCTATGCGCAGATCACCAGCCACGCCAGGCCGCTGCTCGATGCCTATGCCCGCCAAGCCGATCCGTTCGGCCAGATCGGCAAGCGCGCCGTCACCGTCGATGTCACCAGCGTCGTCCGCGCCAGCCCGAATTCCTTCCGCATCGCATGGGTTGAGCATCCGTTCCAGGACGGCACCGCCCTGCCGCCCGAGCACTGGACCGCGATCCTGACCGTGGTGATCCAGACCCCGCACACCGAGGCGGCGCTGCGGCAGAACCCGCTCGGCATCTACATCGATGCGATCAGCTGGGCCCGCGAGGTGAACACCACCCAGACCGAGGGATCGACGCCATGAGATTTTCGTTCGTCCTCGCGTGTGGCGGCGCGTTGGCACTTTCGGCCTGCGCCCAGCCGGTGCCGAAGATCGCCTATGACACGCCGCAGCCCGCGCACTTGCTGCCGTCGCCGCCAGCGCCAGTCCAGGTCGTGACGTTGCCCGAACCGCTGCCCCTGCCGGGGCAACTCAAAAAGCTGCCGCCGGCCTCGGCGGGCCGACCATCACCGCAGCCCGCAAATCCGATCGTTCGCGTGGCCCTGGCCAACGCTGCGGCGCGCATCAACCCCTCGCGCGACGGCTACATCAACGCCATGCAGGTATTCCCCTGGTCGGACGGCGCGCTCTACGAAGTCTACGCCTCACCGCTGCACGTGACCGATATCGCGCTCCAGCCCGGCGAGCACCTGATCTCGATCGCCGCCGGCGATACCGTGCAGTGGAAGATCGGCAACACCACCAGCGGCGCGGGGGCTGATCAGCAGGTGCACGTGCTGATCAAGCCGATTTCGGCCGATCTGCCGATGAACAACATCGTCATCATGACCGACCGGCGCGCCTATCATCTCGAGGTGCACCCGACCAAGGACACCTACATGGCCGCGGTGTCCTGGAACTACCCGCAGGACGATCTCCTGGCGCTACGGACGCAGAACGCCGCGGCGACGGATTATGCGAACACCGTGGCGGCGAACGATGTGAACATCGCGGCGCTCCACTTCCGGTATCGGATCAGCGGCGATGATCCGCCCTGGCGGCCGGTGCAGGTCTTCGATGACGGTTCGAAGGTCTATGTCCAATTCCCGCCGGGGATCGCCCAGGGCGACATGCCGCCGCTCTTCATCCTCGGCGCGCCGGGCGGCAAGGCGGAGATCGTCAATTACCGCGTGCGCGGCAACACGATGATCGTCGATCGGCTGTTCGCTGCCGCCGAACTCCGCCTCGGCGCCGGACCGCAGCAGGTCGTGCGCATCACGCGGACCGATGGGCACGGCTGATGGCGGGCCCCGAAGATCCGCAGGGCGGGCAGTGGTCGGCACCCAAGGCTGATCCGGCCGACTTTGCGCTGCGGGCGCGGCCGCGTGCCGTGACGCGACTTTCGCGTCGGGCCCTGATCGCGGCAGCCGGCGGCATCGCGGTCTGCATGGTGGGAGCGGTGTGGTGGGCGTTCGCGCTGCACAGCTTTCGGGTCACCACCGGCAAGGAACTCTACAACACCGACGTCCGGCCCTCGGCCGATGTGATTGGCGGCCTGCCGAACGGCTATGCCAGCCTGACCAAGCCCAAGCCGCCGCCGGCCCCACCGCGAGCGGTGCCCCGGCTCGGGCCGCCACTACCGGGTGACCTCGGCCGGCCGATGTTGGGGCAAGGGGCGCCGACCGCCTTCGCACCACCAACCAACGGTGCGGACCAAGCCGCCGCGCGGCTGCGGGCGCAGGCAGCCGATGCCGGGGTGTTCTTCACCGTGGCGGCAAACACGGGTGGCACCAACAGTGCAGCCGGCCCCGCGCCAGGCGTCGCCCCGGTGGGTCAGCCGGCTCCTGGCACTGCGGGGGGTGACGGCGCACTCGCCGCACCGCATGGCGACCAGAACCAGCAGGACGCCAAGCAGGCCTTCCTGAACAGCCCGATCGATCGCGCGATCTATTCGTCCGACCGGCTGCAGACCCCGCTCAGCCCTTACGAACTGATGGCCGGCACCGTGATTCCGGCGGCGCTGATCACCGGGCTGAACTCCGACCTGCCGGGGCAGGTGATCGCCCAGGTGACGCAGGACGTCTATGACAGCGTCTCCGGCCGCACCCTGCTGGTCCCCCAGGGCGCGAAACTGATCGGCAAATACGACAGCGTCGTCGCCTACGGCCAATCGCGGGTGCTGCTGATCTGGACACGGCTGATCATGCCGGACGGTAGCTCGGTCGTGCTCGACAACCTGCCCGGTGCCGACACCCAGGGCTATGCCGGGCTCGAGGACGGCGTCGATTACCATTTCTGGCGGTTGCTGCGCGGCGTCGCGCTGTCCTCGCTGCTCGGCGTTTCCAGCGCGCTCGCGACCAACAACGTGGTCGGCGGGACCGGGACGGGCAACGTGATCATCGCCCTCGGCCAGAGCGCCGATCAGGCGGCCAACCAGGCCGGGCAGTCGATCGTCTCCCGGGATCTTGGCGTCCAGCCGACCCTGACCGTGCGCCCGGGCTTCCCGCTCGATGTGATGGTCAACCGCGATATCGTGCTGCGGCCCTATGGGGGCGGGTGAGGAGGACGAAGATGACGAAACTCCGCATCGGCCCGCTGCCGGACGACCGGCCGGTCAAGCGCACCATCACGTTCACTGCGGCGCTGGACGCGCTGATCCGCGACTACGCCGCCGCCATCGCGGCACAGGACGGCCTGTCCGAGGCGCCACCCGTCGAGAAGCTGGTGCCGATCATCGTCGAGCGGTTCATCACCACGGACCGGGCGTTTCGGGCTCCGGTGCAGCGGGTGCCACCGGCCGTGCCGCATAAGCCGCCGCCACATTCAGAACCGTCACCGTCCAGCCGGGAACGCCGGGGAGATCAGCCAACCATCGTCGGGTCGGAGTAACTGCCGCTGGGAGAGCGCGAAGCAGCGCGTTGCGTATTGCAAGGCGCGCTACAGTCTCCTACATTCGCGCCATGGCGAAGGGGACCACCATGACCGGCGCGACCAAACGCAAAGACCATCCACTCTCGATGCGGCTCCCGGAAGGCGACATCGCCATCATCGACCGTGCCGCCGACCTGCGCGGCCGGTCGCGGACCGATTTCGTGCGGGAGGCGGCGGTACGGGCCGCCGAGGAGGTCCTCATGGAATGCACGCTGCTCCGCATGACCCCGGGGGGCTTCGAGGCATTCGTCCAGGCTATCTCCGCGCCCGCCGCCCCGGTTCCCGAGATGGTGGCATCCCTCCGCCGTAAGGCGCCGTGGGAGAAGGGCGCGGCGAAGCGCTGATGGCGGAGCCGCCGCTCTCCGCCCCCGAACTGCTGAATCCCGGCCACGACGTAACCCGGTTCTCCTGCGGTAAGCCTTCGCTCGATCATTGGCTGAAGACCCGGGCGCTGGCCAATCAGCAGAAGGGGTTCACGGTGGTCATGGTCGTCCACGTGGCAGGCCGAGTGGTCGGCTATTACGGCCTGGCGCCGACCGCCATCGTCCCCGCCGCCTTGCCGCGCTCGATCCGCACCGGGCAGCCGCCGAACCCGGTGCCGTGTATTCTGCTCGGGCAGCTTGCCACCGATCAGGCCTGGGTCGGGCGGGGGATCGGCACCGGGCTGTTCAACCACGCGCTCGCCCGCAGTGTCAGCGGTGCCGCGCTGATCGGCGGGCGCGCCTTGGTCGTCAATGCCGTCGATGACGAGGCGGCCGTGTTCTGGCGCGGCCGCGGGTTCCTGCCGTCAAGGGACGACGCACTGGCGCTGTTCCGGTCCATCGCGGACATCGCCGCGTCGCGGAGTGCGGTTCAGATTTCTATCGACTGATGGGTCGTCCGGCTCGTTGGTGCCGTGCGCTCTGGCAGACCGTCGCATTGGTTGGAACGTCGGCATGAGAAGGCGGCCGACAGAAGGCGCGGGGCCAGCGTCGGGGCCAAGCCGTCTCTCGGCGGGCAGCGCGAGGCGCAACGGTCTGCTGGATGCTTCATACGTGTGAATCAACGTAAAAAGGCTTCTAGACAGGCCTTCCTGGTTTCCCAATCAGGCATAACTGTGTCGAGCAAACCCGACCATTCCTTGCCGTGATCCGGGTAAAACGCATGGGCAAGCTCGTGACAGATTACATAGTCGATCAGCCTCGGACTGGCACGGATCAAGTCCACATTTAACACTATGCGTCCATTCGGCGTATAACTCCCCCATCGCTTCGACATTCGGCGGATAACTAGCGCGGGCCGAAGGAGACCTCGTCGGACAAACGGTGGGGCCATCGCGTCAAGACGCTCTCTGAATATCCCCCGGGCCATGATTGCATAGAAGGCAGTGACGAGGCGCCGGCAATGGGCTTGATCGTCAAGCCGCCGCACTAGAACCTTAAGGCGCGATCCTTCAATTTGGACCCCGGGGTCATCGGCTAGTCCGATCGACAAACGGTACTGCTTACCCAGCAGAAGATGGGTTTCGCCGGATACGAAGTGGCGATCCGGCGTCACTGATGGACGGGTGGCAATCCGATCTAGCTCGTTGAAGATCCATCCACCCTTCCTTTTGACGCGGTCCCGTATCGTATCAAGATTCTCGCCGGACGGAGCAAACACCACCACAGCGCCTGATGGCTGGACCTCAATTCGGAGAACACGTCGAGTGGTTCTCCGCAGAGCTGCAATGGTGCGCCGCTCGCCCCATCCCACCTCGATTTGCTCGCAATCTCCAGTGATGGAAGCTGTTGGCGTCATTGAGCCAGTCTCACACGCGCCGAAGCGAGAACATCATCTACCACCGCGTCAAGAACCGCCGGATCGATTACAAGTTCACGCCGACCCAGCAGTTCCTCGAAGAAGAAGTCATCAATGTCATTCCGGATAATGTTCTCGACGTCACGGTCATTCTGCCAGCCCACCTTGCAGCGCTTCTGGACGATGCTGCTCACTTTGAGTGCTATATCGGCAGCCAGTTCTGGATCACTAACCCCAGCCTTTTCCAGATTGCGCCGCGCGAGACCCCAGAATGCCTGGGCATGGCTATCGTCGCGAAGGCGTGCGGGTGTCGGGTCCGTATCGTCTCGACGTTGCTGCACCTTCTCGCGCAATTCGCGGACCTTCGAGAGGTAGGTCATCTCGCTGATCCGTCCCTTGTGGAAATCAGCTATCGTGTCGCGTATGAGCTTTGAGAATTTTTCGAAGAATATTGGGTCCTCATCCCATTTCTCCTCGATCGACCGGGTTAGCTGGTGCGCGATCGTGTCAGCAATGGAAGCTTCACTTTCGGTCTTCTCTTCCCGTCGGGCTTCAATCGCGATGTCGTCAAAAATATTCAACGGCTCCACCAGACGCACAACATCCCGGGCAACGACGTGACGATCGAGCAATTGCCGAATGCGCTTTTCAAAGTCGCGCCAATCGACCCTCTCCGCATAGCGAAGGCTTACCGAAGCGCGCAGCGACGTGAAGCGGCCGAGATCGTCCTTCCAACGCTTGAGCAACTCGGGCTTCGTACTTTCCACAAAGCTCGGAGACGCGAGAGCGACGGTAAACGTGCGAGTGAACTCAGCCAGACGGCGATAGAAATCCGCACGCACCTCTTCGTCAGCGAGGAGGCGTGCATAGGCCTCCGCGTCGAAAGTGTTTGAGACCGACTTGAACACGTCCAGGAGTGCCGCATGGGCACCGGGCACCTTGTTCGCCTCATCGCGGATGGCCACGACGCTGCGCGCGATGTCCTCTTCGCTGAAGCCTTGAAGCGCGTCGTAGCTCGCAAGGGCCGCGCCGAGGTTCTTCAGCACCCCTGTGTAGTCAATAATGAATCCAAACGGCTTGTCCGGCGCCCCTTCCTCATCGAAGACCCGGTTCACGCGAGCGATGGCCTGCAGCAGCCCGTGCTCCTTGAGACGGCGTGCAATGTATAGAACCGTGTTTCGGGGCGCATCGAAGCCAGTAAGCAGCTTGTCCACGACAATGATGATGTCGGGCTCGCCTGGGCCCTTGAACTGCTCCACAATGGTCTTGTTGTACGCATCCTCCCCTCCATAGCGGGCCATCATCTTGCGCCAGAATGCGCGGACAACATCATCGTCAGACTCGTCGACTTCGTCTTCACTCTCCCGCATCTCAGGGGCAGAGATAATTACCTCCGCCGTCACCATGCCGAAGCTGTCGAAGAGTTTCTTGAGCTGGATCGCTGCCCGCTTGGACGGAGCCGCAAGCTGGCCTTTTAGCCCCGTTCCTTTGAAGTTGTTCGAGAAGTGCTGACCCACATCAAAGGCGATTGATTGGAGCCGTGACTCAATGCCTTCGATTTCGCGCGCCCGGCTCATCTTGCGCTTCAGGTCCGCCCTCTGCTTGTCGGACAGTCCGCGGGTGTGGACCTCAAACCAGCGGTCGATTTGGCCTTCGTCCACATCCGTCACAACCTCACGGCCTTCATAGAGCAGAGGCACGACGGCTTTGTCGCTGACGGCATCGCGCATCGAATAGGATGGCTGTACCAGGTCGCCGAATTTGGCGAAGGTGCTCTTTTCCTTCTTGGCAATCGGCGTGCCCGTGAAGGCAATAAAGCACGCGTTGGGGAGCACCTCCCGCATCCGCGCGTGAAGACTGTCGAGGTTTCCGTACTGGCTACGATGGCTTTCATCGACCAGGACGAAGATGTCAGATGACCGATCAACGACACGCCGCTTGTTTAGCCCGGCACGAAATTTGTGAATCAGCGTCGTGACAACCGGCGTCTTCTCCTCGATCAGCGCAAGGAGGTTCTCTCCGGTCGCCGCCCGTTTCGGCTCCTGGCCTGTCGCGCGGAAGGTCTTGGAGATTTGGTCGTCCAAATCAGTTCTATCGGTCACGATCAAAATGCGCGCAAGCGGGTCTTTCATCGCGATCGCCTTGGCCAGCATCACCATCGTCAGGCTCTTGCCGGAGCCTTGGGTGTGCCAGACGACGCCCCCCCTTCGCTTACCGGTCTCGTCACGTTCTTCGGTTCGCTTCAGAAGGGATTCGATGGTCGCAATTTGCTGATAGCGGGCGACCTTCTTCTGCGGGCCATCGAACAACATGTAGCGGCGCACCAACCGCATAAATCGTTCTGGCCGGCAGAGGCCAACGATGGTTTCGTCGAGCGGCGTTACGAAGCGGTGCTCCTCCATCAGTCCATTGTGCCGCTTCATATAAGGCGCGAAGTCGATGGCTACCCGCTTGCTCTCGACGCTATCCAGCGGCCTGTTGACGACATCAATGGCGAAGTCGGCGGGATCCTCGCGTTCCTTCCATGCGCTCCACAGCTTCCGAGGCGTGCCAACGGTGCCGTAGCGAGGATCATGACTGTTGGCGGCGAGCAGGAGTTGCCCCGAATAGAACAGCGCGGGCACGCCCTCGCCGGCTTTCTGATTCCGGATTTGCTGACTGACACCCTGGTCCGACGATACATGAGACGCCTTCACCTCGATCACGCCGAGCGGGATGCCGTTGACGAATAACACAAGATCAACACGGATCGTCGGCCCGCCCGCTTCGGTTACCGTGTATTCGCTGGTGACCTGAAATGTGTTTGCCCGCCAGTCTGACCAGTTAATGAACTTGAACGGCCATTCGCGCGACGTTGCCCCGATGGTTTGTGGAAGAGCGATGCCGAGCATGAGGTCATCGGTCATCCGCTCGTTGGCACGCACGACGCCCTCGGGAATGCGGTCAGCCAACCGCCGGACGGCGGCGTCAATATTGGCCTCAGAGAAAGGGTAGGCGCGTTCGTCGAGATAGATGCGATTGATCCGCGCCAGATCGGCCCGCAGCTGGGTTTCAAGGAACGGCAGCGCCCGCCGTCCATCACGCCACTGATCGGCCTCCGCGCGTGTGACATAGCGCCACCCGCAATTGATCAACGTGTTGAGTGCCTGAAGCTGTGCGCCACCGGCCTCGGATGTTGTGAACCGGGGTGATGTGTTCATCCTACTTTTCCAGCCACTACAGCTCGGATAAATGCGACCTCGAGTTTCCTCGCTGCCGCTGCTGGCATGTTCGATTTTGTAAACGCAGAAACCCGCGTCTCCCGGTTCGATTGCAGGTTTCTCTTGAATGCCTGCAGAGATGCATTTGTCCCAGCCGCTGCTATCGACTCGAACCGAAATTGGTGTCGCTTGTCCAAGCCGATGAAGGCACCGCCCGGATCGACCGTCCAATGTCCAGGAAAGGCGAGCTTTTCCAGGGCGCGTCGCATTTCCAAAGCCGACTGGAACCGTTTGCCGGGGTCTGGATCGATCGCCTTCTTAATCACCCGGATGACGGCATTTGGAATATAGGGAGGAAAGTCAGAGACAGCCAACAGCGTCCCCGCCGCAAGCGCGGCTTCATAGTTGGCCTGGCCAAGAAAATTGAACTTCGCCCGAAGGGCGCCGAGACCAGCAAGCAGGCGAAAGAGGGTTAGCCCAGTTTGCAGGATATCGGTGCGTGCCTCAATTCCATTGCCCGCGGTTGTCTCGGGCGCAGCGTGAAGGATGTAGCGCGCCGGCGCGGGCACGGGCAGACCATTTTGGGAAATACCGACGATTCCGTAATCACCCAGCCGGGCTTGGCCGTCCTGCCCTCTGAGAATATTCTCCGGCTTGATATCGTTGTGAAAGAAGCTGCTGGCGTGCAGATGCTCCAACCCTTGAAGAATATCGACGGTTGTCTTTATCGCCAGCGGCAGGGGAAGAAAATTGGCCGGATTCGCGAGAGTGGTGATTGGACCATCAGGCAGAAAATCCATCGCAATGATCACTCGTCCGTCGGTGAGCACATCGGCCTGATGAACCCGGACAAGATTGTTGTGGGTGAACGCGTGTCCGATCTGGGCCTCGCGCAACTGATTGACGACCGTGACCCCGGGCTTCAGGATTTTGATGGCGTATGTGTGATCGACGGCATGGTCTTTCGCCAACCACACCTCGCCGAAATTGCCGCCGCCGATCATCTGCATCGGTTCATTTTTGTTATGGAGCAAGGCTCCCGGGGCGATTGGGAGCGTGGTGGCGATGCCGCTCATGGATTGGTCGCTCCCCACCATGCGGCAATGACCGCGTCAGCCATCTTGCCATCCCAGTAGCGGGTCGTCTGGCCGACGCGCGCTATGGCGTGGTCTTTGGCTTGGGCGCTCCGTGTGGACAGCGACGCATAAATCTTCGTGACCACCGGCTTGTTGTGAAGCCCGCAATACAAGAGCAGTGCCGCTTCCTGATAGGACGCAACGCGCTTGGCGTTGTTGTCGCCTTGCGTGAACTCACCCTTTTTTATGACAACCTTGGTGAGATCCGGGTGAGTGTGGAAGATCCGCTCGAACTCCCGATAGAGCCACGTTATCTGAGCGGCCTCGGTGGTACAGTCCGCAGGAAAACGCAGGCGGCTTTCCGAGTCCGCGTTGATGAGCGTAATAGGCGTGGTCGAGCCGTCGACCACGGCATAGCGCGGCGTGGTCGGATCACTCCTGAAGCCAAAAGTCTTCATCGGAAATTGTCCCCAAGCAGTCTTTGACCCGTCAGCAGATTTTGCATCAGACCGCGCTTCTGGGTACGAAGCGTGGACGCTTGGTGCTCCAGAACAGACAACTCCTTATCGATCGATGCCAGCAGGTTGCCGACACTTCGCCGCGCATTGTCACCCATAATGAAAATCGGAAAATCTTCGATAAACTCGGCAGAGACACGCCGTTGACCCGCACTTCCTGTCATCTGCCGTTCGCCCGCGATGCGGAAGCTGCGTGTCAGAGTCACTTGGTGTAAATAGTTAACATCTGCCGGATCATTCGGCCGCACGACATGGAACTCCGTCGTGCCGAAGCCCACGCCGTTGCTCAGGTCGTGCGCCAGCGCACCCTTGCCGTTCTCAAAGCATGGCGTGATCTTTGCGACCAAGACGTCGCCATTGATGAATTGCGTGTAGCCATTCCCCAATTCGCTCCGGACGCGGTCTGTCGTTGTTGTAAGAGCACCGGCCTCTGACACATCTTCCATCCCGACAAAGGAGACGATCGTGTTGGCTGCTACCTTTTCGTTCCGCGGGTTTACGGCAGCCAAATCACGTATAAATCCACGCTTCGCCCCAATGTCGAACAGCGCGCGCCCTACAATGCCGGTTTTGTATTTGCGCTTCGCATTGATCAGGCGCTCGGTCTGGCGGATCGCCCGGTCCCAAGCATCAAGGACGGCAACAACACGGCGCTGCTGGTGGAGTGACAACGGTACGGTCGGAATTTCGGCGAATTCATCGAAGTAGAGACGAAGACGATCTTCTGTAAGGCCGTGGGAATATGCCCAAAACAGGTGAATCATCCGAGCCGACTTGAACCAATGATAGGCAAAGCGGCTATCGATCCCGGGCTTGGGAGCCAGCACAACATAGGCGGGGCTGACCACGCCATCAGCGGTGGCCAAGCCGCAGGCGCCCTGCCACATGCGCATCATGTTGTAGGCAATATCGCCTTTTCTCACCAGCAAGTGCTGGTCAGGCCGTAGGGAGGACTCAGTCCGCCGGTCGAGATCGTCGCGGAGCACGAGGCTGTCATTCATCGTTACCGACATGACCGGCAGACCGGGTCGGCCGGGCTCTTGCCTGTTGCTGAAGAAGTCGCCGAGGCGAGGGCGGCCGCTCATGACGCACTCCCAGCGCCGATGAGGCTGCTACGCCAAGCGGCGTACGACTGGCCATTGCCTTCGACACGCCATGTCGTGCGGCCGTTGTCGGCGCGACCGGCCACCGCGGCGCTTGCACCCGAGGGGCTGCCGAAGCTCGCGTCCTGCGCAAACCGATAGAGTTCGGCATCCGCATCAGGCACGAGGACTCCCGCTTCGATCAGGGCTTTGCGCGCATCCTTGACGCTTTGCGGGATGGCATCACTTTCACGCCGGAACGCAGTAGACCCCGCCAGAACCACGAATTCGCCGCCGCGTTCGACGGCACGCGCCTTGGCCTTCTTGATATCCGCCATGAATGTCGGGGCGAGTGGGGCAGTGCCCGACGGCTGGAGTTGATCTCCTGCCGTCGGTTGCAACACATCAAACCCAAGCACAGGCAACAGTATCTCAATTTCGTCGAGCACCCGTTCCATGTCGGCGATTTCCGGCTCCGGAAGCCCCTTGAACGGTGGCTCGGTGCCGTTGACCAATTTGGCTCGGCCCGCACCGCGAATGGCCGCGATGATCCGGCTTTCCAGATAGCGCCCATGCGCCTTGGTGAGGTTCTCGTCCTTTGAGACAATCAGCACCGCGCGAGTGAAAAATTCTTTTGCCTCGTCCGAGTCATGCGCTGCGAGGCGAGTCTTCACCTGATCGCCCTCGCCGACATAGACCAACTGGCGCCCAGGCAAGTCCGGATCCGGTCCGACGAGGAGATAGATGCCCGTTCGCGCCGCCTCTTCTCTGCGGATGAGTTCGGGCAACGCCGTGCGCGACGCGACGGCCGCGCGCACCGAAGAGACGCCCAACTCCGCCGTGATCACGCCCGACGGCGTGCCGTCGGCGAGGTAGAGTTTCAATGTTCGGCCGCGACGGGCGGCCGCTCGGGAAGGAGCCTCAGACATTGATGCCCAGCTCCTTCAGATAGAAATTCATCTTCTCGCGCGTCTCGGCAAGCTGGCTTTCGAGATCACGGATCTCGTTCTGGACGGCTTGCAGATCAACCTCCGGTTCAGGCTCGAAGGTATCGACGTAGCGGGGAATATTCAGGTTGAACCCGTTCGCCTCGATCTCTTCGAAAGTTGCCTTATGCGAGTAACGCTCAAGCTCCGTCCGCATGCGGTAGGTGTCGATGATCTTGTCCACATCAGCTTCCCGCAACCGGTTCTGCTTCTTGCCCGGCTCGAAGTCGCGGCTCGCATCGATGAAGAGAATGTCGCGCTCATGCGACCGCAAGCCACCCGCCTCGCGCGCTTTGTCGAATACCATGATGCAAACGGGAATCCCGGTCGTCGGAAAGAGCTGCGCGGGCAGACCGACCACCGCATCGAGCATGTTGTCGCGGATGAGCTTCTCGCGAATTTTCCCTTCCGCCCCGGACCGGAACAGCACCCCATGCGGCGCTACCACAGCCATGCGGCCCGTGGTCGGCCGGGTGATCGCGAGCATATGGAGGATGAACGCGTAGTCGCCACGGCTCTTGGGCGGCATATGGGGCGTGAAGCGCTTGTAAGGATCGGTCTTGGTCTCTTCGTCCCACCACTTGTCGAGGCTGAAGGGGGGATTGGCGACGACGACGTCGAACCGCATCAGGTGGTCGCTCTCAATCAGCGTCGGCGAATTCAGCGTGTCGCACCAATCGATCCGGGCGCCATCCTGCTTGTGGAGCAGCATGTTGAGGCGTGCCAGCGAGCGCGTCTGGCCGTTTGATTCCTGACCAAACAGCTGAAAGTTTCCGTCTCCGACTTCTTCGCCGGCGCGCAATAGCAGTGAGCCCGAACCGCATGCCGGATCGCAAATGCGATCACCCGACTTCGGATGAGCGAGCTTGGCGACGACTTCGGAGACCTTGCGCGGCGTGAAGAACTCCCCCGCTTTCTTCCCGGCATCGGAAGCAAAGCGCTCGATCAGGAAGATGTACGCATCGCCCAGGATATCCTCCGAGGTGTCGCCCAGATCGAGCCCCGGCTTCGCGAAATCCTCCAACAGCGTCTTGAGCCTGCGGTTGCGATCTTTCGTCTGCCCGAGATTGGTTTCCGAGTTGAAGTCGATGGCGCGGAACAAGCCACCGAGCTTTCCTTCGTTGGCCTTTTCGATCGCATCGAGGACGATGTTGATCAGCTCTCCGATGTTGTCTCGGCCTCGCCGTTCGTAAAGGCTATAGAAATCACCAAGGAAACTTTCTTCAACTGTGTTGGTCTTGGCGTTCTTCAGTTCAACAGTCGGCACCTTGAAGCGTTCGCGATCCAGGCGGCGTTGGATGCGAACTTCATCACCACGATATTCCCGCCGAAACTCTTCGACGTGCTTGCGCCGCACATCGCTGATGTATTTCAGGAAGAGGGCAGTCAGGACGTAGTCCTTGTACTGCGTTGCATCCACGGCGCCGCGGAACGTATCGCAGGCGCGCCAGACCGCCGAAAGAATGTCATCTTGCCGTAGAGCGGTCATTCTGGACTCCTGTGGGAATTGGGCTGCGCTTCAGCTGCGCGGATTGCACGCGCGACCGTCTCGCGGCCGAAAAACGATTTGAGGTCGGACAGCCTTTGAAGCAGCTTTCGCTCTTCCTCGAAGGAGAGCGCCAGGCCGGCAATCAGAAGCTGCGATTGCATGGGCGGAACAGGAACCGGGGTCTTTTCCAGTGCGTCCTTGGGAAGGCGCGCAAGAGCGCTACCCTGCTTGCCGCCGGCAAACACGGCTTGCGTGGCAGGAAGCTCCAAAAATGCGGCGAGGTATTGCGGGCTCACTTTTGCCCTGTCGGGCCTCACCAAATAGAGGTCGAGCGAGACGAATGCCCCGATTACCGCGCCGGTCGCGAGGCAAACATCCGTCGCAGATCCACGCGCGCCGACAATCAGGTCGCCTTCCTCGATGGTAAGCGCACGAGCGACGGCAGGGACGTCGCCAGCAGCAAGCACGGGATGCCGGCCGGCCCGAAGGTCTGACAGATCGGACAATCGCATGAAGCGCGCAGAGCCCCCTTGCATCTCGCGAACCGAGACCCCGGAAAGAACGCTAGCGATGTCTCTGAGTTCGAGCATGCCTCAAGCTACAAAACCGAATATCGCGAGTCAAGCGGGTTCGAGGGCGTCTCCAGTCGAAATTTTGCCAGGCGGCCGGGTGGCGGGCCAGGAACTGTCCTGGTGGTAGGCTGCGGGAGCGTCGCGCGCATGGCGGACACGGGGTCGCGACCCCGTCAAACCACGGAAATTCGCTCTATGGCGCTGGAAGCGCCCTTCGGAGGAGCTGCCCGACGAGAGACTGGTATAGCCGGGCGTGCCGTAATCCTCGCTTTCAGGCCGGCGAAGAGCGAGAGCATGAGCATCCGCTGCGGCGCCGAGGCTTAGATTGCGTTGGTGGGTCGCCGAATCCGCGACACAGGATCCGGCGATATCCCGCCGATTTCATAGAACCAGTTCAGATTACCATCCGACCAGGGTCCTCTAAGCAAAAGCGCCCCCGAACGACCGCCTTCAACCTCCTGACTCTCTTGAGAAAATCCGGAGAGGGCGAAGGGATTCGAACCCTCGACCCAACCTGGTAAGGTTGTGCTTTTCGACCGCAGCCTGGATCCGAAACCAAGCTGCCCTGATGGAATCTAACCCGCACATCAGAACGTCGTGATGGTATTTTTGTTGGTATGGGCCAGGACGAGAATCCACAGAGTTCGGGACTTTTGAATAGCTTAGCCGGGAAACGCGATTCCGCCCCTGGCACCATTCCCAAACCGCCGATCGCCGCCAAGTGCTCGCTAGATCAGACACTTGGCTG
>Ga0307375_10001125_pt1 | contig 30098 bp, 25 predicted proteins | sample TR1MG_FD_202531 | JGI IMG/M metagenome (GOLD analysis project Ga0307375, IMG submission 202531) | Soil microbial communities from Risofladan, Vaasa, Finland - TR-1 | ecosystem: Environmental > Terrestrial > Soil > Coastal area > Acid sulfate soil | place: Finland: Risofladan, Vaasa | collected... | reverse complement strand
CGCATCAACGGACTCCTCCCCTGATTGTTCCCAACGGGACACCCGCTCTGCCGCCCTCAAGACGACCTCTCCCGGTAAGGGGCGGTGGTAGCGCTGTTCCTTCAAGGTCGAAAGGATGTGATTTCCGGCCGCTCGCCCGAACACGATGATATCCAGGAGGGAATTGCCCCCGAGACGATTGGCGCCATGTACCGATACGCAGGCACATTCCCCTACCGCATAGAGCCCCGCTTGCGGCTCCTCGGGCCCGTGCCGCGCCGGCACCACCACCTGTCCAAATCGATTGGTGGGGATACCCCCCATAATGTAGTGCGCGGTGGGATACACGGGGATCGCCGCGCGCGCAGGATCGATATGGGCAAAACGCATGACCGTTTCCCGAATACCCGGGAGGCGCTTTTGGATAACGTCATCCCCCAAGTGCTCAAGCTTCAGTTCGACATAGTCGCCGCGGGGTCCGCAGCCCCGTCCGGCGGTCACTTCCATATGGATCGCGCGACTGACCACGTCGCGACTGGCCAAATCCCGGGCATGGGGTGCGTAGTGTTCCATGAAACGCTCACCACGACCGTTGACGAGATACCCCCCCTCCCCGCGCGCGCCCTCGGTGATCAAGACACCTAAGCCGGCAAGTCCCGTAGGGTGGAATTGAATGAATTCCATGTCCTGTAACGGCACGCCCGCGCGCAGCGCAATCCCCAAACCGTCCCCGGTATTGATAAGCGCGTTAGTGCTCGTGCGATACATGCGCCCGGCGCCGCCCGTGGCAATCAGTGTGGTCTTGCTTTCAATGACGAGAAGCTCGCCGGTTTCGATCTCCAGAACCAAGGCGCCGAGCGTGTTACCTTCCGCGTCGCGCAGGATATCGATGGCAAAAAATTCATCAAAAAAGTGGGTCTTGGCGCGAATGTTTTGTTGATAGAGGGCGTGCAAAATCGCGTGTCCGGTGCGATCGGCGGCAGCGCACGTCCGAGCCGCCTGCTCGCCCCCAAAATTCTGACTTTGGCCCCCGAACTTCCGCTGATAAATGCGCCCGTCATCGATACGCGAAAACGGCACGCCGTAATGCTCCAATTCGATCACAAGCCGGCTCGCGGCCCGGCATAAATACTCGATGGCGTCCTGGTCCCCCAGATAATCGCCGCCCTTGACCGTGTCATACATATGCCAGTGCCACGAATCGGGCAAGACATTGCCTAAAGCCGCGTTGACGCCCCCTTGGGCCGCGACGGTGTGTGAGCGTGTCGGAAAGACCTTGGAAACGACTGCCACATGGGCGTCACCTTCGGCAAGTTGCAAGGCCGCGCGCAAACCCGCGCCGCCGGCGCCCAACACCAAACAATCGAACTGGCGACGTGGCAGCCTTAGTGCCATGCGAAAAATACCGCAAAACCGTAGGCTGTAAGGGATAATAAAACCGTTGCGGCGGCGATCATGCTGGCAAACCTCAGTCCGGGTGCGTGAACATAGTCTTTCAAGATCGCGTCACATCCCAAATAGGCATGCAGCATCATCGCGAGCAACCACAAAGCCAGGAGCATACGCACGGCCAGATTGCCAAAAAGGGTCTGCCAGGCACTATAGCTAAGATTGGGCATATGGGCCAAAAGGGCCACGATGACCAAGAGGCCCATTGCCATCAGGATCGCTGTGATGCGAACGAGAAGCCAACTGCCGGTTCCGGCGTGGCGGCTCCCATAATGTCCCGCCCCTAGGGCCACAATAACGCCGCCCAGAGCGCGGTTGCGACCGCGAGCACCATAACCCAGGCCGCGCTTTGGCGGCTTGGGTTACGACCAAAACCCCTATCCCCATCCAGCAGGAGATGGCGAATACCGCCATAGAGGTGTTGGGCGCCCGCCCAAACGGCCAGCGGACCTAGGATGTGGGCCCAAGGACGCGTCATCAAGGCCTGCACTCCCCGGAACTGGGCGGCACTCCCCAAAGACAGACTGAACAAGCGGAGCCCGAGACCGCTCACGCCCACCAGCAGCACGCCCGTGATCCGGTGTAGAATCGAGGTATAAGCGCCAATGGGCAATCGCATATACCTAAGGCCTGCATCTCTCGGACGTTCTGATGAGGTCATGACGTGCCCTAAGTGATAACGATTTTTGGTATGATCGCAATGCTCTACATGATGTCATTATAGGGGGCAAGTTGTGTTGAGGGAATGGAAAGCGGAATTGATTGAGGCCGGTGGCGTTTTTGACTGTGGGGCCATCTTGCATTACGGAAACCCCCAGGCGGAGGTTTTGGCGGCGGCTTCGGGCACGGTCTACTGCCCGCTCACGCACATCGGTATGATCAAGGCCTCAGGCGCGGATGCCGCGAGTTTTCTGCAAGGTCAGTTGAGTAATGACCTCCTGACGCTCCAAGACGCAAGCCAGCTGAGTGCCTACTGCACAGCCCAAGGCCGCATGATCGCGCTTTTTCGTATTGTGCGTCGCGGCGAGGAGCTCTTTTTGCTGCTCCCAAGAGAGCTCCTGGCATCGGTACTAAAGCGCCTTACCATGTACGTGTTACGTGCCAAAGTGACTTTAAGCGCGGCCGACGATTGGGCGCTCCTCGGGCTCTCCGGCCCGGCCGCCAACGAGGCCCTAAAACGCGCCGATCTGCCCGCGCCAGCCCTACCCGAGGCCGCCACCGGCGGCGCCCTCACCATCATAGCGATTCCTGGGCCCGCGCCCCGCTACCTCCTCCTGGGGCCCGAAGAGGCAGTTCGCGCCTTTGCGTCCCGTGACGGTATCTCCGCTGTGGGCAGTCAGGCCTGGGCGTGGCTCGATATTCAATCCGGTCTTCCGACTATTGGATCAAAGACCACCGAGGCATTCGTGCCACAAATGGTCAACTTAGATCTTTTAAACGGCATCAATTTTCGGAAGGGCTGCTACCCGGGGCAGGAAATCGTGGCCCGTACCCACTATCTCGGGCGCCTGAAACAACGCATGTATCGCGCCTCTTTACCCCGCGATCAAGCGGTCCCCGCGCCCGGAACGGCGCTTGCCGCACCCAATCTCCCCGGCCAACCGGCGGGCACGGTGGTTGACGCCCAAAGGGGGCCCGATGGGCAAGTCGATCTCTTGGCGGTAATACAAATCAGCAGTCACGACGAGGGTATAGTGTCTTTGCAGGATGCTAGGCTTACCTTTCGGGACCTCCCCTACCCCCTCGCGGCGAGTTGTTGATCGCGAAAAACACTTTCTGCGGTATGAGTAGCGGGCGGGCTTCCGGGGATGATCTCGTAGAACGTTTCACCCTTTTTTATCATGCCAAGACCCGCGCGGGCCCGTGCCTCAATGGCCGCCCGCCCGGTCTGTAGGCTTTTCACTTCTGCGGCCAACGCCTCGTCGGTCTTTAGAAGCTCGGCATTACCGGCCTTTAATGCGTGGATGTGATGTTCACGGTGAATAAAGGCGACCACCCCGCCACGCCCAAACCAAAAGGCATACTGGGTCAATAAACATAAAACCACCGCGATAGGACCAACCCATCTCTTCATGGCCCTTAGTATAGACACAGAACTTTACCGTTGGGAATACGCCTGCTTCGGGGCCTGCGCAAAGCGGGCATTGGCCCCCTCGCGCTCCTCAATGCGCAAAAGCTGATTGTATTTCGCTATACGCTCGGACCGTGATAAGGAGCCGGTCTTGATTTGGCCAGCACCCGTTGCCACCGCGATATCGGCAATGGCGGTATCCTCGGTTTCGCCGGAGCGATGCGACAACATGACACCATAGCCCGCCTTTTGCGCACGAGCGATCGTGGCAAGCGTTTCGGTCAGAGTGCCAATCTGATTGGGCTTAATGAGAATGGCGTTTCCGACCCCTTCTTGAATGCCGCGCTCCAAGAGGCCCGTATTGGTCACAAAAATATCATCCCCCACGAGTTGAATGCGGTCCCCAAGACGCTTGGTCATGATATGCCAACCCGCCCAATCCTCTTCTCCCATCCCATCTTCAATGCTGACAATGGGATAGCGCCCCAACCAATCGTGGTAAAGCGCAGTCAAGGCCTGTGCGTCGAGATCGCGTCCTTCCCCGGCCAGCGCGTAGCCACCATTTTTTGTCACAAGTCCAGACACCGCGGCATCCAAGGCGATGCCCACATCTCGCCCAGGCTTATAGCCGGCCGCCGAAATGGCCTCTTCGATCAATTTCAAGGCGTCCTCATTGGAGTCCAGGTTAGGCGCAAATCCGCCCTCATCGCCGACCGAGGTCGCGAGCCCGCGGGCCTTCAAAAGGCCTTTTAAGGTGTGAAAGATCTCGGCGCCCCAGCGCAACGCCTCAGAAAATCGTGGCGCGCCAAAAGGCACGATCATGAACTCCTGGAAGTCCAGAGTGTTATCGGCATGCGCGCCGCCGTTGATGATATTCATAAAGGGTACCGGCAGCACAAAGGGGCCGTCCCCGCCTAAATGGCGATACAAAGGCACGCCCGCCTGAAGGGCCAATGCCCGCGCCAGCGCAAGCGACACCGCCAAAATGGCATTCGCCCCGAGTCGCGACTTATCAACCGTACCATCGAGCGCAATCATGCGTTCATCAACGGCTGTCTGGACGGCCTGTGTCCCTACGAGCGCCTTTTTGAGAGGACCGTTCACCGCACCGCACGCCTTCAGTACACCCAGGCCGCGATAGCGCTTCTTATCACCATCCCGCAACTCGAAGGCCTCCCGTATGCCGGTCGAGGCACCCGAGGGAACCGCCGCCCGGCCTGTGACGCCGGAGTCCAGCGTGACATCCGCTTCCACCGTGGGGTTGCCGCGCGAATCGAGGATCTCGCGCGCGTAGAGATCGAGAATCTTGGTCATGAATTTATCCTAAAGAAGGGCGTCTTATTTTCTTAACGGGCCAATAAGACCTCAGCGAGGTCCTGTCTTTTCACGCAAGCATCCAGTTCCATCAAAGTCCTGAGCAACGATTCCAGGTGCGCAAGCGGCCATGCGTTCGGCCCGTCACTCAAGGCCTTGTCGGGATCCGGATGGGTCTCCATGAAGATCCCCGCAATCCCGGCGGCCACCGCGGCCCGCGCCAGAACCGGCACATGTTCCCGCTGCCCCCCCGAGCGCGTCCCTTGACCGCCCGGCAATTGCACGGAATGAGTTGCGTCAAACACGACCGGACACCCGGTCTCGCGCATGATCGCAAGACTGCGCATGTCCGATACCAAGTTATTATAACCAAATGAGGCGCCGCGCTCACACACCATGATATGCCCCTCACCACCGGCGGCCCGGGCCTTATCCACCACGTTCTTCATATCTCCAGGCGCCAAGAACTGACCTTTTTTGATGTTGACAGGCTTTCCGGAAGCCGCCACTGCGCTAATAAAATCCGTCTGCCGACACAAGAATGCCGGCGTCTGTAACACATCGACCACGGCTGCAACATCGGCAATCTCATCGGCATCGTGAACATCCGTCAACACGGGAACGCCGATCTGTTCTCTGACATCGGCGAGTATCGCAAGCCCATCATACCGGCCCGGTCCGCGGAAAGAGGCGTGAGAGCTGCGATTGGCTTTATCAAACGATGACTTATAGATAAAAGGGATACCGAGCCGTGCAGTCAGTTCCTTGAGCGCCTGCGCCGTTTCGAGCGCCAGCGTTCGTGATTCGATAACGCACGGCCCCGCGATCAAAAACAGGGGTTTGTCGAGACCGACCTCAAAACCGCACAGTTTCACTATGTACCCACCCGTTTATCGCTGGCATCGGACTGCTGACGACGGCACAGCGCCGCCTGAATAAAATTCGTAAATAAAGGATGTCCATCACGCGGCGTTGATGTAAATTCGGGATGAAACTGGACCCCTACAAACCAAGGGTGATCGCGCAACTCGATGATCTCAACCAACGCCTTATCAGGGGAGGTCCCCGACACGCAGAGCCCTTTCTCGACCAACAATGCCCGGTACGTATTATTGACCTCGTAGCGGTGACGGTGACGTTCGATGACGCTATCGACACCGTACACTTGCGCCGCGAGACTCCCGGGAACGAGTTCGCAGCGCTGACCGCCAAGACGCATGGTTCCGCCCAGATCGGCATCGTGACTGCGCGTCTCGCGCTGCCCTTCGTTGCCCATCCACTCGGTAATGAGGGCAATCACCGGATGGGTAGATTGGGGGTTAAACTCGGTACTGTGGGCATCCTGAAGACCGACCTTGTTGCGCGCAAACTCGATCACCGCAATTTGCATTCCGAGACAGATTCCGAGATAGGGAACCTTGTTCTCGCGTGCATAGCGCACGGCCGCGATCTTGCCTTCGGTGCCGCGACCGCCGAATCCCCCTGGCACAAGCACGGCATCGCAATCCTTAAGGCAATCCGTACCGTCCCGCTCGATGGCCTCCGAATCGATATAGTGGATACGGACCTGAGACCGGGTTTGAATACCGGCGTGCGTGAGGGCCTCGGACAGAGACTTGTAGGACTCCGTGAGATGGACGTATTTGCCGACGATACCGACATCGACTACGGCCTTCGGGTGTTCGAGGGCCTCGTTTACCGCCCGCCACTCCTGCAGATCGATCACGCCCGCCTTCAATCCTAGCTGCTCAACAACAATATCATCGAGGCCTTGATCGTGTAGGAGTTCGGGGATTCTGTAAATATTGTCGACATCAATAGCCGATATCACCGCTCGTGCCGGAACGTTCGTGAAAAGCGCGATCTTTTGACGCTCGTCTTCGGGGAGACGCCGATCCGCGCGACACAACAAGATGTCGGGCTGAATACCTATGCTACGCAATTCCTTAACGGAATGTTGGGTCGGCTTGGTCTTAATTTCGCCCGCCGCTTTTATGTACGGCACGAGCGTAAGGTGCATATAGACCACGCAGTGACGCCCACCCTCGACGCCCATCTGGCGAATCGCCTCCAGGAACGGTAAGGACTCGATATCGCCCACCGTACCGCCAATCTCGATCATGGCGACTTCTGCGTCCCCGGCCCCTTGCCGGATACACCGTTTGATTTCATCCGTAATATGGGGAATGACTTGAACTGTCGCACCAAGATAGTCCCCGCGCCGTTCTTTGCGGATGACGTTTTCGTAAATGCGACCGGTAGTGAAGTTATTATGTCGATTCATGGTCGTGCGAACAAAGCGTTCGTAATGACCCAAATCGAGATCCGTCTCGGCGCCATCTTCCGTCACAAATACCTCACCATGCTGGTAAGGACTCATGGTGCCGGGATCAACGTTGATGTAAGGATCAAGCTTCATGAGGGTCACGCGGATGCCGCGCGCCTCAAGCAAGGCGGCCAGCGAGGCCGACGCGATACCCTTGCCGAGCGAAGACACAACCCCGCCCGTAATAAAAACGAATTTAGTCATCGCGGCCTAGCGGGCATGGTTTCCACCAACCCTTTTGGACGCACAAACTAGCAGATGGCTTCACTTTCGACAACCTCCTACGGCTGTTCCCGCGGTCTCGATCGCCAGTACCCAACCCCGTTCCCCCGGCAAAGCCTTATAGCTATTGCTGAGCCAATAACCAGGGATTGCGATCAGCGCTTCGGCATCAAACACAAATATCGCCCTCGCCCTATCCCAGGGCGCTACACCCAATTCCTGCAAAAATTTCTTTAAACTGCGATGGCCTCGTCCGGGAATATACACCCGCGCCCCCGCTACTCTTGAGCGGACGGTCAAGGGCCTACCCATGAGACGTTCCCGGCTTAAGCCCTGCCCTAGGGCCTCGCGTCCCGTTAATCGCTTACCCGCCTCTGGTAAGGGGTAATCGGCCGGAGGCACCCACACCCCCTGCCACGATGACGCGCCGCTCGATTCTCCTGCGTCGGCCCATGAGACCCGATCCCGATATCGTCGCACCGTCCCACCGCCCGGCAAGCGTAACACTTGTTGGCGACTGCGGGGAATGATACTCAATGCCGCCAAAATCGCGTTACAGCTTTTTTCGCTGGGTGCGGGCCGCCCGTGCCTGCCAAGCCAGCTACGCAGAACCCAAGCTTGCGCATCGTCCGACAAAGAGCGCAGTTGGGGCAGGATTAAGTCACCTTGCTCATCCATGCAACGCTCTAGGTCCGCCTTCACGTACGATTCGAGCAGATGCTGCGCCGCCTGCAAATGACGCGCCCCACGGGCCACGGCCTCATGGCCTTTTGGCCAACGCCTCGCAATGGCCGGCCATACCTCGTGACGAATATAATTACGCGAAAACCGCAGGTCCGCATTACTTTCGTCTTGAATAAACGGTAATCCTTCCGCTACCACGTAATCAGCCAGTGCCTCATGCGTCATTTCGAGAAGGGGGCGCGCCAACCGCCCCTTGGCGAAGGTCCTGATCGGAGCCATACCGGCGGCACCCGCAAGCCCCGTGCCGCGCAAAAGCTGCAGCACTATAGTCTCAGCCTGATCATCCGCATGATGCGCGACTACCAGCACTTCCTCTGGCGCCATATAGGCCGCCAAGGCCTTGTAGCGGGCCGCCCGCGCCGATGCCTCTATCCCATGGCCTTGATTGCCAATATTAACAGTCAGTACCTCGCAAGGCACGCCCCAATCGCGCGCCCTCTGTATCGCTTGCATGCCCCAGATCGCCGCTTCTGGTTGCAAGCCATGATTAATATGCACAGCGCGCAAGGCGGGCCACGAAAGCCGGCTCAGCGCATGCAAAAGTGCCGTGGAATCCAACCCCCCGCTAAAGCCAACCAGTATCGGATCCGAGCCTGTGATAGCGAGCTTTGCGAGCGCTGTCGCAAGCCACCCGGGAGAAAATCTAGCGCTCTTCAAACTGCCCATACTGACGCAACCGAAGGTAGCGGCGCGTGAGAAGATCCTCGAGAGGCAATTCCTGCAAGCCGTTGACGGCCTCTTTAAGGGCCGCCTTCAAGGCTACCGCCATGGCATCGCAATCTCTGTGGGCGCCCCCCAGCGGTTCGGGCACGATCTCATCGACCAACCCCATGCGCATCAAGCTTTCCGCCGTGATCCCCAATGACTCCGCCGCTTGCGCGGCCTTGTCGGCACTTTTCCAGAGAATAGACGCACAGCCCTCGGGGCTAATGACGGAATACGTGGCATATTGCAGCATCAACATACGATCGCCGACACCGATAGCCAAGGCCCCGCCCGAGCCACCCTCGCCAATCACGGCGCTCACAATCGGTGTCCTCAAAGCCGACATGACATAGAGATTCCGCGCTATGGCCTCGCTTTGTCCGCGCTCTTCAGCCCCAACGCCGGGATAGGCGCCCATGGTGTCGATCAAGGTAATGACCGGCATATGGAACCGTTCGGCAAGGCGCATGATCCGCAAGGCCTTGCGATAACCCTCGGGCCGCGGCATACCAAAATTGCGACGCACTTTTTCGCGCGTATCCCGGCCCTTCTGATGCCCGATAATAGCCACCGGTATGTCATCTAGGCGCCCAACGCCCGCGACAATAGCCGGGTCATCCCCATACAGCCGGTCCCCATGCAACTCCTCGAAATTCTGAAAAATCCGTCCGATGTAATCCAGGGTATAGGGGCGTTGCGGATGACGGGCGAGTTGCGAAACCTGCCAGGCCGTCAATGACGAGAAAATCGACTGGGTTAGGCGATGACTCTTGGCCCGAAGGCGCATGATCTCGTCATTGATATTGGCGCCTGAGCTCGAATCCAAGAAGCGTAACGCCTCGATTTTGGCCTCAAGATCGGCAATCGATTGTTCAAAATCGAGATAGTTCTGGTTCATGCTTTATCCGTTATGATAAATAAGGTGGACGTGGTTTTCGCCCGCCAACGCGGTCAGTTGCCGAATAACCGCCTCATCTGGCGTTACGCGCCAGTCTTCGCCAAACACGATCTCGGCCTCCGCCTCGGCGCGACGGTAATTCACCACAACAGGGCACTTTCCGCGCCGGACCGGATCCAGAATACCCCTTAAACCGTCGACAAACTGCTCGCCGCTGTGTTCGGTATCCATATCAATAACGAGGCGCTTTACAAAAACCGCCCGAGCCTCGTCCATATTATAGAGCGCCTCGGCGGTGATTTTGAAGCCACCCGAGTAATCATCAAGGCTTACGCTACCTTTCACGACGACCAACGCGTCTTTGATGATACGCTCACGATAGCGTTGATACTGTTCGCCAAACATCACAAGATCAATGCGCCCCGTACGGTCATCCAAAGTGACAAAGGCCATGCGATCACCGCGTTTGGTATTGATAATTCGCAATGCCACGACCAGCCCCCCCACCATCACGGTCGCATTCTCCGTCGGCTTTAGATTTGCGATCGTAGTCCCCGTGATGCTCATCAATTCCTCCGCGTAGCGATCAACGGGGTGGCCTGTCAGATAAAGCCCTAGCGTCTCCTTCTCTCCTTCCAGCTGACGCTCGCTTGGCCAGCGCTCAACGGATACAAAATCTGGCTTAAAGGCAGTCGTAGCGTCGCCAAAAAGGTCATCCTGGCCGGTCGCGGCATCACGCCCCTGCTGCATGGCAGCACTTAACGCGATATCGAGCGATGCCATCATCGCCGCCCGATGCGGCCCTAGTGCATCACACGCACCCGCCGAGATCAGGCACTCATAGGCCCGCCGATTGACGCGTCGCGCGTCGACACGCCGACAAAGATCAAAGAGATCCACAAAGGGCGTATCGTTGCGGGCACTTAACACCACATCAATGGCACCCTCACCCAAACCCTTGATAGCGCCCAGACCATACAGGATCGTCTTATCATCGAGCGGCACAAATTCATAACTGCAGCGATTGATGTCTGGCGGTAGGACCGCGATCTGCATATCACGACATTCGGCAATCATCGTGACGACCTTATCTGTCTTATCCATATCCGCAGACAATACGCCCGCCATAAATGCCGCAGGGTGATGCGCCTTGAGCCATGCGGTCTGATAGGACAATAACGCGTACGCCGCCGAATGTGAGCGATTGAATCCGTAGCCTGCGAATTTTTCAATCAGATTAAAAATGGCATTGGCGAGCTTACTGTTATACCCCCGCTGTTCTGCGCCACGCACGAAGCCCTCGCGCTGTTGCGCCATCTCCTCTGGCTTTTTCTTTCCCATAGCGCGGCGCAAAAGGTCTGCCTTGCCGAGGCTGTAGCCCGCCAAGACCTGGGCGATCTGCATCACCTGTTCCTGATACAAAATGACGCCATAGGTCGGCTTCAGGATCGGTGCTAGCACCTCATGGGCATACTCGATGCGTGCCCGCCCATGTTTGCGATTGATAAAATCGTCCACCATACCGGACTGGAGCGGCCCTGGTCTAAAAAGCGCAACCAAGGCCACAATCTCTTCGAAATTGTCTGGCTGCAGACGCTGTATGAGGTCCTTCATGCCGCGCGATTCAAGCTGGAAAAGGGCCGTGGTTTTACAGGATTTCAATAACCGGTAGGCCTTCTCGTCGTCTACCGGCAGCGTTTCGAGCACAAGCCGTGGCTCACCTGCGGCACGCCGCTGCGCATCAATCGTTTTCACGGCCTTGGCGATAATGGTGAGCGTTCGCAGTCCCAGAAAATCGAACTTTACAAGCCCCAAGGCCTCCACGTCGTCCTTGTCGAGCTGGGTCACGAACTGCGTGCTGCCCGCTTCGCAGTAGAGCGGCATAAAATCGGTCAGCGCGCTCGGTGCAATGACCACGCCGCCGGCATGCTTACCCGCATTACGGGCAAGCCCCTCGAGCTTACGGGCGGCGTCCAGCAGGGCGCGCACGTCCTCTTCCTGCTCGTAGCGTTCTTTGAGGGCCGGCTCCTGGGCAAGCGCTTCATCTAAGGTAATCCCAAGATCGAGCGGTATCAGTTTGGCAAGCTTATCTACGAAACCGTAGGGGTGATCGAGAACACGCCCGACATCCCGCACGACGGCCTTGGCCGCCATCGTCCCAAACGTGATGATCTGCGAGACCTTATCCGCGCCATAACGGTCTGTTACGTATTCAATGACGCGGTCGCGACCTTCCATGCAGAAGTCCACGTCAAAGTCCGGCAACGACACGCGTTCGGGATTCAGGAACCGCTCAAAGAGGAGGTCGTATTCGATGGGATCGAGTTCCGTGATACCCAGAGCATAGGCCACCAGCGAACCGGCGCCTGAGCCGCGCCCTGGACCCACCGGCACATCCGCGCGTCGTGCCCAGGAAATAAAGTCCGCAACAATCAGGAAGTATCCGGAAAAACCCATCTTATGAATCACGTCGAGCTCAAGTGCCAGACGCGCCTTATAGGCCGCATCCTTCTTCGCGCGCTCCTCCGGGTGAAAGCGCTCCAGACGCGAGTTGAGACCTACGTCGGCATTGTGTCGCATGAGCTTATCGACGGAATCGCCTTCCGGGACCGGAAACTTAGGCAGGTAATTGTTACCGAACTGCAGAGCGAGCGTACACCGCTTGGCAATCTCTACCGTGTTTTGTATAGCCTCGGGAATATCCGCGAAAAGCGCCGTCATCTCTGCGGTACTTGCCAGATATTGCCGTTCACTGTAGTGATGCGGGCGTCTCGGATCAGCGAGCGTTCGGCCTTCGTGAATGCAGACGCGGATCTCGTGGGCCTCAAAATCCTCGGCCTTCAAAAAGCGCACGTCTTGGGTAGCGACTAGAGGCAGGCGCAGATGGCGCGCAAGCCCAATGGCAAGCCGGTTGTGCTCCTCTTGCCACGCCTTTCCCGTGCGCTGCAGTTCCATATAGAAACGCCCAGGGAAAAGCGTCGCCCAATCACTTGCTGCGGCCTCGGCCTTGTCTTTGTGGCCGCCGATAAGAAACTGACCGATATCGCCCTCAAGGGCCGCCGAGAGCGCGATCAGCCCCTCGCTACGCCCGACAAACCATGCCTTTTCAAGGCAGGCATGGCCCCCCGCCTGCCCTTCGCTGTAGGCACGCGTTAAGAGCTCGCTTAAATGCCGATAGCCTTGCAGATTTTGGCATAGAAGGACCAGTCGATAAGGCCTTTGGGGATCTTCGCTGCGAACAAAAACATCGGCACCGATAATGGGCTTGATGCCAGCGGCTACGGCCTCCTTGTAGAATTTTACCATACCAAACAGGTTGGCAAGATCCGTCACGGCAATCGCCGGCATACCTTGCGCACTACAAGCGGCCACCAGCTCATCGAGCCGCACCAAACCATCGGCTAGCGAATACTCGGAATGGACATGGAGGTGAATAAAGGTGTCCATCTACGCCCCTTTGCACCGCATCTTGGCCGCGCGCACCGGCGCAAAGCTTTGGCGATGCAATGGGCACGCCCCATAGCGCTCCAGTGCGCCCAAATGCCGCGCCGTCCCGTAACCTTTATGGGCGGCAAACCCATATTCCGGATAGACGGCATCCCACACGCACATCTCCGCATCGCGCGCGACCTTGGCAAGCACGGATGCGGCCGAAATGGCCGGGACCCGCGCATCTCCGCGCACAATGGCCCGCCCAGGACAAGGAAGATCCGGAACGTGAAGGCCGTCGATTACGGCAAAATCGGGGGCCATGTGAAGGGCTGCGACCGCGCGTTGCATGGCAAGCCACGCCGCGCGCAGAATGTTCAGGTCATCGATCTCGGATACCTCTGCGCGCCCAAGCGCCCAGGCAAGGGCGTTTTCCTTGATCTGTTCTGCCACCACGGTGCGCTTATGGGCTGAAAGCTGCTTTGAGTCGGCCAAACCGTCGATGGGGCGGCATCGGCGCAAAATCACAGCGGCCGCCACCACCGGCCCCGCGAGCGGGCCCATGCCCACTTCATCGATGCCCGCTACGAGCCGCATGAAAGCGCAGCCGATGGCTCAACATGCGCATGGATAAGATTCAACACCGCGTCCGCCGCTCGGCCGTTGGCCCCCTGGCGAAGCGTCTCGCGAATTTGCCCGAAGGCGCTCACCATTTGCTTCCGGGCGTCCGGGTCGGCAATGAGCCGCTCTGCACACGCTACAAGCCGATCTGCGGTTGCACCCCGCTGGATCAGCTCTGGCACAAGCGCGCGTCCTATCAGATGATTGGGTAGGGAGAAATAACTTAAACGCGATAGCGACCGCATGAGTCGGTAGCTAAACGGCGACAACCGATAGGTCACGACCATCGGCCGTCCGATCAATGCCGCCTCAAGGGCGGCTGTGCCGGATGCGACAAGAACGAGGTCGGATGCCGCCATCGCCAGTCGGGCATGGCCATGAAGCCTCGTAATCGGAAGATCGAACGCCTTGTTGTCTGTCAAAGCCTGATCGAAAATCGCACGCGTCTTCCGATTCACAAAGGGCGCGACAAATTGACAACGCGGATAACGGAGAGCGAGCCGCATAGCCGTCTTCACAAACATGTCGGCGTGGGATTTCAGTTCGCTCTCGCGACTTCCCGGCAATAGCGCGATCACGAGGTCTTTGGTTTCCAGGCGCAACTCAGTGCGTGCCGATTGAGTATCTGGAGCGGGTTCGATCATGTCTGCCAGCGGATGCCCGACAAATGTGGCGTTCACCTTGCCCGCATAATAAGGCGGCTCAAACGGAAACAGCGCCAAAAGAAGGTCGGCGCTGTGGGCTACGGTTCGCACGCGATAACGGCGCCACGCCCATACCGTGGGACTCACGTAATGAACGACCGGAATCCCGTCTTTCTTGAGGGCGCGCTCGAGAGCGAGCGTGAAATCCGGCGAATCAATCCCAATTACGCAATCGGGCCGCGTCTTGCGGAAATACCGAATCAGTTCGCGGCGCATGCGCACGAGGGCCGGGAGGCGCCCTAGAACCTCGGAAATACCCATAACCGCGAGATTTTCCATAGGATAGCGACTTAAACCACCTTGAGCTATCATCGCCGGGCCACAGATGCCCTCAAATGAACAAGCGACCCTGGCCTTTAAACCGGCCATGAGGCCGGCGCCCAAGATATCCCCCGAGGCCTCGCCTGCCACAATCCCAAATCGTAAGCTCATTACCGGATAATGCCTCGGCCTTCAACCCGAAGAAACCGCGCCAGCACATCCACTTCCGGATGCCCGTCCGCGAGACCCTCAATCGCCGTGATCGCCTCTTCAAGACGGAGACTCGACTTATATATGAGCTTGTAAGCCTTCTTGAGCACGCTTATCCCCTCGGTCGAGAAACCCCGCCTCTTAAGGCCGGTAATGTTGATCCCGTAGGGCTTTGCCGTATTTCCGGCCGCTACGACATAGGGCGGAATATCCTGAAAAGTGACAGTCCCAATGCCTGTCATACAATGCTCACCCACTCGGCAAAATTGATGGATGCCGGTAAATCCACCGAGCACCGCGTAATCCTCAACGCGTACATGCCCGGCAAGGCTCGCGCAGTTCGCAAATACCGTGTGATTGGCGACCTGGCAATCATGGGCAACATGCACGTAAGCCATAAAAAAATTGTCATGACCGATGCGCGTGACCCCTCCTCCACCGGAGGTCCCGCGGCTTACCGTACAGCATTCCCGGAACACATTGCCATCCCCGATTTCAAGGGCCGCCCTTTCCCCGGCATATTTCAAATCTTGGGCGATTTCCCCTAATGAGGAGAACTGATAGATCCGGTTATTCTGTCCTATACGGGTGGGCCCATTGATAACGACGTGTGGTCCGATCCATGTGCCCTCCCCAATCGTAACCTCAGGTCCGATGACAGAAAACGGTCCGATTTCGACATTTGCGCTAATCTTTGCGCTCGGGTCGATTAGGGCCTGAGGGTGAATCATGCAATCTCCTTGTACGTGCACATCAGTTCAGCCGTTGAGCACACCGCATCATCTACGGTAGCGGTAGCCTCAAAGCGCCAAATACCCTGCATTTTGCGCGTAAGCTTGACGCTCAAGAGCAACTGATCCCCGGGACCTACCGGGCGCTTAAAGCGGGCTTTATCGATACCCACGAATAAATACACCCCGCCATCGCCTGGCAGTTTGCCAAGGGTTTTGAATGACAGAATCGCACAGGCTTGAGCCATCGCCTCGATAACCATCACGCCCGGCATAACGGGATAATGCGGAAAATGTCCCTGAAAAAAAGGCTCGTTGATAGTGACGTTCTTAATGGCCACGAGAGACTCGTTGGGAACGTAATCCAGCACCCGATCGACTAACAAGAACGGGTAGCGGTGCGGGAGGTGTTTTAGAACCTCGTGAATATCAAGCGTGTTCAATGTTTTCCCCCTGACAAGATTTGCTTTATTGTTTGCTCGGCCCGACGTAAACGTCGCGCCAATTGGTCGAAGTGCCGAAAGCGGCCCACGTTTCGTGCCCAAATATCGGCCGACGTTGCAGGAAGGCTGGACGAAAATCGCCCTGGGCCATCCACCGAGCTTTTCAGAAATGACATCGCGGTCACTTCAACGTCATCGCCTACCGTAATGTGACCCATAATCCCAACGCCGCCTGCAATCATGCACCGTTTTCCGATTACGGCGCTACCCGCCACGCCAACGCATCCGGCCATGGCGGTGTTATCACCAATCTTCACGTTATGGGCAATCTGAATCAGATTGTCGAGCTTGACGCCCTCGCCAATAACGGTATCGCCCAGAGCCCCTCGGTCGATGGTTGTGTTGGCGCCTACGTCCACGTCGTCACCTATCACTACGCGCCCTAATTGCGGAACCACGAGCCAATGACCGTCTTGTTCCCGCACGTAGCCAAACCCTTCACCCCCAATGACGGCACCCGGAGAAATCACGCAGCGTTTCCCGATAAGACAGTCATGCATAATAACAGCGCGCGCCTCCAAACGGGTATTGGCGCCAATAACGCAACGCGCCCCCACAACGACGCCCGGCCCCACTACGACTCCTGACTCGATAACGGCCTCGGCCTCTATAACCGCTTGCGGCCCGATACTCGCACTTTCAGAAACAAGGGCGCTCGGATCGATCACGGCGCTCGGGTGGCGCCCAGGCACGACGGTCTCGCGGGGATGAAGGAGGTTGGCTATACGCGCAAAGGCTGTGCGCGGATCATGGCACAAAAGCGCGTTGCCTGGAAACAGATCCGCGTCTTCTGGTAGCAAAACCAGGGCACCCGCGGTGCTTTCGGGTATCAAGGACCGATAGTGCCCGGACGCACAATAAGCGATGTGCCGGGCGCCGGCCCGGTCAAGGGGCGCTACCGCATCGATCTCGCTTTCCGCATTTCCCTGCATGGTGGCCTGAGCCACCGCAGCCAACTCACGTAATGTGTACGCCATGTTCGTTCGGGCCGCGCCCGCCTCCTAGACTCAAAGCCTAGCCACCGGCGCCGGTTCTCGCTAGTACATAAAGAGCGTGCCCAGCGTGAACTGCACAGCGCGGGTATTATCCCCCGGCTGGTTATTCAAGGGTCGCGCAATACTGATACTTAAAGGTGCGATAGGCGAAAACCAATCAAAGGCGACGCCGAACGATGTCCGAATCTGCGCGAAATCAATCCGCTGACCGGGCCCGTATACCTGTCCCGCATCCAAGAATGTCGAGAACCGCATGGACCGGTTATGTACCGAGGTCCCCGGGACAGGAAAATAGAACTCAGCCGTTGCCAGCACACGCTTGTTGCCGCCAATGGGATTGTTGGGCGGCAAAATGTCGCGCGGACCCAACGACTCATTTTGATAGCCGCGCACAGAGCTTGCGCCGCCGGCATAGAAGTTCTTGAAAAACGGCAGGCTATTGGTGTTGCCGTAGCCATTTCCGTAGCTCCATTCGTTGCTGAACTTCAAGCTGTACTGGCGTCCCAACGGGAAAAACACACTGGCAAGATAGGAGGCCCGGTAATACTCGAGGCTCCCACCCGGCAAGGCCAGTTCCCCGCTCAAGCTCTGATAGGTACCGCTGGTGGGGAAAATCGCGTTATTCATCGTGTTGCGCGTCCAACCAAACGTCGCTTTGATAATATCATTTGTCGACCCGTGTTGTGCCACGAACTGCTGGGCCACGTAGGCGCTTGTCGAATTGACCGTCAACTGGACCCGTTCGGCCGCCAAGCCAATATTGATGGCGCGGTTCTGTCCGATCGGAATCCCATAAAAAACACCGGCGCCCACCGTGCTTTCGCTGTATGCCGCTGTATAGGCGGCCGCCGCATTGAATGAACTGTCGTAGACATTAAATCCGCGACTAATCCCCGAGTTCGTGTAATAGGGATTTACGTAGGTAAGATTGATATTCTTATAGGCGACCGAGGTATTCGCTGAAATCGAAATCTGTTTGCCCGTACCGAGCAGGTCCTGGTAGGTTACGGAACCGTTCACGAAAAAACCATAGAGATCCGAATAGCCGAGACCCGCCACCACACTCCCAGTCGCGCGCTCCTTGACGTGGACATCGACGTCCACCTCATTGGGATGGCCGGGAACCGGCGGTGTCGTTACGCGCACGTCGTCGAAGAACCCCAATCGACGAATCAGGGTCATGGACTCCTTAATGCGTTTTGCCGAGAACCACGCCCCTTCGTATTGGCGCATAGCGCGACGCAATACCACGTCCTGAGTGACGGTATTGCCGATAAACTGGATTCGCCGCACGTACACTCGCTCGCCGGGCTCAACAAAAAACGTCAAGGCAATCGTATGTTTCTTGCGATTGACATGCGGCACGACACGCACATTGGCAAACGCATAGCCACGGTTCCCGAGTTTTCCTATGATGCGCCGGGTCCCTTTTGTGATGCGTTCGCGAGAAAAGACCTCGCCCGGCTTCAACCGTATCAATGCATCAAGGGTAGTGGGCCGCAAGACGAGATTGCCCAGGAACTCATAACGGGAAATCCGGTAAACATGCCCTTCGCGCACGTTCTCCGTAACATAAATCCAATCCTTGCTGGGCGTAATAGCGACTACCGTCGACATGAGACGAAAACGCAAAAACCCCCTATTCAGATAGAAATTCCGGAGATTTTCGAGATCCGCCATCAATTTTTGACGCGAGTACCGATCGTTGCCGGTGAAAAAACTGAAATACCCAGGTGGCCCCAGTTTGAATCGGCCCAGTAGGCGTTGTTCCTTAAACTTGTCATTGCCTACGATGGTAATTTGTTTGATGCGCGCGATCTTACCTTCCGAGACCGTGATATGCACAGCGACCCGATCGCGCGCGAGCGGCTTTACCACCGTGATCACACGTACCGCATAATACCCGCGATTAAAGTACTGTCGCCGTAGCGCCTGCTTAGTGTCATGCAGAAGTGCGCGATTAAATACGCGTCCTTTGGCAAAGCCCATTTCGGAAAGTGACTTCAGCAGCTTCTTCGACTTAATCACGTGCGTGCCGGTAATCTTGATGCGCGCAATAGCCGGGCGCTCGTGCACCGCTACGACAAGCGTATCCCCCTGCTGCATAAGCCTGACATCACGGAAAAAGCCCGTCTTGAACAGGGCCTCTATGGCGCGCTCAGCCCGCGCGGGCGTCAGCCTCTCCCCGACCTTTAAAGGCAGGTAAGTCATGACTGTAGCCGCCGATATCCGCTTTAACCCCGTAACCGTAATGTGTCCGATCACAAAAGGGGCTGCCTGTGCCGTCCCGACAAGCGCGCTTAATAAATAAAGCGCCGTTAACCATCTTTTCATTGCCTGAATGCCCGCCTTGTTCTTTTATCCCAAAATGCGTGTAAGGTCGTTATAGAAGGCAAGCATCATGAGACCTAACAGTAACGTCACGCCGACTCGTTGTCCCCACCCTATTACCTGCTCCGAGACCGGGCTCCCTTTCACCCATTCGAGAATGTAGAAAAGGATATGCCCGCCATCAAGCACGGGCACCGGCATTAAATTCAAAACCCCGAGGCTGATACTGACAACCCCAAGAAACATCAAGAAACTCGCGAACCCTACCTGAACCGAATCGCCCGCATACTGCGCTATGGTCAAAGGCCCGCTGATACTCTTCGGAGAGATCTGCAAGGACAACATCTTGCCCAACATCTCAACTGTCAGGCGGCTCATGAGCCATGTATCCCCCACGGCCGCTCTGAATGCATCCCACGGCCCCAGGCGCACGACAACGCGCAATCCTGGCGGTATCGGCGGCACCTTGATACCGGCACCGATTTGACCCACCTGTTTGCCGTTCACCTTAACGGCTTTTGGCGTGATGATCAATTGCTGTGTTCGCCCATTGCGTAAGATCGTGACATGCAAGGGTTCTAGGGGGTGGGCCTGTATGATTCTCGCGACCGTAAACCAGCTCGTGACGGCTTGGCCGTTCATGCGCGTAATGAGGTCGCCCACCAAAAGCCCGCCACGCGCAGCCGGCATATGGGCTGTGACCTCACTAATACGGGGTATCAGGGTCGGTCGCCACCCGTAAAACCCTAGTACCGCGCTCAGATGACCGTTACCAAGAGTCGCGGTGCGGACCCGATCCAGGTTAAGCCATACGGTCCGCTTCTGTCCCTTTTGCGTCAGAACACGAACGCGAACGCGGGCATGGTCCAAGGCCTTTTGGAAAAGGTAGAGCCTATCTTGCCCAAGGGTCTGAATCGCTCGGCCATCGATGGCCAGAAGTTGGTCGCCCGCCTTAATGCCGGCGGCGGCGGCCGGCGAATGCGGTGTAACCCGACCTACGATCGGCTTAAGACCTGGTACGCCCACCATGAAGACGACCCAGTAAGCGAGGATCGCAAAGAGGAAATTAAACCCGGGCCCCGCGAAGACGATAGCGGCGCGCTTGGCAAGGCTCTGGCGGTTGAAGGCGCGGTGGACCTCGTCTGGCGCGACCTCTCCCTCATTCTCATCTAGCATCTTCACGTACCCGCCCAAGGGCACGGCCGCCAGGACATATTCGGTATTGTCTCGACCGCCTTTATGTAGCCAAAGCGGCCGCCCAAAGCCTACAGAGAAGCGCAGAACCTTGACCCCTAAGGTCTTTGCGACGATATAGTGTCCGAACTCATGCACCACGATCAGAATACCGATCGCGAGCACGAAACCTAAAAGACTATAGGCAATCTGCGTCAACACGCTTTCGCTCCCTTATGGGCCCATCTGGCCATGCTGCGATGCGCAAGTGCGCGCGCCTTCCTATCTTCCTCAAGAATTGCCTCTAGGGTATCCGCCGGAACCACTGGCACGGTATTCATGACGTCCTCGATTACCTGAGGAATGGCCGCAAATGAAAGCGTGCCCTGCAAAAATGCCTCGACTGCGATCTCGTTCGCGGCATTCAAAATCGTAGGAGCGCTCCCCCCGGCCACGGCGGCGGCACGCGCTAATGTTAAACAGGGGAACCGTGTTTCATCCGGGGCCTCGAAGTCGAGCCGACCGATCTGGGCCAAATCGAGCCGGGCCACACCCGCCTCAATCCGATCAGGAAAACCCAGGGCATGAGCGATAGGTGTGCGCATATCGGGATTACCGAGCTGCGCCAAGACCGAACCATCGATATACTCCACCAAAGAATGAATCACACTTTGCGGGTGGACTACGATCTCGACTTGGTCTGGCGTTATCTCGAAGAGACGACAGGCCTCGATCAATTCAAGCCCCTTATTCATGAGGGTCGCTGAGTCGACAGAAATCTTGCGCCCCATAACCCAGCGAGGGTGGGCGCAAGCCTGCTCGGGCGTGACGCTCGCAAACTGACTGGCCGGCATGTCGCGAAACGGCCCCCCCGAACAGGTCAGAAGGATGCGGCGTACGCCCGCCCGCTTAAGATCCGTCACATGGGGCGGAAGGCATTGGAAAATCGCGTTATGCTCGCTATCGAGCGGTAGTAGCTCCGCACCGCTGCGTCTTGCCTCCGCAAGCAAGAGATGCCCGGACATGACAAGCGGCTCCTTGTTGGCAAAAAGCACGCGTTTCCCGCCCTTCACCGCAGCCCACGCCGATTCCAGACCGGCTGCCCCGACAATGCCACAGACGACGGTGGCGACACGGGGATCGCAGGCCACGCGTCCCAGGGCCTCGGGCCCCGATAAGACCTCGGTGTCACAACCCGCGCTCGCCAATGTCTGCGCCAACTCACGGGCGGCAAGCTCGTCATGGACGACGGCCATGGCGGGCCGGAAAGCGAGGCACTGCTCCCGTAGACGATCCACTTGCTGGTGGGCGCTTAAGGCGATGACGCGGAAGCGTTCCGGATGCAGCGCCAGCACCTTCAATGTACTGACGCCGATGGACCCCGTGGCCCCTAGGACGGCAACCCCCTGCGGCCCATTCACGCGTCCCAGCGAATCCTTTTGGCTCATTGAACGCCCAGCCAACGCACGCCCACCACAAAGAGGGGCACAGCCGCGGTTAAGGCATCAATGCGATCCAGTATTCCCCCATGGCCCGGCAACCACCGACCTGAATCCTTGACGCCCGCAAGCCGCTTGGCCTTACTTTCGAGAAGATCGCCTACCACGGAAAATACCGCAATCACGACACCAAACACCATTCCTCCCCACACACCGCGCGTGCCGACTCCCAACAAAAATGCCCCCAACGCCCCCACCAAAGCCGCCCCACCAAGCCCGCCGACCGCCCCTTCCCAGGTCTTGCCGGGGCTAACGCAAGGCGCCAATTTGTGCCGACCATAAGCGTGACCGGCAAAATAGGCGAGCGAATCCGCGGCCCATACCATCACCAAAACCCAGATCAAAAGCCAAGGATGCCTAGGATCCTGGCCCTTTAGCGCGACACAACCCCGCCATGTCGGAACCAGGATGAGCACACCGCAAAAGAGCCGCGCCATGCTATGGCGCCACAGCGGACCGGCCTGCTCGCGAAATACAAACACCTCCAAGATCGCCCACAGCCACCAGACGGTCCCCACAATCGATACCACCATAAGCGGTACCCAAAGGCTCGCCACGCCAAAAATCACGACCATCAGGGCAAACAGCAGCGACCCGATGACCCGAAGCCCCGATAACAAGGACCACTCAAAGGCGGCTACGGCCGTGAACAGCCCAAGCATGATCGCGACACCTGTCGTGTTCAGCAGAAAAAGGCTACCCAGTATCAGCGGGCCCACCAAAAATGCCGTCAAAAGTCGGGTTTTAAGCACGCCACGCCGCCTCGACCTGGTCGCCTGTGCGCCCAAAGCGGCGTTGGCGAGTCGCAAACGACTGAAGCGCCAGATTGAATTGGTTGCGGTCAAAGTCCGGCCACAGGACAGGGGTAAAATAGAACTCAGTGTAGGCAAGTTGCCACAATAAGAAATTACTGATGCGCTGCTCGCCACCTGTGCGAATGAATAGATCAGGCTCCGGGACATCTCCCATGCTAAGATAGGGGCTCAATGTCTCGGGCGTAATCTCTTGCGTCGTGAGACGACCCTCCTGCACCTCGCGCGCCACGCGCGCGCAGGCTTGCGCAATATCCCAGCGCCCCCCGTAATTGGCCGCAATCGTGAGCCGTAAGCGTGTATTGTGCAGCGTCAGGGCCTGCGCCTCACGAACGCGCTTGACGATATCGGCCCCAAACGGCGCAATATCCCCAATAACACAAAACCGTATGCCGTTGGCGTGCAGTTTGTCGATTTCGCGTTCAAGGGCAAACAGGAAGAGCTGGCGCAACAACCGGACCTCAAGCCTTGGACGCCGCCAGTTTTCACTACTAAAGGCAAACAGCGTGACGGCCTGTATGTTTTGCTCGGCACAAGCCGCCACAAGCTCGCGCACCATCTCGACCCCTTTGCGGTGCCCTTGAATACGAGCCTTTCCCCGCGCCTTCGCCCAGCGGCCATTCCCATCCATAATCACAGCCACGTGCTGAGGGAGCGTCCCGGCGGAAAGTGGCAGGGTCTCATTAATCGTCTTCATGGTGCCAGTATAGGCCCACCTCAGGGTCGCAGGTTAGATCTCAAGGATGTCGCGTTCCTTGGCGGCGACCAACTTATCAATTTCTGCGATAAACTGATCCGTGGCCTTTTGAACGGCCTCCACTAGGCGCTTTTCCTCATCCTCCGAGAGCAGCTTCTTTTTCACCTGCTCTTTGAGATGGTTGTTACTGTCACGCCGAACGTTGCGAACCGCGATCTTGGCAGTCTCGCCTTCACTGCGGGCCAACTTACCGAGATCTCGCCGCCGCTCCTCGGTCAGGGCCGGCATGGGAATACGTATAGTCGTTCCCATGGTAACGGGGTTAAAGCCCAAACCGGACTCCAGAATAGCGCGCTCGATAGGCGCAACCAAGGCCTTTTCCCAGGGGTTTACGACCAAAGTGCGGGCATCGCTCACAGTCACGTTAGCGACCTTGGAAAGCGCACTCTTGGTCCCGTAATAATCGACTAAAATATGATCCAAAAGTGCGGTGTGGGCACGTCCCGTACGGATACGAGCCAATTCGGATTTTAATGCCTCAACCGATTTGGTCATGCGGGCCTGAACATCCTTTTTGACATCATCACTCACACGCTGCTCCTTCTTCCACTAACGTCCCCTCGTCTTCGCCGGCCAAAATCCGCGCAAGCCCCCCTGGCGCCGTCATATCGAAGACGCGCAGAGGCACCCGGAATTCGCGCAGTAGCGCGATGGCAGTGGCATCCATAACCCCTAGGCGACGCTGCAAAACTTCATCATAACTCAAACGCTTGTAGCGAACCGCCGTCGGATCCCGTTTCGGGTCGGCCGAATAGACTCCGTCGACCTTGGTCGCTTTCAGCATAATCTCGGCGTGTATCTCCAGCGCGCGTAGGCTTGCTGCGGTATCGGTGGTGAAAAAGGGGTTACCCGTCCCCGCTGCAAAAACCACCGCATCACCCTGATCCAGCCAATCCAAGGCCTTCAGCCGATCAAAAGGTGGCACAACCGTCCCCACCGCGAGGGCCGACTGGACATGCGCCTTTAGGCCGCACGCAACCAACGCCTCGGCTAATGCCAAGGCGTTCATGATAGTCGCCAACATCCCCATAACATCCGCTTGCGCCCGGTCCATATCCCGAGCGGAGCTCGACACGCCCCGGAAGATGTTGCCGCCTCCTATGACGATACCAAGGCCCACCCCGGGCGCGGCCGTGGCGATATCCTGAGCCGTAGCCTTAAGCACTACCGGATCGATGCCGTAGCTTCCGGTCCCCATGAGGGCCTCGCCGCTCAATTTGAGGAGTACGCGCCGGTAACGCGCCATAGGTCAGCTCCCTTTGATCTGAGACATCACTTCCGAGGCAAAGTTGCTGACCTCGCGCTCAATCCCCTCACCCACCTCCAAGCGATAAAACCCCTTCACATCGGCCGAGGCGCGCTTTAATTGATCGGCCACTTTTGTGTCTGGGTCCTTCACAAAGGCTTGGCCGACCAAGGTGATATCATCGAGGTACTTCCGGACCTTACCCATCACCATCTTCTCGATGATCTCAGGGGGTTTGCCCGAGCCCTCCGCCTGAGCGATATATATGGCCTTCTCTCGACTGATAACATCCGCACCGACATCCTCCGGACGCACGTAGGCGGGTCGATTGGCCGCAATATGCATCGCCAAATCCCGAGCCAACGCATCGTTGCCACCAGACAGCGCAATCAAAACGCCTATGCGTCGTCCATGGACATATTGTCCCAATAGACCCCCGTCGGCACTGAGTCGTACAAAGCGTCGCACGGCCATGTTTTCACCGAATTGCGTCACAAGCGCCACACGCGCCTCAGCGACCGTCCCGCCGCTTGGATAAGTCATCGCGAGCAAGGCCTCCAAATCCTGCGGGTTACGCTCGACAACCAGGGCGGCCAAGGTCTGGGCAAACGCCACAAAGCGCTCGTCTTTGGCGACAAAGTCGGTCTCACTATTGACTTCTACCAGCGCCCCGACCTGTCCTTTGGGTTCAACAAAGGCCCCGATAGCCCCTTCAGCCGCGACCCGATGCGCCTTCTTTTCTACCTTGGCGCCGGCCTTTTTGCGCAAAAGATCGATGGCCGCCTCGATGTTCCCATCGGTCTCGACGAGCGCCGATTTACACTCCATCATGCCAAGCCCGGTGCGCTCACGTAGCTCTTTCACTTGTCCTGCTGAAATCGCCATACTCATCCCTCATGTCAAACAAAGGGGGGCAAAGCCCCCCTTTGTTCTATCAATTTATGCGCCTATTAAGACCGACCGCGGCCACCACGAGCAGGCTTCGCCCCGCCCCCGTCACGGCCTTTGGGACGCGCCTTGCGTGCATCGGTCGGGGGGGTAACCACTTCGGCCTCCCCGTCCCCGTCTGCCACAAGACCGTCAAGACCGGCGCTACTCTTCTTACGCGCCAAAACGCGGGGCTTCGGGTCTTCTTTGACCTCAACGAACTCTTCATCGGCTGAAGGCGGCAAAGTAGACGAAGAGGCACGGCCTTCCATGATCGCGTCACCCATCGCTTTGGCGTAAAGTTGAATCGCGCGGCTCGCATCGTCATTGCCGGGAATGACGTAATCGACGCCTGCGGTCTTGCAGTTCGAATCGACAACCGCCACTACCGGGATCTTCAGCTTGTTGGCCTCGCTTACCGCGATATATTCGTGACCCACATCCACCACAAATAGCGCATCCGGCAGGCTTGGCATGTCCTTGATACCACTTAAGCTCCGGTCGAGCTTGGTCCGCTCGCGCTCCAAAGTCAGGGTCTCTTTTTTGGACAACTTTTCAGAACCGCCGCCTTCCGCGAGCAGGGCCTCCAGGCGCTTTAATCGTTCGATCGAACGTCGTACCGTCTTATAGTTTGTGAGCATGCCGCCCAGCCAGCGGTGATCGACGTAAGGGCACCCGGCTCGAACCGCTTCTGCCCGGACGATCTCGGCGGCTTGTCGTTTGGTGCCCACAAACAGCACAACGCCCTTATTAGAGGCGAGTTTACGCACAAAGGCTGCCGCCTCATTTAACATCGGCAGCGTCTTTTCAAGGTTAATAATATGGATATTGTTGCGCTCGCCGAAAATATACGGGCGCATCTTGGGGTGCCAGAATCGGGTCTGATGACCAAAATGGACACCGGCCTCCAGCATTTCACGCATTGTGACGTTTGCCATAATCTCTCCGTTGGGTTAGTCCACCGCGAACCCCGGACGTCGACCCGAACCTTAAAGGTCCGGGCACCCGAACGCCGTGACGGCCCGCGTGCGATAGACCCCTCCTATCGAGGGGGCGGGGGAATCCCCGCGTGCGCGCATGCTACCACGCGCATGGCTATGGTAACAACGCATCTAGAGCGCCCTAAGACCCTATAATGCTTAGGGTCTTTATGTACCGGCAAGACACCTTGCCCCTTGGCCACCGGTTGAATCGTTACCGTCAACAGCTGACAATGGGCCAAGACCTTCTTGTTTACCTAAGGACCCGATGGCCATCACGATCAAAACTGAAGCGGAAATTGAGAAAATGCGGATCGCCGGGCGACTCGCGGCGGACGTGCTCGAGATGATCGCGCCGCATGTTGTCGCCGGCGTGACAACCGGCGAACTCGACCGCACCTGCCACGACTTTATCGTCAACACCCAGCGGGCCATCCCAGCACCCCTCAATTACCGGGGCTTCCCGCGGTCGATCTGCACGTCCGTGAACCACCAGGTCTGCCATGGCATCCCCGGGGATCGTGTATTGAAAAAAGGCGATATCGTCAATATTGACGTGACCGTCATCAAAGACGCCTATCACGGCGATACCAGCCGCATGTTCTTTATCGATGAGCCCTCGGTCGCGGCCCGCCGCCTCACGGAAATCACCTATGAATGTATGGTGCGCGGGATCAAGCTTGTGCGTCCCGGCGCGCAACTAGGCGATATTGGTCATGCGATCCAAACTTTCGCGGAAGCGCAACATTACTCGGTCGTGCGCGAATATTGCGGTCATGGGATTGGAAGGGCGTTTCACGAAGATCCCCAGGTCCTGCATTATGGACAGTCGGGCACCGGGGCGGTCCTCGAGCCCGGCATGACCTTCACCATTGAGCCCATGATTAACCAGCACGCCGCTCCTGTAAAACTTCTTCCCGATCGCTGGACTGTGGTGACGCGTGACCACGGTCTCTCGGCGCAGTGGGAGCATACGGTCCTCGTCACGCCCACCGGCTATGAGATCCTGACTTTGCGGTCCGACGAACACATTTAGGGAGAAGTTCGTGCTCGAAGAAGCCTTGGTAGATGACACAAAGACTCGTCTCGACAGCTTTCGCGCCCGCCTGCGGGCCGGGGACGATAATCTGCGGGCCATCCATATTGCGGAATTGCCTCGCCGGCGCCGCGGTTTAGGCGTCAATCCCCTTCTTTTACGCACAACGCTCATTGATGATCTCCTGATCCGCGCCTATACGGAGCACGAACACCTTCTCCCCCGAGGCGTCTCGATGGCCCTCGTGGCAGTCGGCGGCTACGGGCGCGCGGAGCTTCATCCGGCGTCGGATATCGACCTGCTCCTGCTCTTGGACCGGTCCCGCTATGCCGCAACGCAACCCTTTGCCGAGGCGTTTCTGCGCTTCCTCTGGGATATCGGGCTCACCGTAGGACATAGTGTTCGCTCCGTGCAAGATTGCCTGCGCGTGGCGCGCACGGACGTGACCGTCATGACCAACCTCATGGAGGCCCGCCTCCTGACGGGCGATGAGGGACTTTTGGCCGATCTCGTTCACCGCTTGGGGTCCCCGCGACTATGGCCCAGCGCGCGCTATTATGAGGCCAAGCTTGCCGAACAACGAGCGCGTCACGCCCATTACCACGACACCGGCTACAACCTCGAACCCAACGTCAAGGAAGGCCCCGGGGGGCTGCGCGACATCCATATGATCGGTTGGGTAAGTCGTCGCCATCTCGGCTCGGCGGAATTCCATGATCTTGTCAAAGTCGGTTTTTTGAGTGAGCGCGAGTACCGCACCCTCATTGATGGCCGCAATTTCCTCTGGCAAGTACGCACTGGGCTGCATCTATTGGCGCGGCGACGCGAGGATCGCCTGCTTTTTGATCACCAGCACACGCTCGCCGCCCAAATGGGCTATGTGGACCGCCCCGGACGACTGGCGGTCGAGCAGTTCATGAAAAGGTATTACCGCACGGTGAAACAATTGCAGTTGCTAAACGAAATCCTCTTGCAACATTTCGCCGAGGCGTTACTGGCACCGAAACGCCCTGACGTAAAACCCTTAAGCCCCCGCTTTCGGGCACGCGATGGTTTTCTTGAAGCGGTGGACGCGCATGTGTTTATCCGCGAACCCAAGGCGCTTCTGGAACTCTTTAGAATTCTGCAAGAACACCCTGAACTCAAAGGGGTGCGGGCATCGACCATCCGAATGCTGCGCGCCCACTTGTTCCTCATCGACGGAACCTTTCGACAAAATCCCGAGGTCAAGGCCCAGTTCCTCGCCCTCTTACGCTCCCCATCCGGCGTCACTCATGCCCTGCGACGCATGAACGCCTATGGCGTGTTGGGGGCCTACATCCCGGCTTTCGGCAAAATCGTAGGGCAGATGCAGCACGACCTCTTTCATGTCTACACGGTCGATGAGCATAGCCTCTTCGTCCTACGCAATGTCCGCCGACTCATGCAACCGGAATTTCAGGCAGAACTCCCGCTCGTAAGCGAGGTAAGCCGCGCCCTCCCTAAACCCGAACGACTGTATCTTGCCGCCCTTTTTCATGATATCGCCAAAGGGCGGGGTGGCGATCACTCGAAGCTCGGCGAGGGCGAGGCGCGCACCTTTTGCGAACGCCATGGACTGAGCGACTATGATGCCCAACTTGTCGCCTGGCTTGTGCGCCACCACCTCGTTATGTCCTGGACTGCACAGCACACCGACATCTCGGATCCGGATGTCGTGAAGGGCTTCGCCCAGTTTGTCGGCGATCGGGAACATCTTGACAATCTCTACCTACTCACAGTCGCCGATATTCGCGGAACGAGCCCGACTGTATGGAATGCCTGGAAAGGGCGTCTCTTGATGCAGCTTTATGGCGACACGACGCGCGTACTGCGTCGTGGATTTGGTAACCCCATCGACCTCGACGCACATATAGCCGATCTTAAACGGGATGCCTTGGTCTTGAGCGCCCAGTGCGCTCCCGTAGACGCCATAGAGCGGCACTGGCAACGCATGGATACCGACTACTTCCTTCGTCATGATGCGGAATCACTCGCTTGGCACGCCTGCGCCATTGTCCGAACACAGGCGACCGAATTGCCGGTTGTTGAAGCGCGCGTGAGACCAGACAAAGCCGCGGTCGAGTTCCTTATCTTCAGCCCGGCAAACGACGACCTTTTCGCGGTACTCACCGGGAGCTTTGATCGCCTGTGTCT
>Ga0307375_10001124_pt1 | contig 30102 bp, 17 predicted proteins | sample TR1MG_FD_202531 | JGI IMG/M metagenome (GOLD analysis project Ga0307375, IMG submission 202531) | Soil microbial communities from Risofladan, Vaasa, Finland - TR-1 | ecosystem: Environmental > Terrestrial > Soil > Coastal area > Acid sulfate soil | place: Finland: Risofladan, Vaasa | collected... | reverse complement strand
TCTTGCTCCAACGGTTTCTCTCGCGATCCAGTCGGGCACGATCAGCAGCGGCACCGCGGGATCCGCAAGCTTCGCCGCAACTACCGCCAACGTGCCCGCAGGAACCACCGGTACGGTTACCTGGTACACCTCTTCAGCCGGAACAACCGCCACCAGTGCACCGACAGGGGTCACTCCCTCCGTTTCAGCCGTTGCCAGTAATACAGCTATCGTCACTATGACGGCCGACAGCACGGCCGTGGCTGGATCCTATTACTTCAAACTCGCAGTGAACTCTGCCTCTTCCTCAGTGGCAACATTAACCATTCTTGCTCCAACGGTTTCTCTCGCGATCCAGTCGGGCACGATCAGCAGCGGCACCGCGGGATCCGCAAGCTTCGCCGCAACTACCGCCAACGTGCCCGCGGGAACCACCGGTACGGTTACCTGGTACACCTCTTCAGCCGGAACAACCGCCACCAGTGCACCGGCCGGGGTCACTCCCTCCGTTTCAGCCGTTGTCAGTAATGGAGCCATCGTCACTATGACGGCCGACAGCACGGCCGTGGCTGGATCCTATTACTTCAAACTCGTTGTGAGCTCTACGTCTTCCTCAGTGGCAACATTAACCATTCTTGCTCCAACGGTTTCTCTCGCGATCCAGTCGGGCACGATCAGCAGCGGCGCCGCGGGATCCGCAAGCTTCGCCGCAACTACCGCCAACGTGCCCGCAGGAACCACCGGTACGGTTACCTGGTACACCTCTTCAGCCGGAACAACCGCCACCAGTGCACCGACAGGGGTCACTCCCTCCGTTTCAGCCGTTGCCAGTAATACAGCCATCGTCACCATGACGGCCGACAGCACGGCCATGGCTGGATCCTATTGCTTTGAGGTGACATTCGGTTCCGCGACTTCAGGGGTGACAACCTTGACGGTGACGAGCCTCATGGGAGGGGGCGCCATCCATGGCCCTGTGCTTCCTCTCTTGGCCTCGGTGTCCCTTTTTGCGGGATCTCCTACTGGCGCGGGGGGAACCACGAACGGTACAGGGACCGCCGCCTCATTTTCCAATCCCCAGGGTATCACGACCGATGGTGCCAACCTCTATGTGGCGGATACTCTCAACAATCAAATTCGGCAAATAGGTATTTCGACGGGCGTCGTAACTCTCCTTGCGGGATCTCCTTCAGGCGCAGGGGGGAACACAAACGCAATAGGACCCGCCGCCCAGTTTCAAAACCCTGCCGGTATCACTACCGACGGTAGCAACCTCTATGTGGCGGATACCGAAAATAACGAAATCCGAAAGATCGTGATCGCGACAGGCACAGTAACTCTCCTTGCTGGATCACCTACAAGCGCGGGGGGAACCACGAATGCGATAGGGCCTTCCGCCTTGTTTTCTCTCCCCTCCGGTATCACTACTGACGGTACCAATCTCTATGTGGCGGATAGTGGCAACAACGAAATCCGGAAGATCGTCATCTCAACGGGCGCCGTGACTCTCCTTGCGGGATCTCCTACTGGCGCGGGGGGAACCACGAACGGTACAGGGACCGCCGCTTTGTTTTTTTCCCCAGCCGGTATCACTACCGACGGTACTAATCTCTATGTGGCGGATTTCAACACCAACGAAATCCGGAAGATCGTCATCTCAACGGGCGCCGTGACCCTCCTTGCAGGGTCTCCTTACACCGTTTCGGGAAATACAAACGCAACAGGGTCCTCTGCTCTGTTTAGCGCTCCAGCCGGTATCACTACCGACGGTACTAAACTCTATGTGGCGGATTTCAACAACAATGAAATCAGAAAGATTCAGTGAGTCGAACCCATTGTCGATCTTGATTCTAAGAACATCCTCAAGCTCAAAGGAGTGATTAAATGCCAAACGTCTATGCTATTCTTGGAGATAGCAACGTCAGAAAATCCTACACGATCAGGGCCCTCACGGGCGCGGCTATGTATGGTCCCTTAGATATTGCCACGACACACGGAACCATGTCTGTCTTTGTTCAAATATCCGCGCTCCAAGAGGATCATCAACTACCCAGTGCCTTCATTACTCAGATTACCACACAAGGATACCAAAATATTTTGGTCCCGCTCTGGATATCTTCCAGTGGAACCACATTCCCGTCGGGTTACGACTATCTTCGGGATTTCATCGCAGCTGGATGGAATATTCAAGAGGTTGTCGTGCTTGGCGCCATTAGCCCTCCTCTGCCACCTGGCAGCCCTGTGCCGAATAGTATACCTGCGTCGACAACCACTCCATCAAATGGAAATGCATCACAAATAAGAGGATGGTGGGGATGGTTATGATCTGAACCGCCTTTGCCGCTCTGGGTTGCGCTTTGCGCCGGAATGGGTGGCAACCATGGCCCGGAATGCCGTTGCTCGCCCGCTTCCTATTCTGCTACTCCCTCGAAGAGTAGCAACTGTGTGCTGTAATCGGGGCAACTATCCGCCGGAATCCCCCTACTAATCTTTCAGCTGCTAGTATTTAGCCTATTTGATTCCTTGGAAAGCCGGCATATCTCATGTTTCCCCAATCGAATGAAAGTATCTCGGTTCGGTTTTCTGCGAGTCCAACGCCCTAATTCGGCGTTCTCGTTGGCGCTTATCTTAGGCTGGGTCTCCGCTCCCGGCAAAATGAATGCACCGTTCCTTGCGAGCGAAATGTACTCCTTTGGTTGATCTTTCTTGAAGACAAGAATCCGACGTTGGATATGAGGATATCTGATCCTGAATTCTCCGCTCGGGCCGCCTTCAGACTGGATGAGCAATTTCGCGTATTCCAGAAACGCCTTTAGTGCCACGGAAGGATTGCTGAAGCGGGGAGATGCGCTGGCTGAATCGCCGGCATCAAGATCGAAGGCATGGCTTTTGTCTCTTCCCGTGTTCTCTGTCATAGACTTAGGAATCCCATTTAAGAGAAACCTATGTGCCATACTTGGATAGTCCCTCGCTAATAGCAGGCCCAGCCAGGTATCTTCCTGTGATCTCAACATCTCGGCTATCCCAGAATGATAGGCCTCGTCCGCGTTTGGCAGATTGCTGCAATCTCTGGCAAATTTCTCAATGTAAGACTCTAGCCGATCCTCGACTTCATCGAGCTTAGCAACCCAGGACGTCGAAGCTTGATTCTCATGGACATGAACACGAACGACATCTTCTAGAATAACGGGTGGATTGAAACGCGGGGGAATACGCGGAGGCTTTCCAGTCTTCTCATGCTCAGCCTGCCGTTCAGCCATTCGAGTGGATTCTACTTCCCAAGTTCTGATAAGGCTGGTGACTTCAGGCACTTTGCGAATTAGGAGAACTGAGTGGCAGTACTCCATTTTGTCGTCCTCGGATTCGCTTGGCTCTTGGCCACTCTGCGCTTTACGCCTAGGCTCCTTAAATAGGATTTCCCAGTACGACGGATTATCGAGTTCTAGGGCGAGCCGATCTATACGATTTGCGATTGCTCGCCATTCCTTATCATTCAACCGAGCCATTCGGCGGGCTGGTTCATTCTTGCGTTGCCTCACGATCATCCTTTCTTGCGTTAATTTGGCTTTCGGATAGTGTTTCATATCCGAAGGACTTAGCGCAGCGGTTCCGCACAGAGTCTATACCCAAACACAGAAAAATGAAAATATATTGAGCGTCGAGCTACCCATGATATCTTGAGCATGCTATAAAGTCCCATACAAGATTCCGGTGATCAGCAGGAGCGTGGGTGGAGGTGCGGATTGGGCTTTGTTAGGCAAGTAAGAATTGTCGGTGCCGATGCTCCTTTCCTTCTTATACACTCTTGTGCAATGGAGGCCAAAGACAGCCTTATGTCTATACAGGGTAAGAAAGAAGGCCCTGACAACCAACCTCTCAATATCTGGGTTGAGTTCTGCGCTCAGAGTCAAGGAGAACACTCTATTGAATGGGATTGCTATGAGGCGCTGGTCTTCGCCGAGTGCGCTTCTGTCGTTGCCACTGCTTCCAGAAGGGATCAGGCTCTCATGTGGTTGGACTCTGAGCCAGGTTGGTACTGGCAGCAGGACATTCTCAATGGCGGTGGGGATTCAAATGTCACCGTCAGGGAAATCCCCTGTTGTCTAGCTGACATTACCATGCTGATTGCGGCAGATATCCAACATATGGCTCTCAATTATGAGTCGCCATTGATTCAGTGGCTAAACGGTGGTTGGGACGCCTATGAAGCTGCTTGCGCAGTACAGCGAAAAAAGGAGGAATGGGTGAGCGGATAGAGACTTCTGCGGGTCTTATAGAATTTGGTGCCGAAGGTCAGGAAATGACAAGGCGCCGAAACCCGGCAGGGCTGCAGCGCCTAGTGCGATAACTTGGTCAGACATCGCACTAGAAACGTAGGTGTATTTGCTCATCGAGTCAACCCACTGTCAGTGGCATTCGCTGGAGCATGCCTGAGCAAGCTGCGCCCTCGCTGCGAAAATTAGGAATTGGAGGGCATCGTGGCAGAAAGGAAACTAATCTCGGTTAATGAGCTAGCGAAACTAATTCCAGTTGCTAAAGTCACGTTGTATCGGTGGGCGCGGGAAAAAATAATTCCATCTGTCAAACGCGGACGGAAGGTCTTAATCCCTGAGTCATTGATCGATGAACTCATCGCCACCGCTAAAGATGGGGGAGGGGAACGATGAGCGATCATGGACCTAAGATGATGGAGGACTATGTCATCGCAATGATACGCCTTGCCCTAATTCAAGTGCCTAATTTCGGCTCAATTGGTTTTACATTCATTTATCACGACGGCGATATTGTTAGGATTGAGACATTGAGATCGGAGCAACACAAAAGACCCAGGGACGGGGAATATGCCTCGTGCCAGGATTAGCTTTCGCCAAATCGGCACCATTGAACTGCGGCCACCATCCTGGCTGATCCAAGGGTTCTTTCACGACAATTCCTTGGTCGCAATCTATGGAGCGTCCTCAATAGGCAAGACCTTCGTTGTTCTCAACGCCGCCGGTTGTGTTGCAACAGGCCTTCCATTCCTCGGTCGCAGAGTGGAAAAGCCCGGCTTGGTCATCTATGTTGCCGGCGAGGGATACGATGGCCTTCGCAGAAGATATGGTGCGTGGTGCAAGGTCAATGGCGTTGACCCATTGGCCCCGCCTTTATTGCTTTCCGATTCTGCGACTGAATTGTGCGAATCCGCTGCGGTCGACGATTTGGAAATGTTCATTGCGAGGGCTACTTCTCAGTATGGTCCGCTTCGCCTCTTGGTCATCGATACCTGGTCACGAAACTTGGCAGGTGATGACAATATGTCACATGACGCCGAGGCCGGGATTAAATCCCTGGCCCGACTTTGCCAACCTTGGCGGGCAACGGGCTTGATAATCGCGCATGAAGGGCACGAGAAGGGTCGCATACGGGGATCCAGCGCATTGAAAGGTGACCTTGACCAAGAAATCTGGGCACGGCCGTGCGACAAGGATGTGTATGTGCTTTCTCAAACCAAAGGAAGGGACATACGAACATGGCAGCAATTTTACTACCGAATCGCGGATGTTGATCTTGGACTCGATGGTGCGGATGGGCAACGCTTCGAAGCTGGAATTATCGAGGAAGTTCCTGCACCCTCAAAGTCAGTTGTGGCTCAAAGAGCGGCTCAGGAGCATCAAGAGCCAATACAGCAAACAAACAAGGATCGGGCCTTGACAATTCTCCAACTTCTTCAAGCGGGAAATAATAATAGTGCTGATGGTCCGATTGGCCCAGTGAAAGCGTCAGATTGGGCAAAACGGTGCAAGGAGGAGGGTATTTCATCCAGCAGCTTTTATGAAGCGAGAGCGGTTCTCGCAGAGAATAAGTTAATCACGCTCCTCGGAGAACTTGTGTATCGCAATCCCGCCGCTAATCCTCCATAGTCTCATTCCGGACTCCGGTTCCGGTTCCCCCCTAAGGGGGGGGGACCGGAACCGGAGTCCGGAATCTTGCACACGAGAACTTGATTTGACCAGGAGCCACCATGGTTCCGCTATTCTAGGCTCCGAGTTCTCGCTCAAGTCTGGCGATTTTAGCCTGAAAATCGACTGAAAGGCTTAGCTCAGGCTTTGCGCTCAGATCTAGAAGCACGTCCGATAATTCCTTAAGAGAGAGATTGAAGGCTTCTTGGTCACGAGTTCCCGATGAACAGACATGGATCATTTTACTCAAGTTCCTCATTGTGGACTGAAGAGCTTTCCTCTCCAAATCCTGACGTTCTCTTTCCTTTTCCTTGACATAATTAGTTATCCAACCAGTCATAACGCTCGAGGTGGTCATATACTCTTTCTGGCTCGCCTCCAAGAAGCGATCATAGAGTTCTTTGGGAATATTGAAGTTGATTCGCTTGATATCGTCATCAGCTGCCATGTCGCAAATGATACCACTTTGGAAAGGATGGTGAAAGATACTCAATTCGGGGTGATTTGAGTCGAAATCACACTCGAAAATGCACAAGCCGGCTCTTCCCTCCAAAAAAGAGGGCCGAGATCCAGTGATGATCTCGGCCTGCGATAGCGATAAGATTCCGCGTTTATTTTTGATTGTGCCGCGGGAGGTTGATTATCCCGCAGGGATCTATCAGCCTCCTCCGTCTGTAGTTGTGAGCTTGGACAACCTATCCTGCTCTGCCTTGCTCAGCTTCGGCCAGACGGCTTCCAGAAACCGCCCATTACTGAGTGTCTGACGAATATCTTCGGGGTAAGCTGGAGGGAACCTTGCGAGAAGCCAGTTGCCAGATGCCATGCCAATAATCACCGAAAGTACAATAGTTGCTCCAACTATGCTCAATCGCTTAGTCCACGACCATGATATCTGGCTCGAGGCGTCGGAAATGTAAGTTTCGATTGTCTGTGCCCCAACCTCCATTCGGCGGACAGCCCTATCAGCTGCTTCGGTTTGGCTCTTGGCTGTAGCTATGAACTCATTTGATGCAGATTCCTGTTCTTGAGCGATCTTTTCCACTATAGAGCCGAACCGCGAAATCACCCCAGTCAGCCCATCTCCAGCCTTTTTCACGACCTCCGATGAAGTGCGGACTGAGAAGTTCAAAATATGGCCCTCGGCCGCCTTTTGAAGCGCTTCCTCGGTGGTTATGCGAGCCTTTGCTACCAAAGCTTGGAGCTGTTGCTCTGCGATTACTGTAAGCCGGGCGTGTTCCCCACTGAACCTATTGGCTTCCTCCCTGAAGAGGTTAAGCTTGGAGTCGAGATCGCTTTGGAAAGCGAGATTCTCCATTTTGACCGACTCGAGGTGAGCTCGATTTAGTGCTTCGACCTTTTCCCCTTTGGATATCACATCGAGCCAAACAACCTGGATCGCTTTCGTCAAGACCGGTTCGTCGTCAGTCATTTCGGAACCTCAGGCAGTCAAGGCTGCGTAAACGTCGTCAAGATTGTCCTTCGCATCCGGCGCAAGGCGTTGGATAAAGACACGCTGGAGGTACTGATTGCAGAGCGCCTCGTCGCCTTCATCGTTTGCCTCGCGCGCGAGCGTTTGATAGTCGGTGGTATCCGCAAGCGCCTCCTCGATGGTTAGTTTCTTTCTCGTGAGATGATCGTAAATGTCGCTTTTCCGAATGTGCGCTTTCAAGTCAAGGGTGCAGAGTTTCTCTTTCTGAACGAACCTGATCACGCCGCCGATTTCAGCTTCAGGGTCGCTGACCTTGTTGAGGACGAGTCGAATCCGTTCGGGTTCGACGCCCAAGGCTGAAAGAGTCTTAACCATTGCTCCAGTATCCGCGAGTTCTTTTGCCCCGGGGGTGACGGGGATAATGAACAAGTCGATGTCGCGCTGCGAACCTTCGTATTGCGCAAAGCCTTTTACGAGCGACTCCATATTGGACGCTCCGCCATCGACCAAATTGTTGCGATGCAGGATAAGCTGCTTGGAGAGCAACGACGTCTGCTCCCCGCGAAGAGTGATGAGTATCTTCTCATCAACCTGAGGCGCGAGGTTCACGGATTCGATTTCGATGAAGCGAGGGGAGTCCATCCGCGGTAAAAGGCAGTGCTTAGCAACGACGCTTTTCCCCACATTGCCGGCGTAATTCAGTACGAGCACGTTCATCTTAATCCTCCAGATCGCGATTATTTTCCCAGAGCCCAACGGGCCCAAAGTGGGTGGACAGATTTCTTGTCTCAGCATGTGTATTGATCCATCCCCGCTTCGTCTTCCCGGATTTGCTTGAGTTTTTCTGGTGTCAGACGGGATGAGCCTTTTACTCCAGATGCAGGGAGGAAAGCAGGCTTGGATGGGGCTGGATTGGGAATGGTCGAAGAAAAGGACATTAATGCGTTGGTACTACCGCCGCTTCGCTTCCGAAGACGCGACATCAATACTTCGAAGGTGCGCACCTTTATTTCCAAGCCATGCCTTGCCAGTTCCTCGACAATTTCAGCGCTGGGAACACCTTTTAGTCGCGCGTTTTCTATCACACCAAACCAGGACCTTAATTGCGCCGTTTTTGAATGTCCGTGAACTCGGGCGATTGCTAGTGCTAGTCCTGCTTCGAGACTTTTCCTGTTGTCCTCGAACTCGTTATGGGCATTAGGCGGAGCTGGGTCTCGTTGAGGCGTTGTTGATTGCTTGCTGATGCTTTGTCGATCCATGATGAGCCTATATTACTACAAAATAGATTAAATAGCAACTTGAAGTTGTAGAAATTACTCAATAGGGGTATTATAGTCCTTCCATGGGTTGCTTTCCCCTAACTAACTTGAGGGTGGCCTGGAGATCCTAACAGGCACGATGGATAGGGTGTACGGGACTGACGTCCCTTCCCCTATCCTCGCGCCCAAGGGGTGCCCCCTTGGAAACCCCGAGAACAGCGCCTGACGGCGCCTGAGAAGGAGGAGAGGTGAAATCGGAGGATAAAACTGAACGGGATCCGGCTCAGCCAATAACTATCCGCCTTCCCCTATCGGTGATTGCTCGTTTTGAAGCCGAAGCGCGGCAGCGAGGCCTTTCGCGCTCGGAATACGTTCGCGTGATTCTCCTCGACGTGAAGCCATCCCAGGAGCCGCCCCAGCAAGGGAATCCCCGAGATCCAGCGGAGTTTCTAGAGATTGTCCATGCCGTGAATCGGGCGGGCCGGAGTATCGAGATTGTGGCACGCGCAATCGATCGTGCCGCCAAAAAGGAGGGCCTCACCTCTCCCGTATTGGACACGGTCGTATGGCGTCTCGCATCCGTGGATGCGGCGCTTCGAGAGGGGCTCAACGTTGGTTGTAAGAATTAGGGGTGGGGTCGGGGGTATCGGTGAGTATCTCGAGACCGGCCGCATGCGGGGGCGTGAGGCGACCAGAGAAGCCCTCGATGAACGTGTAATCCTCACCGGTTCCCTCGATGTCCTCAATGCTGCCATCGACCTAAAATCGGGAAAGGGCGAACGCTACCTCCATATCACCCTCTCCTTCAAGGAGGATGAAGTTTCAAAAGAAACCCTCAATGAAGTAATTCATAGCTTCGAGCATTTCGCCTTTGCCGCCTACAAGCCCGAGGAGTACTGTCTTTATGCTGAGGCCCATCTTCCCCGCATCAAGAGCTATGCCGACAAGGGCACCGACGGCACCGTCGTCAGGAAGCCGCATATCCACGTGGTGATTCCGACGATCAATCTTCTGACTGGAGGGAATCTCAATCCCTTCGGGCGAGTCACCTTTAATATTGGGTTCATCGATGCCTGGCAGGAAGAGACCAATCGCGCTCTGGGCCTTGCAAGCCCGAAGGACAATCTCCGCACGGTGATCACTGGTCGGTCGGAAGTGGTTTCGCGCTACAAGGGCGACCTCTTCGGCGGTGCCAATCGCGATTTGAAGCAAACTATCCTCAAAGACATCCTGGATCAGGACATTCGCTCCCTCGATGCCCTTGCGGCACACCTTGAGGGCATTGGTACAGGCAGGCTTCGGAACCACGGTACGTCCAGAGCCTACCTCAATGTGAAGCTGGACGGTGAGGAGAAAGGCGTCAATCTCAAGGAATCCATTTTCACGGCGGACTTCCTCGCCCTTTCTGTTGAGAAAAAACGAGAGCTTATCATCCAGCCTCAGGATGGTGGCTACATTGAAGCAGGCACTTCGCGCCCCTCGGCAGACACTGATGCGGAAAGGGTCCGCGAATGGCTTTCGGTTCGCGCACGCGAGGTGAAGTATCTCAACAGTGGTCGCAAGGCGGAGTACCAGCGCTACAAGCAGCTTGGGCCCGTTGGGAGGGAAAACATACTCGCGAAACGGGAACAAGCCTTTTACGAGGGGATCGGGCGAAGAGGCCTCGCCCCTATGATGGGCAATGTCCTGCGGGAGGACCAAACTCTCGCCATAGCCGAAAGGGGCCTGGTACCACGTGTTGCTACTGACATGGATGCTCAAAGGATAGCCGAGGGTGAAGCTGTGCTTCCTGTTTCCGTAGCGGCGCAGCTCACTCGAGACCGCTTCGAGGACCGGGCGATAGTGGCGGAGGGCTCAAAGGCGCTCATCGCGGAGGCGAAGCGGTCCATCGACGTCGATGGGCTCCTCGACGAGCTCGCCAAGATACAGGGACTTGAGCGTTCGAAGTATCCAGTTGGTGTCGGCATGGACGGGTTGCCCCGAATCACCTGCGGATCCCGCCATTTGACTGTGGCTGATTTTCTCACCAAGGAAGTCCACCTTCCTTGGCACAAATCCGCCGACCTGCTCTGCACGGTGTACGCGCGACAGGTGCGCGAATCAGAGGCTGTCTCCGAAGGGATGAAGGCGCGATGGGCGGTCTATGAGCATGAGGTCGAGGCAACAGCCGCCCAGCGCAACCATGAAAGGGAAACAGCTCGCGAGGCAACACGGAAACGCTTCGCCGAAGCCAGGGCAACCTATCTTGCGAAGAAAAAAAACATCCTTGCCGATACGTCACTGGAGATCGCACCACGACGGACCAGACTGTCGCTTCTTCGGGCGGAACACCTTGCGGCCGAAGAAGCGATCCGTCTCGAGACGAAACAGGAATCCACCGCTCGTGCGATTCGTGAGAGGCAGAGTATCGCCGGGAGTTGCCCCGTCGCAGAACTGACCAATGGGAATGCTGCCGGACACGCCCCGACGCATACCACTCCAATTCCCTCATCAACACCCGTCATCGCTCCCAGGGGATTTTCCGGTCCTGGAGCCCAGTCCCCCTTGCCTCCCGTTCCCCTCTTCGCCGACCTCCTGCAGCGGATCCTTGAGGATGGAAGTGTAGAGTATTCAAAGGGTCCAAGGCGGCTCTTTTGCGACGCGCCACGGGTCGTGTGGGTCTATGACGAGAGCCCTGAAGCGATAGAAGCCGGGCTCAGGATGGCGTTGCTGAAGTTTGGCCCATACCTCCACATATTTGGTCCAGATTCCTTCAAGCAGAGCGTCCTGGAGACGGCGGTGCGCCTCAGGCTCGATGTGCGGTTCGACGAGCCCGCTCTTCAAAACGCCTTGGAAACGGCTCGAGGAGGGAAGCTGGATCACGGCACACACTCACAGAACAACGAAACGCCAGGATTGCCAAAAGATCCAATTGCCACTACGCTGGATCAAGCAGTAAGCATGCAGTCTAGGCAAAATAATCGGACGGAGAAGGGCCATGACAGCTTTAGCTGGTGATAATAATCATGTCCCGGAATGACTAGGACACTACGCGACCTTCAGTCGTGGAATTCCTCCGGGATTCACGTTTTTCTTATTGCCGCCGCGGTCCCTCGATGTCGGGGGTCATCAAATTCATCCGCCCCGGGGTCACGATATTCCGCCTTCGCGTTCACCATGTCGCCGATAGTGGTGACGATTTGCCACTTGGCGTCAAAGCCCCTAGCGAACTGACGCGCCGAAGCGATATCAGTTGATGAGAACTCGGCACGGATTATGGCCTTGCCCTGGAACTCGCGTTGAGCCTCGGCGATACCTGGACCCCGCATGACCCAATATGGTACTGGCCTTCCGTAGGCCTTGTTCTGGTGGTCGATGATCACCGACGTCTCTGGGTGGGCGCGCTCGCGCAGTCCCATGAGTGAGGGCGATGACTGCAGAGAGATCGATTTTCGATGTGCTTTCCTCATAGGATTCTTCTGGATTGCAAAAGCTCATCCTCCCCGATGGAAGGATGGGACCGCGGGCCCCACGCCGGGAACGACCATTACCCGGCGAAGGCTTCGCGGATTTCTTAAATATTTTTTATTGGTACTTTTTTAATTGGGTCGAACTTGACTCAGTTGGAAGCCCGAACTCAACGCCAAGCCAGGTTGAGCGTCACCATCACCGTCGATTCGAACTGGCCTTCGATGCTCCCGCCGAAGGTGGCAGCCTCGAGGCCAACCGTGAAGCCCCTGTTCCGCGAGGAGAACTCGTTGCCGATGGCAAGACCTGCCCCAGTGCCGAAATTCGATCCGGAGAGGGCGCTCCCGTTGAGCATCAAAAGCCCTTTTGTGGCTCCGACGAGACCGGAGAGGTAGAAGCCCTTCGCACCTGGGTACCAGCGTAAGCCAAGGTGGTAGAGGTAGAGGTTGAGCTGCATGGTGTTGCCGCCATAGGACAGGGCGTCTCCAGTCCCGATCATTCCGGCGAGGAACATCGTTGTGGGAGATAGTCCGTAACCAAACTCGAGGTCGAGGGCCAGCTTGGTTCTCGTCACTCCGGCCTGCGCATCGATCGCGGAAAATAGTGTCTCGGTGGCCGAGTCGTAAAAGGGGAAGTTGGGCCCGCCACCGAACTGGAAGAGGAACCGCCCCTGCCGTGAGTTTTCCTCCTGGGCGGCGAGCACACTACCCAGGACCAACATGATCATAATAAATCCTATCCTCTTCATTTTCCCCCCAAAAAAGAGAGCCATTGTATTAGCGGACCATCTTCAGGCATCGGCACACACCTATCAGCAATCGCCGTGCCAACTATCGCCGATTATCCGTCACAAAATAGTAAGAGGCAGAAAGTGTATGTGCTTTCTGATTGAGAGAATTAGAATTCTTGCCCAGTTTTTTTCATGGCCTTCGCCTGGCACTAAGCCTTGGGACTCAAGAATTGAGCATGGCGACGCGTAACTTCTGTTCCTCGGTTACGTAACGGAAGTCACTTCCAATTCCCGGGAACCTCGACATCGAAGTGAAATGGGGACGAAATGGCTTCGCAGCTGTTTGTTCATCTGGAATCTAACCTTGGAGAGTCGTGGCACGCCTCTTGCATGACATCTGTGAACTTGCGTTGCCTTAACCGGGGGAGTACCATGCTTTTCATGTCAAATATCAGCGCGCTCATCACATTCGTAGGCAACAGGGACCCCTATCCAGACCGGGGTGAAGACGCTGAGGATCCCGGGCCCCTCCTTGCCCTCCTGGTCTATAAGGCGCGTGAGGGAAAAGCCTTCGACGAGGCCTGGGTCCTCTGCACAGGTGGTGGGTATACTGAGCGGGCACGGGATCTCGAAAACGAGCTCCGGTCCGAAGGCATCGAGACGAAGATCATTGCCGTCGACTTCCCTCTCCGCGATGTCATCGACTATACGGAGATCTGGACGGGACTTGAGAAGGTGCTGCCGGACATCCAGATCAGGGCTGGCGGACCTCGTGCATGGTCCTTCCTCCTCGATTCGGGCACGCCGCAGGCCAAGGGATGCCTCCTCCTGGCGGCCCGCTCAGGCCTCTTTCCCGCGACACTCATTCAAGGCATCCCCGCCCGCTTCGCCGGCGGAGCTTACAAACCACGGGAAGTGCGACTAGAGGGCTTTCCCGACGTCACCATCACCCGTGCGGCGCGGCAGGCCGGCCCGTCCTTCCCAATCTCTGGATCGCCTGCCTTCGCGGAGGCCGAGCGAAGGGCCCTCCGCGTCGCGCGCTATGACGATCCCGTCCTGATCCTCGGTGCGACTGGCTCGGGCAAGACCCGCATCGCCAGGATCATCCACGACGCGAGCATGAGGAAGAATGGCCCTTTCATCGAGGTGAACTGCTCGGCCATCCCCGGCGATCTCGCGGAGAGCGAACTCTTCGGCCATCTGCGGGGCGCCTTCACCGGCGCCGACCGGAATCGCGTTGGCAAGTTCATGGCGGCGCAGGGAGGCACCCTCTTCCTCGACGAGATCGGCGACCTTCCGCTCGGAATCCAGGCCAAGATCCTGAAGGCAATCGATGAGGGCATCGTCACGCCGGTCGGGTCCAATGAAAGCCAGAAGGCGGACGCCCGCATCATCGCCGCGACGAACCGCGATATCCCAGCTCAGATCCGCGCCGGCCAGTTTCGGCAGGACCTCCATGAGCGGCTCAAGGTGGTCGTAATACGCCTGCCCTCCCTCGCCGAGCGTGTCGAGGACATCAGGCCCCTGGCCGCGCTTTTCATCGAGGAATGGAACGAGCGCTACGGCGAGCGACGATTCCTCACCGACGAGGCGCTCAGGGCTCTCGATGCCTATTCATGGCCGGGGAATGTCAGGGAACTCATCAATTCGCTGCGGAGCGCCACCTGCACTGCCTCAGCCAGCGCCATCGGCCTCGACGCCCTCCCCGCGGAGATCAGGGCCGCCGCCCGCGATGCCGTCGGGAAATCCGGCGGCGTGGGAGGCGGTCGTCCATTGGCAGCCGGGAGTGTCGAGGATGGATGTCCCGACCCGACGATGACCCTGGACATGGCTATCCCGGAATCCGGCCTCAATCTCCGTGCCCGCCTCCTCCAGGTTGAATGGGGCTACATTACCTCGGCCCTCAGGGCCACCCAGGGCAATCGCGAGGCGGCGGCGAAGCTCCTTGGCCTTACTGGGCACGCCTTGAGGAAGGCCATGCGCGAGAGGTTCGCGGCCTTTGGGGACGAGGGTGGGGATGAGGGACTTTGACGCCTTGATCATTGAGCTTCGCATGGCGATTCAGATTGCGCAGGGAGGATCTCCACCCTACACTGGCAAGCATCATGTCAAATGATTATAGCATTGCCCTCAACAGACTCGTCGCGCTCGGCGGAACTGACGAGGGATTCTATGTCCTCGCTCTCCATTCTTTCCTTGAGGGCTTTTCCAATACAATCAAAGAAGGTCTTTCCTATTATGCCAGTTTTCCCGATGTCATAGATCTGCTGATTGAATACCTCGATAAACGGGGTCGCCTGACTCTTCAGTATCGCAAGGCCTTGGTGCGCATCGCCAAGGAACACGATATGGCCAACCGGGTGCGCCATCAATTCAAGGCCGTGACCAAGGATGAGGCTGTCGCCGCGACACACAACTTCCTCGCCTTTTGCATGGCTTTTGGGATTGAGAGCCCTGCCTTGGCCGATCTCCGAAGCTCCCTTTCCCTCTTTGACCAGCATAGATCGAGCTTTGAAATCGCAAAGGAGCTCGAGAGAACCCGAAAGCGCTTATCCGAAAAGGAGGCACAAGAGGGCGCGCTGCTGGAAAAGGCCATGAAGTACGACGCCCTGGAGGCGAAACTCAAAGACCTGTCGGCGAAGGACGCGGAACATAGGGCCGAGATCGATCGTCTCAGGCAAACGGCCGACCAACGTTCGGAGCGTGTTGATGAACTCAGAAAAAGGCTTTTCGATATTTCCCGGGAGCGCGACACGATACTGGCCGAGCTCGAGCAATCCAGGGACATCGGCGAATACCTGCAATTCCTCGAACGTTTCACCCAGCTGACCCGGACGCGCCTCGACTACGAGCGGAGTTTCATGAGGCTGACCACTGAGCAGGAAGAGGCTGCTTCCATGGTCAGGGACCAGGGCGACTATATCGTTAAGGGAGGGGCTGGCACGGGAAAGACACTCGTGCTTCTCCATGCCCTGGAGCGCTATGTAGGGGCTGAACAACAAAGGCTTGATCTTGGACAGACCCAAAAAGTTGTTCTGCTGACTTATACGAACACCCTCGTGAAGTACAGCCGATACCTGGCCCGCGTGGTTGGCAAAAACGACTCGGCGATCATCATCTCAACTGCTGATTCATTTCTTTTTGGGGCGCTCAAGATCACCGTTCCTGGAGCCTGGATCGATTTCAAGTCCCCCGCTTCACTGATCAGCGAGTACAATTCTACATCCTTTCTCTCCGATGTCGAACTCGCGATCGAAATCGAGGATGTCATTTGGGGCAACCTCGTGACCAAAGAGGAATACCTCGAGAAACACATACTGCGGCGCGGGATGAAGCAGCCCCTGAGCACACAGCAACGCTTGCTTGTCTGGTCCATTCAGGAAAAGCTCAAGGAGTATCTGGTCGCCACGAAGCGATACACCAGGAATCTCGCATGTGCTGTGATCCTCGACGCCTTGAGCCCTGGCACAAACGCCGGGAGCCTGCAGCTTTGTGACCGCATCTTCATCGACGAGGCGCAGGATTTGTCGACGGCGCTAATCCGTTGCATGAAGGAACTGTCAACCGGAGGAATCGTGCTCGCGGCCGACGATGGCCAATCGATCTACAAGATCGGGGCGCAGTACCTGCGCGCCGGTCTGGCCATCGCGGGGCACACACGCATTCTCAAGTCCAATTTCCGCAACACCCGCCAGATCCATGAGCTTGCCGAGCGCTTTCTCGCGGCCGGGGCAGCGCCATCACAAAGTGAGAGGGCCGCCTCGGTTGACAGGGAAGGTCCGAGTCCGGAACTGGTCATCGCGAGGAATGAACCCGAACTGCTCGCCAAACTTCTGTCCTATGTCGATCTGGCGACTGGACGGCTTGGTTACGACCCGGAGAACATCGGAATCCTCGTACCATCCAATAGCACACTTGATGCCATAAAGACCCGGCTTGCCGCGGTCGGTCGACCCGCCGCGGGCATCAAGGATGAGAAGTTCGATTTCACCACGCCGGGAATCATCCGCCTTTCAACCTTGCACTCGAGTAAGGGCATCGAGTTTCCCGTTGTCTTCATCTATTCGCCGAGCCTTCCTCCCTCGGGAGACTACGACGACAGGGCCACCATCGCGATGCAGCGCAATCTCCTGTACGTAGCCCTGACGAGGGCCATGGACTATGTGGTCTTTTTCACACTCGAAGACATGGACCATGGAATCATCAACGAATTTACCTCAACCATGCGGAAGACCGCGGGGGAGGACTGAGGTCAGTTCACTCGGAAATCAATCTATATATCGCTGTTATTTGAAATATGCATCGAGGTGATACATGAACGTGTTCGATGTCCGGAAAAGCCTTGTCGCAGACTATCGCAAGTATGTCCAGAGTTTCGTCGAAGTCGCCGATGAACGGATCGCCGGGAAGGTGGCGCGGCACTTCGAGGAAGGGGAGCTCTGGCCCGAACCGCTTCTCCAACTCAATCCAAGCTTCGAGGCGGGACGCTCGGTCGATGACCTGGTGGATGAAGGCCTGCTGGAGTCCGCGTGCAGAGCGATCTTTCGGGGGGGTAAGGGCAAGGACGACAGCAAGGGAAGAACGATGCGCCTGCACCGCCATCAGGAAGAGGCGATCAGGATCGCGCGGACCGGAGCGAGCTATGTACTCACGACAGGTACTGGTTCGGGAAAGAGCCTCGCCTACATCATCCCCATCGTCGATCACGTGATTCGCGCGGGGACGGGCAAGGGGGTCCAGGCCATAGTCGTCTACCCGATGAATGCCCTCGCAAACAGTCAGGTCGGCGAGCTACAGAAGTTCGTGTCGCCGGCGGGTGGAGAAGGCATTGTCAGCTTTAAGCGTTATACGGGGCAGGAGAGCGCCGAGGAGCGGGACAAGCTTCTCGACAATCCGCCGGACATCCTCCTGACCAACTATGTGATGCTCGAGCTCATTCTCACCCGCTGGAAGGATCGCGGGCTTATCGAGAATTCGAAGTTCCTCTCCTTCCTTGTGCTGGATGAGCTCCATACCTACCGCGGTCGACAAGGGGCCGATGTCGCGATGCTGGTGCGCCGAGTGCGCGAGGCCTTCGGGGTATCGAAGCTGCGCTGCGTTGGAACTTCGGCGACGATGGCCGGGCCGGGGACCCTTGCCGAGCAGAAAATGGAAGTCTCGAAGGTTGCTTCCAGGCTGTTCGGGACCGTGATTGAACCCGCAAATGTCATCGGCGAGACCCTCAGGCGATCGACGACAAGACAGGACTATGGTGCCCCCGTCACCCTCGCCACTCTCGTGGATTCAATCAGGGACTACGCGGCTCCGACGGAGCTGGGCGCCTATTATTCGCACCCCCTCTCTTCGTGGATTGAAACGGCCTTCGGACTCGAGCTTGAGGCCGAAAGTGGCCTTTTCAAACGCAAGAAGCCCCGCGCCATTGGCGGAGATACTGGAGCGGCAAAAGAGCTATCAGAGCTTTCGGGCATCCTCGAGGACCGCTGCAACGAGGTCATCAGGCTTCATCTCCTCGCGGGCTACCGCCTCGAAGACCCGGCCAAGAACAACCAGCCGCCCTTCGCTTTTCGCATCCATCAGTTCCTGAGCCGCGGCGACTCGGTCTACGCGACGATCGAGTCGAAGGAGGATCGCTACATCACTCTCCGGGGTCAGCGTTTCGTTCCAAGCGATCGTTCGCGACTTCTCTATCCCCTCGTGTTTTGCAGGGAATGCGGATTCGAATATTACGTCGTCAAACTCGTCGGGATGGGGCCTGACCGACATATCGAGCGACGCGAGCTGTCAGACGTGCCGACGGAACAGGCCCAAAGGGACAATCCCGAGGTCGAGGCAGGATTCCTCGCGATAGGCCTCGATGCCTCATGGCTCGAAGATGAGAACGAGCTCCTTGAAACTCTGCCCGATGACTTCCTCGGGCTCAATCGCAAAGGTGAGACTGTCGTGACGGTCACGGGCCGCAAGGCCCTCCCTTCCAGAATCAAGGCCGGCTTCGGCGGTGAGCTCGCTGCCAGTGGAGAATCCTGCCTATTCATTCCTGCCCCCTTCCGCTTCTGTCCCTGCTGCGGTGTGGCCTATTCGGCTCGGTCGAGCGGAGACTTCGCCAAACTGACCACCCTGGGAACCGAGGGACGGAGCTCGGTCATCACCTTACTCAGTCTTTCCATGGTGCGGACCCTCAAGGCTGATGATTCCCTTCCCAGCGAAGCGAAGAAGCTCCTCTCTTTCACCGACAATCGCCAGGACGCAGCCCTCCAGGCGGGGCATTTCAACGACTTTGTCCAGGTCGGGCTTCTCCGTTCGGCGCTTTATCGAGCGGTCGCCCTCGCTGGACCCGAGGGTCTGCGCTACGACCAGGTTGTGCCCGAAGTATTCAAGACCCTCGCCCTTCCCTTCGGGGACTATGCGAAGGAGCCCGACCTCACGGGCGCCCTGGCCATAGGTGATACCAATGCTGCCCTTCGCGAGGTCATCGGCTACCGTATCTACCGCGATCTCGAGCGTGGATGGAGAATCCTCCTTCCCAACCTCGAGCAGTGTGGGCTGCTCTCCATCGACTATGTGGGACTCGCCGGGCTTTGCGCCAATGAGAGGGCTTGGGCCTCCTCCCATGAAGCACTGATTTCATCCAAGCCGGGGACGCGGGAGAAGATCATCAGGGTTCTTCTCGACATCATGCGGCGCGGACTGGCCATCAAGGTGGATTATCTCGACCAGGAGCACCAGGAGTCGATGAAGAGTCACTGCAGGCAGCATCTCCTCGAGGAAGACGTGACCGCCTGGACCCTCGGGGACGGCGAGAAGCTCTTCACCGCTTCGATGTTATGGCCCATTTCCAAGGGCAGGGTCGGCGACGAGGGGGGAAGGGACAGCATCTACCTTTCCGGGCTATCGGGCTACGGTCAATACCTGCGGCGCTTGAATACCTTTCCCGAGCAATCTTCGACCCTCAAGGTCGAGGATGCCTCGACTATCATCCAGGATCTCCTCGAAGTCCTCAGGAAGGAGGGCCTCGTCGAGACCGCGGCCCAGAAGGGTGGGGAACATCCGGTCAAGGCCTACCGTCTCAAGGCAGCGGCCATGCTCTGGAAGGCGGGGGACGGGAAGGTTCCCCATGACCCTGTCCGCATGCCGCGCCAGCCCGACAAGGGACTCAGGATCAATCCCTTCTTCAAGGATTTTTATCGCGAGATGGGGGGGACCCTCCAGGGCTACGAGGCCCGGGAACACACGGCCCAGGTAAAGGCCGAGGTCAGGGAGGAACGGGAGAAGCGCTTCGCGGAGGCGACCCTACCAGTCCTCTATGCCTCGGCGACCCTCGAGCTCGGCGTCGACATAAAAGACCTCAATGCGGTCAACATGCGCAATGTGCCGCCAACTCCCGCCAATTACGCCCAGCGTTCTGGACGCGCGGGACGAAACGGGCAACCGGCCATCGTCTTTTCCTATTGCTCGACCTATCGAAGCCATGACCAGTACTTCTTCCGGCGGCCCCTCCTCATGGTGGCGGGAGCCGTGTCGACTCCCCGCATCGACCTGTCGAACGAGGACCTTGTGGCATCGCACGTGCATTCGCTCTGGCTCTCGGCCTCGGGGGCAGATCTCCGCTTCTCCATGACCGACGTCATCGATGTCACCGATGTCGACAAGCTGCCCGTCCACGACAGCATCGCCGACCAGCTCAAGAGCCCAGCCTTGGCCGAGAAGGCGAAGAAGCGCGTCGAAGTGGCCTTCTCCGGCTTCGCGGCGGAGCTCTCCGAGGCTGCCTGGTGGCGGCCTGACTGGATCGAGACGACGATCGCCGACGCCTTCGGCGGTTTCAACCAAGCCTGTGAACGCTGGCGGACCCTCTACCGCACGGCGCGCAAGCAGGTCGACCTCCATACCAAGATAGTCAACGACCATGCGCGGCCCTTCCAGGACAAACTCCGGTCCAAAGGGCTGCGCGCCGAGGCGGAGGCCCAACTCGAACTCCTCACCTCGAGCGAGGGTCGCTCCGATTCCGACTTTTACACCTATCGCTACTTCGCGAGCGAGGGTTTCCTCCCAGGCTATAACTTCCCACGATTGCCGCTCTCCGCCTACATCCCGGGCAAGCGCCCCGGTGGCTTCGCGAAGCCAGACCAGTTCCTCTCCCGGCCCCGCTTCCTCGCGGTGAGCGAGTTCGGTCCGCGGTCGATCGTCTACCACGACGGCTCGCGCTACCGCATCGAGCGCGTGATCATGGAAACGAACGACAACATGGCGGCCCAATCCAGCATCGCCACCACGCGAGCCAAGATCTGCCTTGCCTGCGGCTACCTCCATGTGGAGTCGGCGACAAGCCTTCCCGATGTCTGCGAGTGGTGCAAGAAGCCCCTCGTTGAGCTCAGAAAGAACCTCTTCAGAATGCAGAACGTATCGACCAGGCGCCTCGACCGGATCAACTCCGACGAGGAAGAGCGCTCGAGGATCGGATACGAGATCATCACGAGTGTCCGCTTCTCGGAACAGGGGGGAATGGCGCGCTGCACGAGCGCAACGGTCGGCTATGAGGGCAAAACCCTCGCAAGCCTGTCCTACGGTCCGGCGGCACTCATCTGGCGCATCAATACGGGATGGAGGCGTCGCATACCGGGAAGTCCCGAGGGCTTTCTCCTCGACATCGAGCATGGCTACTGGGCCCGGAACCAGGCCGACGATGGTGACAGCGATACGAACCCCTTGAGCGCGAGGACCGAGCGTGTCGTCCCCTTCGTGGAGGATCGTCGCAATTGTCTCATCATCCAACCTGAGATCGCGCCGGAGATCGAAGACGATGAGGCCAAGACCGCCTGGATGGCGAGCTTCGAGGCGGCCATCAAAAGCGCGATACGGGAGGAATACCAGCTCGAGGATTCGGAACTCGCCTCGGAGCCCCTGCCTTCGCCGAAGCGGCGCGATCTCATCCTCATCTACGAAGCCTCGGAGGGCGGGGCGGGGGTTCTCCGCCAGCTTGTCGAGGACAAGAGTGCCCTCCAGCGCGTGGGCAGGGCGGCCCTCGAGATCTGCCACTATGATCCTGACAATGCGGAGGATCGTGGCGGCCCCGTCGACGGCAAGGAAGGCTGCGAGGCCGCCTGCTACGACTGTCTCATGAGCTATACGAACCAGCAGGATCACGACAAGCTCGACCGTACCCTCATCAAGGACTGGTTCTTCCTCCTCACGAGGTCCACGACCGAGGTTTCCCCGGGCTTCACGCCCAAGGGCGACCACCTCGCCGCGCTCCTTGAGGCTTGCGACTCCGAGCTCGAGCGATCCTGGCTCCGCTTTCTCGACGAGCGCGGCTACAACCTGCCATCGCGGTCCCAGGTCCTCATGCCCGAGTGCGGGACAAGACCCGACTTCGTGTATGACGGACACGATACGGTTATTTATGTCGACGGGCCGATACACGATTATCCGGACCGCGCCAAGCGCGACAAAGACCAGGAAGACTGTCTCGAGAACGCCGGCAAATGGGTCGTCCGATTCAGCCACAGCGATGACTGGGAAAAAACCATCAAGGCCAAACCGAGTGTTTTCGGGGGAGGTCGACCATGAACTACGCTGCCGGAACTATCGTCAAGGCGAGGGGCCGCGAATGGGTTGTGCTGCCTGCCGGTGCCGATGCCAAGATCGTTACGCTCAAGCCACTCGGTGGGAGCGAGGCGGAGATCGTCGGCATTCTGCCAAACCTCGAGAAGGTCGAGTCCGCCCGCTTCGCTCCGCCCGATCCGGGCCGGCTTGGCGACTGGACGAGCGCCCGCCTCCTCCGTGAGGCAGCGCGGCTTTCGACAAGGAACGCGGCGGGGGCGATACGCTCCTGGTCGCGCATCGATGCTGAGCCCCGGCCCTACCAGCTCGTACCCCTCCTCATGGCGCTGCGCATGGATACGGTGCGCCTCCTCATCGCGGACGACGTGGGCATCGGCAAGACCATCGAGTCCCTTCTGATCGCGCGGGAGCTCTGGGACCGGGGAGAGATCACGCGCATGGCCGTCCTTGCCCCGCCAGCCCTCGTCGACCAGTGGGTGAGCGAAATGGAATCCAAGTTCCATCTCGAAGCTGTGCCGGTGCTCGCGGGCACGGCGGCTAGGCTCGAGCGCGGGCTCCCCGCGGGGCGTAGCCTTTTCGAAGAGTATCCGATCACGGTCGTGTCCCTCGACTTCATCAAGGCGGACAAGAGACGGGCGGAGTTCCTTCGCACCTGCCCCGAATTCGTCATCGTGGACGAGGCCCATTCCTGCGCTCCAGGCATGGGCGTAAAGCACCAGCGCTTCCAGCTTCTCGAGGCCTTGGCGGCGGACGCGGAGCGCCACCTCCTCCTCGTCACGGCTACGCCCCATTCGGGCAAGGACGAGGCCTTCGGGAGTCTCGTAGGCTTGTTGTCGCCCGAGATCGCGAAAGCTGTAGCCTCGGGACAGGGTATCAGGGAGCTCCTGGGTCCGCGGCTCGTCCAGAGGCGGCGCCCCGACATCAGGAGTTTTCTCGAGACGACGACGAGCTTTCCCAAGCGCGAAGAGCAGGAGACCCCCTACCTCTTCTCTGATGCCTATCGCAGGCTCTTTCAGCACATCCTCGAGTACATCCAGGGATCGATGAAGGACGTGGAAGAGGGCACGAGGATGCATCGCGTGCGATGGTGGTCAGCCTTGGCCCTCCTCAGGGCGATTTCGTCGAGCCCACGGGCGGCGACAGCGACCTTGCGCACGCGAGCCGCGCCGGCCGAGGCCGAAGACGCCAAAGATGCGGACGAACTCGGGAAGCGCATCGTCCTCGACCAGGACGTGATCGATGCCGCGGAGGGAATGGATGGCGTTGCCGGTTCCGTCGACGAGGACGAGGCGGCCGAAAAGACGCCCCTTCAGAAAAGACTCCGCGAGCTCGCCCGGGAGGCTGATGCCATCTCCGCGGCCGAGGATTCCAAGCTCCAGCTCCTCGTAAAAGAGGTGAAGGCCCTCCTCTCCGAAAAATATACGCCCATCGTCTTTTGCCGCTTTATCGACACGGCGGAGTACGTCGCAGAACAACTCCGCGCCGCCCTCCAAAAAGACCGCGAATGGAAGGACAAAACCAGCGTGGCATGTGTCACCGGTGTCCTTTCTCCGGAGGACAGGCAGGCGCGGATAGCGGAATTGTCGGAGGAGGCCATCGGCGAGACCCTGCCCATCCTCGTGGCGACCGACTGTCTTTCCGAAGGCGTCAACCTCCAGGACCACTTTACCGCGGTGGTCCATTACGACCTTGCGTGGAATCCCACGCGACACGAACAGCGCGAGGGACGCGTCGACCGTTTTGGACAGCGCGCCGACACGGTGCGGGCCCTGACGATCTACGGTGCCAACAACCCGGTGGACGGCATCGTTCTCGACGTCCTCATCAGAAAGCACAAGTCCATCAAGAGCGCGACGGGGGTGGCAATCCCCGTGCCCATGGACTCGAACGATGTCCTCGCGGCGATTATGGAGGGCATGGACTTCCGCTCCGCCTGGAAGAAGTCGGATGCGGGTCAGGTCGAGTTCGACTTCGGCCAGGACCTCCTCATCAAACGGAAAAGATTCTTCGGTGAGTGGGAGGATGCGGCCAGGCGGGACACCGAGACACGCACCCGCTTTGCCCAGCGCTCCATCGATCCCAAGGATGTGGCCCGCGAACTCACCGAGCTCCGCGCCGCTTCCGGCGACCGCGATTCCCTCCGCTGGTTCATTGAGTTCGCCCTGAAGCGCCTCGGTGCCGCTGTCACGACATCGGCCAAGGCCATAAAGGTGAACCCCCAGGCCTTGGCCGCCTGGTTTCGCGAAGAAGTGGGGCTCCAGAAGGTGGCGCAGTTCGGCTTCGACGACTCAGCGCCTAAGAATGCCACTATGCTCACCCGGAGCCATCCCCTGGTCTCCGCCCTTTCGGCCCAAGTCCTCGAGAGCGCCCTCGATACTGAGATCGGAAAGGGCGAGAGCATCGCGAGCAGGGCGGGAGTGACGAAGACGGCGGCCGTCACGACGCGGACCCTCCTCCTCCTCGTGCGCTTCCGCTATGACATCGCGATGGGACGAGGCACGGCCAAGCACCTCGATCTGGCCGAGGACGTGGGAGCCGTGGCCTTCCGCACCGGCCCCGGAGGGGAGGCTGAGATACTCGTCGGTCCCGAGGCCGAGGCCCTCTTCGTCGCCGAGCCCTCGGGGTCCGTGGCGCCCGACCTCGCCAAGGAGGCGATTGCCAAGGAGCTCGAACGGCTCCAGGAGCGAAGGCCTGGCATCGTGGCCGAGGGAAGGCGACGGGCTGTAGCCTACACAGCTTCCTTTGCCCGCCTCCGCGAGGCAGCCAACCTAAAGGGCGGGGCGACCACGGTCGAGCCCCGCGGCGAGCCCGACATCCTCGGTCTCTACATCTATCTGCCGGGAGCGGCGAAATGAAGCGCAACGCTCTTGCCGAACTCTCCGGCATCGCCATCGAAGGTGGCGCCCTTTCAACCTGGGTAATCCGCTCCCTCATGGAGCGCAAGCTGCCCTTCTCCGACGCGGCCTCCTACCACATTGAAGAGGGCTACACCGTCGCTGAGCGCGTCGCCGAGGATTGGAACCGCCTACGGGCCTCCTGGAAGGCCCTCCAGAAGGAAGGCGAGCGCCTGGGCTCGGAGCCGGGGGCCGGCGTCACGCGCGACAAGTTCCTCCTTCCCCTCTTCGAGCGGCTGGGCTATGGGCGCCTCGCCTATTCGGGCGGCCTCGAGGCGGGAGGCGAGCGCTATTCGATCACCCACCAGTGGGGCGATGTGCCGATCCACCTTGTCGGCATGGATACCGAGCTCGACTCGCGGACGGCTGGCCGCGCCGGAGCGGCCAGCCGAAGCCCCCACGGCCTCGTCCTCGAATATCTGAATCGCGGCGAGGCCAATCCCTGGGGCTTCGTGTCCAATGGGAAGCGCCTCCGCTTGCTTCGGGAAAACCGGAGCATCGTCCGGCAGAGCTACATCGAGTTCGACCTCGAGGGCATCCTGGAGGGCGAGTCCTACGCGGACTTCACCGCCCTCTGGCTCCTCTGCCACCAGAGCCGCCTCGAGGGGAAGGGCGAGGCCCACATCCTCGAGCGCTGGCGGAGCCTCGGGATCAAGGCGGGCGAGCGCGCCCTCGACGAGCTCCGCGTGGGCATGGAGAGGACGATCTCGAGCCTCGGGACGGGGCTCATTGCCCACCCCGCTAACACCGCTCTCCGCGAGGCCCTCCGGAAGGGGGCTGCTCAGGGCGGGCTCGACACCGAGGCCTTCTACCACGAGCTCCTCAGGCTAGCGTATCGCCTCATCTTCCTCTTTGTCGCAGAAGACCGCGAGGTTCTCCTCGATCCCAAAGCTCCGGTGGAGGCCAAGAAGCGCTATGCCGAGCACTACTCGACCCGCAGGCTCCGCGAGCTTGCGCAGACTATCCGCGGCGGCGGGCATGGGGACCTCTGGCGCGGCTTCGTCACGGTCATGGACCTCCTCGCGGACTCTGGCTGTCCCGACCTCGCCCTGCCGGCCCTGGGGAGCTTCCTCTGGGAGAGGGAGTCGATCGCCCACCTCGCCGGCGCGGAGATCGCCAACCGGGATTTTCTCGGCGCCCTGCGCGACCTCGCCTTCACGCGGCGGAACGAGGCCCTCTGGCCCACGGACTTTCGCAACCTCGGGAGCGAGGAGCTCGGCTCGGTCTACGAGAGCCTCCTCGAGCTCCATACCGAGCTCAACCTCGAGGGGGGGAGCTTCACGCTGGCGACGGCGGCGGGGCACGAGCGGAAGACCTCGGGTTCCTACTACACGCCGACCGACCTCGTGGAGCGCCTCCTCGACGAGGCTCTCGATCCCGTCATCGCGCGGGCGGCCAAGGAGAAGAATCCCGAGGCGGCCCTCCTCGCCCTCAAGGTCTGCGACCCCGCCATGGGCTCGGGGCACTTCCTGGCCGGGGCGGCGCGGCGACTGGCCAAGGCCCTCGCCTCGGCGCGGACGGGAGATCCCGAGCCGGGGCCAGAGCCCTTCCGCCACGCGATGGCCGAGGTGGTCCAGAACTGTATCTACGGCGTGGACCTGAATCCCCTGGCCGTGGAGCTCTGCAAGATCAGCCTGTGGATGGAAGCCCTCGAGCCGGGACGGCCCCTCTCCTTCCTTGACCACCACCTGAAGTGCGGCAACAGCCTCGTCGGGGCCACGCGGGAGCTCATGCAGAAGGGCATCCCCGAGGGTGCCTTCACCGAGCTGACCGGGGACGACAAGGCGATGGTCAGGGCGGCCAAGAAGCGGAACGGCGAGGAGCTCGGCGGGGCGAAGGGGCTCTTCGACGAGGCCGAGGAGCTCTTCCCCGACTACGGGAAGATCGCGGAGCGTTTCTCCCGCCTGGCCGAGCTCGAGGAGTCAACCCTCGAGGGGGTGCGGCTCCTGGCGACGCGCTACCGGAGCATCGTGGAGGCGCCCGAGTACCTGGCCGAGCTCTCCGCGGCCAATGCCTGGTGCGCCGCCTTCTTCCAGCCCAAGCGGCCGGGAGCGCCTGAGCCCATCACCCAGGGGCGCTTTTCGACCTGGCTTCTCGATCCTACGAAGGTGGCCAAGCCCCTCTGCGAGATGGCCGAAGGACTGGCCAGCCAGGCAAGCTTCTTCCACTGGGAGTTGGCCTTTCCCGAGGTCTTCAGGCCGGCGGGAGGGAAGGCGGGCGGCTTTGATGTAATGCTTGGGAATCCTCCCTGGGATCTTCTTCAATTTCGGGAACAAGAGTGGTTCGCCGAACGCAATCCTGGAGTTGCCTTAGCGGCAACATCGGACAAGCGCAAGAAGTTGATCGCAAAACTAGAAAAGGATGATCCATCACTTTTTCAAGCGTATTTAGATGCGCTTCACGATGTTGAGGCGACATCCACTTTCCTAAAAGATGGCGGGCGCTTTCCCCTCTGCGGGCGGGGCAAGATCAACCTCTATTCAGTCTTCACCGAGCTCGCCCGTTCCCTTCTCGCGCCTGAGGGACGGCTTGGCTTCATCGTGCCTTCCGGGATCGCGACGGACGACACGACGAAGGATTTCTTCGCTGACCTGGTCGAGAAGCGGGTCCTTGTTTGCCTCTATGATTTTGAGAACCGCGAGAAGCTCTTCCCGGCTGTTGATTCGCGCATGAAGTTCTGCTTGCTCGCCGTCGCGGGCTCGCCTCGACCCGCGGGAAGCCCGAGCCGCTTTGTCTTCTTTGCACATTCGGTGGCGGAGCTCGAAGAGCCGGAGCGCCTCATCGAACTTACGGATCGGGACTTCCTCCTTCTGAACCCTAATACCAAAACAGCCCCCATCTTCCGGAGCCGCCGCGATGCTGAGATCACGCGAAAGGTCTACGCATACGTGCCTATCCTCATCCGCGAGGGGCCGCCTGAGGAGAATCCCTGGAGACTTGATCTCAGACAAGGTTTATTCAACACAGCTTCGGACTCCAATCTCTTCTTGTCTCTGGAAGATCTCGAAGCCAGAAAATTCACTTTATCAGGGAACTGTTTTATTAGGGGCCATGAAAAATGGCTACCTCTCTATGAAGCTAAAATGACTGCTCCTTTTGACCACAGGGCCGCAGATGTAATCAAGAACTCTGCGAATGCAAATCGACAACAGCAACCGCAAGAGATAGATGCTTTAGAAAAAGCAAAACCGGCGCGGGAAGCATTGCCCTTTTTCTGGGTTAATGAGACTGATGTATCGCGAGTGCTCCAAGGTCGTTGGGATAAAAAATGGCTGCTTGGCTGGCGCGATATCACAAGCTCAACGAATGAAAGAACTGCGCAATCGGCTATAATACCAATTTCGGGAGTGGGTGATACTTTCCTTTTGATGTTCCCAGGCAATGAAGAAGGCTGGCTAAATGTTGCAAGTATTAACTCATTCATCCTAGATTATTGCGCTCGCCAAAAACTTGGTGGGTTACACCTGAAGTATCATGTCTTTAAGCAGCTCCCCATCCTTCCTCCCTCCGCCTACTCGGTTCCCTGCCCCTGGGAGCCGAGCGCGGGGACGATGGCGGACTGGATCAAGCCCCGAGTCCTCGAGCTCGTCTACACCTCGCATTCCCTCGAGCCCTTCGCGCGGGACCTCGGCTACACGGGTAGACCCTTCGCCTGGGATCCCGAGCGCCGCTTCTCCCTCCGCTGCGAGCTCGATGCGGCCTTCTTCCACCTCTACGGCATCGGAGCTGACGACGCGGACTATATCCTCGAGACCTTCCCCATCGTGAAGCGCCATGACGAGCAGGAGTTCGGGGAGTACAGGACGAAGAGGGTGATATTGGAGAGGTATGGGGAGTATGCCGCAGCCATCAAACGGAAGGCCGAGGGGTCTGATTAATGCTAATCCTTGTCGGCCCGAAATATGCCAATAGCCATGCGTTGGTGGGTTGTCTTGGCGAGAGGTCTCGTGCAACCGACTTTGTTCTCGCGGATGAAAAGAGGAATAAAGAGGGAGTTGCACTCTTTTTGGATGATGAGGAGGGTATTTTCTTAGCTTCGAGGTACAGGGTTGGGGGTAAGGCGGCCACGAACCGAAGTCGAATCGTCTTCGATAAACCGTTCTTATTGGATCAGCAAATTCCAATGAGCGTACTCTATTCAAAGCTTCCTCAACATCGTCGCTTCCTTGTAGCTGGTGTTGTGGCGACCGATTTCTATTTTGTTACCCCTGTGACTTCGGAAAAAGCATGGGCTCAAATTATCGCATTGACGCCCGCATTGGAAAGATGCTTTGCACCTGAAGGCAAAATTCGAATACCGTCATTATACGATCTTCAACGCATCGAATACGATGCTATCGCTCTTCCGCTGAGGATTGCCGGGATTGAAGAAGTCGAGTTCACTTCCGATGATCCCAATGCGAGCATTTTCGACAGAATTGTCGGCGAGAGCATGTTGGAAGACCAGATGCTTGCCCATGACTATAGCGTATTCAGCAATCCACTGACCTGGACCAATGACTTCCGTTGTAAGGACATTCGAAATGCAAAGGATGGATCACAGGTTCGATTATGGTATGCGAATAGATCGAATCTAGAAAAGACCTTCGGTGTTGATCTTATATTGTATCATGCTACTCATCAAGCTTTTCTGATGATCCAATACAAGAGGATGAAAAAGGAAGGAGAGGAGCAGGTCTATCGAATTGATAGTCAACTCGATGAAGAAATATCGCGAATGGAAGCCGTTCGGGCCAAGATACCGTAAGCGCTTCACAATCCCATGGAATAAGGGATGCCCAAGGAGTCCGCGAAAGTCCTGATGGCTGGCGTGGGCAGCATTTTCTCCCATGGCATCATCTCACTGCCAAAATGCTCGATACACGTAAAG
>Ga0307375_10001123_pt1 | contig 30104 bp, 29 predicted proteins | sample TR1MG_FD_202531 | JGI IMG/M metagenome (GOLD analysis project Ga0307375, IMG submission 202531) | Soil microbial communities from Risofladan, Vaasa, Finland - TR-1 | ecosystem: Environmental > Terrestrial > Soil > Coastal area > Acid sulfate soil | place: Finland: Risofladan, Vaasa | collected... | reverse complement strand
GCAAGCTCTGCCGGATCGGCAAGATCGCCGCACATCTCGCGGCTGGACGAATCCAGCGCGACCAGCTCGCCCAACGGCGCCAGGCTGCGCTGCAGCTCCCAGCCGACCTGGCCGTTCTTGCCGAGCAGCAGGATCTTCATCCGGCCAGCCCCACGTAGTTCTTTTCTATCCACTGCCGGTAGGAACCCGACTGCACGCTGTTCACCCAGTCCTGGTTGTCCAGGTACCACTGCACGGTCTTGCGTATGCCGGACTCGAAAGTCTCGACCGGCTTCCAGCCCAGTTCGCGCTCGATCTTGCGCGCATCGATCGCATACCGCCGGTCATGCCCGGGGCGGTCAGTGACAAATGTGATCTGTTCGCGGTAGGACTTTCCATCGCTTTTCGGACGCAGTTCGTCGAGCAGCGCGCACACGGTATGCACGATGTCGAGATTGGCCTTCTCGTTCCAGCCGCCCACGTTGTACACCTCACCCAACCTGCCCGCCTCCAGCACGCGGCGGATCGCGCTGCAATGGTCCTTCACATATAACCAGTCGCGGATCTGCTGGCCGTCGCCGTAAACCGGCAGCGATTTCCCCGCCAGCGCGTTGACGATCATCAGCGGGATGAGTTTCTCGGGAAAGTGATACGGGCCGTAGTTGTTGGAACAGTTGGTGGTCAGCACCGGCAGGCCGTAGGTGTGGTGATAGGCGCGCACCAGATGGTCGCTGGCGGCCTTGCTGGCGGAATAGGGACTGTTCGGTTCGTACCGGTGTGTCTCGCCAAACGCCGGTTCATCCTTTGCGAGCGAGCCATACACTTCATCGGTGGAAACATGCAGGAAGCGAAAGGAGCATTTTTGTTCGCCAGCAAGACCCAACCAGTAGGCGCGGACTGCCTCAAGCAGGTGGAAGGTACCGACGATGTTGGTCTGGATGAAATCCTCAGGGCCGTGGATGGAACGGTCCACATGGCTTTCTGCCGCAAAATTAACTACCGCGCGCGGGCGGTGTTCGGCGAGCAGCCCGTCCAGCACAGACGCATCGCCGATATCGCCGCGCACAAAGATGTGGCGCGGATCATCCTTGAGCGCGGCAAGGTTCTCCAGATTTCCCGCATAGGTCAGCTTGTCCAGATTGATCACGGGCTCATCGCTTTGCGCGAGCCAGTCCAGCACAAAGTTCGAACCGATGAAACCCGCACCGCCAGTCACTAATATCATGTTGTTTGTCACCCCGGGCGAGGGGCGCCATGTTTGAGATGAAGCACGATTATATTCGATGCTGTTGTTCTGATTTTAAATCTCAGAACAGAACTTCCAGGTTTTTGGCGCGTGCGCCTTTCACTGCATCGAGCACAATGCGCCGATCAAAAGTGACGAAACGACCGCTGCGATGGACCGCAAGGGCCAACAGGTAAACATCCGTGGTTTGTCGATGCCCCAACACCTTGGACCAATCAAATTCGCCCGTGCTGAGCATATTGACATCCGCCGCCCAGAATTCATGGTCTGAACTGTTCGCGGCTTCCGCCAATCTGTCCGCAACCTGCGCAGCCGCCAAGCTGCCGGGATATTTTGGCTGCGACATGATGCGTATGCAACCGTTTTGTGTGAGCGGGCAAGATGCCCAGCCGTGACGAATCTGGCTATCCAACCACGACGTCGCCAAACCATGATGTACATGTCCCGCATCCAACAAGGCGATCAGCACATTCACGTCCAGCAACGCCCGCATCAAACACCTTCCTGATCGCGCAGCTCGTTAATTTTCTCATTGGAAACTAATGTGCCGCGTGCCGGAAACGGCCTAAAACCAGCGGTAGGCTTACCGCCAGTCTGCGCTTGCTGTTGACCAGCCAAAGCCTGCCTCACCAATTTGGAAACCATGTAACCCGCAGAAACATTCTGCAAACGTGCCAACTCCTTGGCAGCAGCCAGCACATCATCCTCAATATCAATCGTCGTCCGCATACCATCCTCCTGATGACATTGCATCATGATGCTACAACATCATTTTGTCAAGAATGGATGCTGCGATACCAATCCGCAGTGACGCGCAGACCCTGCTCCAGCGTAAACGGCGCAGCCCAGCCCAAATCATTGCGCAGCTTTTGGTCATTGACGCGCAACGAGCCGAACAATCTGTCCATCTGTTGTGCGCGCCCCAGCAAAGTTGCCGCCGCGCGCAACAGGCCGGCAGGGAAATGAAATGCGCGGCTGTTGCGGCCCAATGACCTGGCAATCATGTCGACCAGCATCGCTGTGGAAACATCATCGCCATCGCTGACCAGATAGGTCTGCCCCCCGGCCGCGGGAAGGGTTGCGCACGCGATCAACGCATCCACCAGGTTGCCCACATACACCAGACTGCGCACATTTTTCGCACCCGCCAGCGGCAACGGGATGCCACGGTCGATCGCAGCCAGAAGTCGGATGAAATTTCCCTTCACACCCGGCCCATAAACCAGCGGCGGACGCACGATCACGACCTCGAGCCCGGTTTCTTTGGCAATGCGCTGCAATTCCTGTTCGGCCCGCCATTTCGACATGCCGTAAGGGTCCTGCGGATCGGGTTCGTCCGACTCGGTAAAGGGACGATTCACCGTGGTTTGTTCGCCGTTCACCTTGATCGAACTCACATAAACAAAGCGTTTTACGCCCGCGCTTGCAGCTTGCTGTGCCAGATTGGATGTGCCGTATAAATTGACCTGGAGGAATTCCGCCAGCGGATCGGCGGCATGGTCTTCCATCACATGCACCCGTGCCGCGAGATGGATCACCGCATCCATACCGCTCAGTGCAGCCGACCAGTCCGTTTCCCCATCGATAGCGCCGACTGTTACCGTTTCAGCAGCGGCGGTTAATTGACCGGGTGAGCGCACTGCCCCACGGACAGATTGACCCCGGCGCAGTAATTCTGCGCAGAGTGGCTTGCCAACAAATCCGTTAGCTCCGGTAACTAGCATGCAAACAGTCCCGTCTTTCAAAGGATACGCTCCATCAATCTGATCGGGATTTTAAATGCGAGCATGAGCATATTGGTATACAAACCATTTTCGGTGCAGGCGCGAATTATTTCTCGATTGACCACCCAGCTGGCTTTGAACCCGCTACTGCTTAACCCCCCGGAGCGCATCTTAACGGTAGTTTCATCAATGAATTCCCACGTGATGTGTTGTTTAAGCAACAACCGAACGAGCATTTCGAAATCAGCCGCTATCCGATAATCCGTACGGTACGGTCCTGCCTTCTCATAACAGGATTTTTTACAGTAAATCGTTGGATGTGGAGGCATAACACCTATCCGCAACATGAATGAGCTAAGAGTGCGAATTCGATATTTGCGCAACACTCGATTCAAATTGGATGGGTCGACGATATCCAAACGAGAAAATACCGCATCAACATTTTTTTCTTTGAAAAGTCTGGCAATCGTTTCCAGAACAGAAGAGTTGGCAAAATAATCATCAGAGTTGAGCATGCCAATGTAATCGCCTCTTGCCAAGGCGATGCCTTTGTTCATCGCATCATAAATCCCATTATCCGGCTCGGACACAAGCTGAATGGAATGCTTTGTCCACTCACGGACAATTGCCAGCGTGTCGTCTGTCGAGCCACCATCAACAACAATATGCTCAAAATTTTTATATGTCTGGAACGCGATGGATTCGAGGGTATGCCGGATAGTTTCCGCGCTGTTGTAGCAAACCGTAATGACCGTTATTCGTGGTTTATTCAATTGTCGACCTGATGTGATATTTACGACTGGGAGTGCATACGACAATTACCCTCTTCTTTTCATGATAACTCTTAGAAACAGGTTCTTTGCCAGCTGCCAACGCCAAACCAGAATTTGCGCAAAAGCTTGCCGCCTTGCCGGACTGGCATTGTGTTGGTGCCTGCGATAACCCATCAAAGGCATATCCAGAAAAATTGGCTTTCCATAAATCGAGTTGATGCATCCGATCCACATGTCATGCATGGGAATATCCTTTGGAAATGGCAAGAACTTATCTACCATCGAGCGCCGAAATGCCATGGCGCAACCCAGGTATTTATTCCTGGCAATGTTGTGCCATAGACTCGGGGAAAAACCACCTCTGCTTGCAAAGAAAGAATCTGCAACAATCTCATCGACATCGTTTATTACTTTCGCGTCACTCAAAACGAGGGTCGCGTCAGGTTGCCCATTAAATACCTGAAGAAACCTCCCAACTTTTCCCGGATGCCAAATATCATCCTGATCACTGAGAAAGATAACATCCCCGGTGGCCAAACGAATAGCTCGCTCAAATGTTCTCAGTACACCTTCGTTGGAGCCGTTGCGATATACCTTGATGCGCTTATCGCTTAACCTTTCTACCACTTCAAGGGTCGCGTCGGACGAGTTATCATCAACCAGAATGATTTCATCAGCCTCATCGAGCTGGCAAAGAATGCTGCCAAGCTGCCGCTCGACATAAGCGGACCCATTGTAAGTCGCCATGCAGACTGAGATCATCTTAATGCGATAGTCCGTAATGGATACTTAAAATAGTTTGATGATTAATCATTTAGTTTGCCGCTAACACCTTTCAATCCATCGACCAGCCCCAATGCCATCATTTTTATACAGGCAAAACGATTCGGTGCTGCCAGGCTGAAGAAAATGACAACCCTGAAACATTTTGCGATATCAGCCAACTTCCAGTTCCGTGGTATGTAACTGCGGCGGTATAGCAACATACTGTTGCGAAACATGTAGTAATAGCGGAATGGGTGGTGGAATGGTACTGACCGTTGGCGCAAAAACCAGATTTTCTTCCTCTGTTCCCCCAGTGTATGTGTCATTACAGCGTCACACACACCGAATATCCGGAGGCCTTTGGCTTTTGCACGCAGGCACCATTCTGTATCCACATGGTCAATAAATAGACCCTCATCCATTAATCCCACTGCCTCGGTTGCTGCCAGTGGCAACAGCGACCCGGACGAGACGATAATATCAGCCTCAACAAACGGGCTTGCCGGGCTGCATGCTAAGCGGGTAAATCCCAAGATACCAACTTTTACAAACTGGGAAAGCGAACCTTTGTCACTGTCGCGAAACTGCGGTCCCAGTGCCGCTACCGGAACACCCCGTGCCTCCAATTCCGCATAGGTTGACCGAAGTCGAACCACCATGTCCGGCATGGGAACGCTGTCCTGATCCATCAATAAAACAAATTCTGCCCGATGATTTCGCGCCCATTGAATACCCACATTGTGTGCAGCCGCAATCCCTTTGTTTTCGCCTAACAAAAGTAATTCATCAATGTTGGATTGACCGGCGTTGTCCCATGCGCGTAGATCCACTTCTGAACCATTATCCACCACCACTATAGACGCAACTTGATGAACAAGAGCATCCAGCAAGCGCCCAAGGGCGTTGAGATCCGGCCTATATGTCACCACGACTGCACAGATACTCATTTGCTATCCATCACTTCCATCGAAAGCATCACTGATGATCTGACGTGAAAGGACTAGCGCGATGATACTGGGCCGATACACCTAAATAGGCGGCATTGTCTGGCAACTCACCGCCCGCTAATTTTTGAGCCACGATCAAAATATGCATTGGCCGTATCGCCTCAACTGTCAAAATTTTCAAGCACATATGGTCGACAAGACGAACGGCAAGGTGCGTATCAAACACATGATGATGAAAACAGCGATTCTCGAAGTTACGTTCGGAACGCGCCTTGAAAGCCGCCAAATCACCCGCTTGCGGGTCACGCTTCAGATCATGCAAGGCGATAATTTCCGGCATATGGGTCAGATCATCTTCAGCCATACCTGCATTGAAGTCCGCGATCAGGTGCTGCATCGTTGTCACAGGCCGGCGGTGGTCGAAGGTTCCATCCTTGTGCGGCAACAGCAGCACTAACGTACCCTGATCTTTCAGCAACCTTATCCACTCTGATAAAGCCTGGATGGGATTGGCCGTGTGTTCCAGCGCATGCGAGGAAAGCACAAAGTCATAACTGGCAGAAGGGATGCTTTCCATAGCGGTCGCCTCGACAATAAATTGCCGTCCCGCCGGTTTGTTTCGATCGAACTGAAATGACCGCCCCTCGTGAATGTCACCCTCCCAGACAGTTGTGCCGCCAAAATTGCAATTGTCGAGATTGCCTGCTATCGGATACACAGGGAATAAACCCCTGGCAGTAAAAACCTGGCTGGGCCCCCCTATTTCTATGCCGTTTCTGCCGTGCAACGAGCTTTCAAGGTTGCGAAAGGATTCGGCACGGACCGGTAGCAAATGAGACAGACGAATAAATGCAGCGGACACCAGTCCCGCAATTCCCCGCGTTCGCACAATATGTAATATCTTTTTAATCATACTCACTAAAACAGCAATCATTTCCTGGAAAATTTATGCCCAGCATATTACACAATCCAAACAAATATGCGCGGCATGCCTGCTTATTGGTGCCAGTTTGGAAAATAGGTTCGCTGGTGAAACAAAATCAAATTGTCCAATGTTGCCGATGCCGACATGTCTTCCAGAATCATCCCCTTGGCGTATTTGGATATGCGTTCCGCGGGTGCCCCAAGCGAATAGCAGGCCACCGGCAAATCCAGTTCCACCAATTCCTGCACAACATAAGAAAAGGTCTCAGGCCAGATTGACGGGAATAACATGATATTCGCACCTGAACTTTCTATCAGTGCCGGGAGTTTTTCATGCTGGTAGCGCCCGGTTTCCTGGACTACAGATTGCTCGCACTGCACCTCGATTGCGCCTATTGCGACGATTTGTATATCAAGCTTGCGAGCCATGATTTCATCCGCAAGCTTTTGAACAATTTCAGCGCCCTTGGAGTGACCAATCTGGCCAACCACACCGATCCTTAGGGAGCCCGTATAAGAAGGTTTGATAGGCCCGTGCCTGAAATATTCCACTCCATGCGGTTTTACAACAGCCCGTGATAACTCTAAAGATGGGTAGGCTTTTTGCAAGAGCTTCAGGCTGTCATCCGAGAAAGTTCTGACTTCATCTGCAAGGTCGATAACAGTTTTCCAAAGCGTTCGCCACTGCACAATATTTCGTGACAGAGATAGCAAAACAAAATCCTGCTTGTTATTGACCAGGCATTTTTGACATCGGCTAATGTCGGGTATCCCGCAATATTCTCCCGCATCATCGAGCAGGAAGGGGGACGGGCATACCATGAAAAAGTCGTGAACCAAGAGCGTCAGGCGCATGTGATATTTACTCTTCAATTCTGCAAGAAGTTGCAGGAGCCCCTCGGGATGGGCGAAAGTTACACCATCGTTATAAATGACCTCTTTGATTTCGAATTGCTTAGCCATTCCCAGCAGATAATCGTAATCTGGGACAACAAAACGTTCATTCCGCCGGCTGTTTTGCACCATTAAAATATAGGACAACGTCATGGCATGGTAACTAAAGATGAAAACAGTTACTCCCTCATCGATTTTTTCCGCCACCATACGCTCTCGATAGTGATTCGCGCCCCCGCCCATATCATGATCTATCACCAACACGATGTTGCGTAGTTCACTTGGGTTCAGTATTGGTAGAGCAGCACCACCGTTTGCCAGAGGAGATGCTGGTCTATTGCTCAGGCGGCGCTTTGTCCTGGTCAACATACTGGCAAACTGAAAGCTTCTTATAAGATACAAGCCTCGCTTCACAAGGTACAAGCCTCGCTTCACAAGGTATATTGCATCCTTGTAATTTATGACGAAGAGGCGCATGACAATGCGCCCGACTGCAATATCCTGGTTCCCCAAAATCCTGATGCAGGATCGTGGAATGGGTAGCTCATCCACAAAGCCATCCTCCAGCTTCACCCGCAAGAATAAACTGTTAAAGTTTTCCCCCCCGGATTTGCAGCTGCCAAACAAAGTGAATCCTGAGTATTTGGCTGAAGGGATTTTAGAGAACTGTGCGCCCACGTAATCCACGGGTTTTCCGAAATTCATTGCGATGGCTTGGCTTTCGCCATTATCAAAATGCACTGTCAAGCGTAGATCAAGTATTTTCTTTTCTTCATGAAATATCCAGCCATTGCCAAAGTATGTGCCATTTCGCACTACTAGTGAACTGACTTCCCAGTGTAGTTTATCCACGCTCTTACCCCACCGCGCCAACAAATGCACCACAATCAAAAATTAATAATTTCATTCTTAAATCTCAGATTTTCTGACCGCAACAAACATTCACTCTTTACTTAAACATGGTCAATTCCGTGATGGAAGCTATGTCTTTGTCCAATACGGCGGCAAGCCCTTGATACGCCTGCGAAGGTCAAGAAGTCTTCTTGCAAGTTTTTCACCAAATACTTTCCATAACAGGTGGCGCAAAGATTCATTGACAATAGCATTTAACAAAAATTTTCCCGGCAATAGTTGACCGTGCATTCTTTGGGCACGTCTCGTTTCGTGCAGCATTCTCAAATAATTTGTCGGGTCGGTACTTATACCTCCAAGCCGCTGCCCGGTTGTAATGATGCCCGGAATAAATGCCGCATCGCCTGTTTTTAACTCACGCAACAAAAATTCGTAATCGCCGGCAATATGAAAAGACTCATCGAATTTACCATGCGTTTCGAACAGGCTGCGTCGATGCATCGTACCAACATGTGGGATGCACATGAATTGTTTAAAGAACTCTTTTTCCTGCCCCCATGATGCCCCTATAGGGCGTGGAGGCAATTGCTCGTCGACACTAACCTGCATGATTTGCCCATATGCCACACGAATGTCTGTCGGGAGCATTTGCAACTGCACAGCCATTCGCTCCAGCACCGTGATATCCCAAAAATAGTCATCTGCACCCAGAAAGCAAATCCACTCGCCACTCGCCTGCGCCAGCCCTTTGTTCCAAGCGTCGTATATGCCCCTATCCGGCTCGGAAATCCAATAACTAAATTTATTACGGTTCCCTTCCAACAACTCAACAGTTCCGTCTTTCGAACCGCCATCAATAATGATCAGCTCTTTGTTCGAGTAGGTTTGTTGCGCGACACTGTCAATACATTGCTGCAAGGTTGCCTTGCCATTGAAAATGGCCACGATGACGGAAATCAAAGGTGCAGACGCTTGGTTCATGGCTTCGTCGATAAATATGTTTCGTTAATGTCACGTACCCGCCTGCACTCAAGGATTCCGGTAAAAGACCCCATCAACCTGAAGTGTGCGTCCCGTAGCCTGATCGGAAAACACCGGCTTGAATGCCCACAAGGTAAAACCCTCGGCCTCAAGACGATTAATTACCTCTCGCCACAGATGTTGGCCTTCGTAAAGCGGTACAAGGGAAAGCTCCACCAAAACGCCCCGGACATTTGGCAACGTTTCCCGCGCGCCATCCAGCACATGCCACTCGAAGCCCTGTGTATCGATTTTCAAAAAGACTGAGCGCGCATCCTTCAAATATTGCCCGGCAACAGCGTCCAGGGTTTTGATTGGGACGTTTTCTTTACCCTGATATGCAGATTCTGGCGCAGCACTTTTATGCGATTCCAGCATAGGCAGAATCGAGCTGCTGTCAGAATTGCCCGCAATATTGATTTCGACCTCGCCGTTATGATCGCCGAGTGCACAACGCGGACAAACTTCCCACAGGGGATCTCCCGCACTGGATCGCAGCAATTCACCGTGAACCTGGGAAAGCGGCTCGAACGACACGATTTTGCCACCATATCCCCAATGACGTATCTCAGATGCGAACTGCCCCTTATTCGCACCTACATCCAGAACCAGATCGATATCGAATTTGCGCAGTGAGGCAACCAATCCTTCGGTTGGTGAAGTAGGGGGAACATAGCGGCGAATTTCCAGGCCCTGTTTCCGGAAAAAAATTCTAATGGCGGCTTTAAAATTCATGGTATTTTCAGTTCACGAGGTTATAACTTTCAGGAATTTTTCAACATCTGAAAAATCGTCTGCATGTTGACGAATTTTTTCAAAGGGCCAATCCCACCATTCAGACTCCAGAAGCGCCTTGATCTGTTCTTCCGAAAATCTGTATCTTATTATTTTTGCCGGATTCCCCCCCACAACCGCATAAGGCGGAACATCTTTCACCACGATCGATCCCGTCGCCACTATTGCTCCGGTGCCTATCTGTATACCACCGGGAATAATTACGTTTGAACCTATCCAGACATCATTGCCAATGCCGGTTCCCGGCACGGCATCATTAAATATCTTATTCTTCCGGAAACTTAGTGGGCAGCCCTCGTTGTAATCGCTATAAAACGCCGGATAGGTTGATACAAAAATCCTGGATGGATGTGGCCCAAGACCAATTTGCACATGGGGGCCAATAGAACAAAAGCTCCCCACATTTACATTGTCCAACCAAGAGTAATTTGAAACATAGCTGAAATTACCCATGCTCACATGCTCGAGATGCACCCCGTTGAGAATGGCAACGTTTTCCCCAATGTGCACATCATGGAGATCGGCACTCATAATCGTGCAGCCGGGATTTTCAGTGCGCAGCCTTTCAAGTGCAGCACCACGCTGGCGGGCCGCGCCAACTCTGCACAATAACTCGCTAACCAGTTTAAAAAGCCATTTCATTGTTTTCCCTCATTGGCAATGCGAGGGGCCAAGCCCAGCTTTTTAATTATCCTGGCCACTTTGCAATATATCCTTGTATGCAGTGGGTACCTCGGCATGATTCTCCGGAAAAAGGATTCATGTCGACTGACTGCTTCCCCGGATTCCGTGAGTGGAATGGGCAATACGTTGACCGCTGAAGCACTTGGTTCCACCTCATAAACATCATCAGTCCCGCAATGCACCCCGGAGCCATCCATCCCGATATTCCTTACAAGTGAACTTCCGGGAAATAGTGCCAAACCTTTTCTCAAAAACAGTGTTGCGTACCAGTATACAAACCAGGTATTGATCAATCCCTTGTTATTGTCCTCAAGCTGTTTCCAGTAATGGTAGGTGTCATTGAAGCTGAAGTCCCTGCGCATTTTTCGATCGAACTTCAACATGACGTCATTGCTCTTCCTGAAGTGTTGCCATGCGCGATCCCATGTAGCCCATCCCCAACATAGCGGAATTCTGAGAAAGAAGGTTTCATCTTCCATGGGTTCGATTGGATACGTGGCTCCGGAAATATGCATTACCCGATCCTCGTGCTCATACATATTCAAGGCGTCATTCATGAAGCGCAAGAAATGTGGCGAGGTAATCAGGTCGTCTTCCAGCACAATGGCCCGGCCATATTCCCCACAAAGCCTGGTGACCCCCTCAATTATGGAACGAGCCAACCCAAGATTGGTTACCCTTTCTACAATGGTGACCGACTTGAATCCGCCGACTTGACGGATGTATTCGCGCACCTCGCTTACTGCTTCGGTCTGTGCCTCTGACTTGGGTGCGTCAGAAAAAATGAACAAATCGCTGTCACTGTACATGTCATTTTTTTGCAGCGCCTCGACCGTCTGGCGCGTATGCGCTGGGCGGTTGTAGACAAACAATGCAATCGGGGCGAATTTTGTCATGTTAGATTCTCGCGCCTGATTACCGATTGCTCCCATAAAAATGGGGTAAGCAAATTCCACGCATCCAGGGCTTCAGTAAATCTTGCTCCGGGGTTATCAATCACATACCGAATTTTATTCGCCACAACTGTTGAATCTATTAGTTGGCACTCCCTGAATGAGCTACTTGCAATCGTATCCAACATGAATGCTTTGAGCGGGCCTTGCATCCAATCCACCATCGGCGAATTAAAGCCGATTTTCGTCTTGCGGTAAGCCACTTCCTCGGGCATGTACCGGACAACCGCATCGCGAATGATCGCCTTGGAAAAGCCCTTGCGTATTTTACTTGTCCAGGGGAGCGCAAAAGCAAAACTGACGATGCGATGATCCATGAAGGGCATACGAATCTCCACGCCGCTCGCCATGCTGTAGCGATCATAATTACGCAACAACGTGGGCAAGATCGTTTCGTGCGTCGAAATGTAGAGTTGTTGGTTCAGACTGCCCAAGTGTTTCCACCGCGGATGTTTGTCATCCATGTGCTTACTGGGGCGCGATCTTCCAAGAATTTTCTTTACTCCATGCTTACCAAGCCACAGCCCTCGATCCTTATACCACTTGGCAAGAAATATTGACTTCGGAGGCAAGTGATTGTTGAACTGTGCGCTTTCTCCAAATGCGGCGTAGTACGTATCGACTATATCAATGGCGAGAGACAAATTCCAACCCGCATCCTCTAAGGCTCTCAAAAAATCGAATGTGTAGCCTCCAAACAATTCATCCGCACCATGTCCATCCAGCGTGACGGAAACGTTATGTGCCTTGACGGCGCCGTAGGTCTGCATAAAGGGGATGGGGAAGGTAGTGTGCAAATCCTCAAACAGATAAAAATATCGGCTCAAATTTGAAATGTCCCGCAGCGGATCTATCTCGATCACTACTGGATCGATACCAATATGATTAGCAACCATACGCGCATACTCGGTTTCGTCCTGTGGCGTGCCAGGAAATGAAGCCACAAATGCATGTTGCCAGCTTTCCCCCATGCGCATGGTCTTCCCATGGGTTGCGATATGCGCCATGCATGAAATGGTGGCGCTCGAATCCAGGCCGCCGCTCAATGCTGTCCCCAACGGCACATCGCTGCGCATGCGCAGGCGACAGGCGTCTAAAAACAACTCCCGGAATTGTTCGACCTGATCTTCATATTTTTCAGGGACTCTCGGCAGGTGATCCAGCGTGCACCACCAACGCTTGATTTCCAATCGTCCATTTTTCAGCCAGCCGCTATGTCCTGCCGGGAAACGCTTGATACCTTCTATGACGCATTCATCGGTACTTTCATATTGGAAGATCCGCGATGTATCCCTGACGAGGCTGACATTTGCACGTACTTCATCAAGCAGCGGAAAAATGGCCTTCATCTCTGAGGCAAAAGCGAATTTTGCTTCCGGCAAGTATGCATAGAAAAGCGGCTTTTTGCCGAACCGGTCGCGCGACAGGAACAGGGCCTTTTCCCGAGTGTCCCAGATCGCAAAAGCCCACATCCCGTTGAAACGCTGTAGGCATGCCTCGCCCCAGGCAGCAAAGGCAGCCAGTACGACTTCTGTGTCCGACTGGCTGTGAAAACGATATCCCCTAAACTCCAGTTCAGTCCGTATCTCCAGGAAGTTATATATCTCGCCGTTGAACGTGATGTGATAACGCCCATCTGCATAGCTCATCGGTTGCTTGGCATTATCGGAAAGATCAAGGATGGACAGGCGACGATGGCAAAATGTCACTTCGGGTGTGTGCCATAACCCGGCGCCGTCCGGCCCGCGATGGGCGAGCGTATCCGTGCAATGCTGTGCAAGTTGCTGGGGCAGATGCCCGACGTGTCCGAATATTCCACACATATAACTTACCGGGCCCAGCGCATCAGAAACGCGGCGTTGGCCAGCCACTGCCTGTATTGCAAGTGAACTTCCTGCCGTCCTTCTCTTTTGGACTGGTCAATTGAAATAAATGACAATATTTTATATTTCGCTGCGTTGATCGAATACTTGGTTACAATTTTGATAACCGCGACGAAAAATAAAATTTTTGCGGGCAATTCAACTTTTGAAAACGATACCCTGCCTACGTTCAGCAGAGCAGCAGACTCGCTAACACTCAAACGGTAGAAACCCCCGGACGAAATGAGCAAGCTGTTCATCATCTGTAATACACTTGGGAACACGGATACATAAAAAGGGATAGCCTGGAATGCTGATTTTATCCTCCCCCCGATAACCACAAATGCATTTATGAAATCAATAAAAAGCCTGAGCGTTATTTCCGCTTCGGATTGACCCCAACTTTCCCAATGACACTCATTGAGAACGGAATGGTGGACAATGTTCATGTTCCAAAACAAGCTGTGTCTTCTCGAGATCAAGTCCCCGGAAAATATAACCGGGAAATAGGCACTTTCCAGATGCTTGTTCCATAGAGAGAAGTCAATATCCCCGGCCTTGACGATAAGACCGGACAAAACGAATCCGTTAAACATATAGCGCCCCGCATTCCTTATCGACGGGGGGATCAGGGTATCTTCATCGAACGGGTTGCACACTACACCATGAAGCTTGCCGTCTTCCGTGTAGGAATACCTGGGCGTCCATATAAGAGGGACATCAGGGTTCGCAACAAGTTGGACTTTTAAAAACTCTACCACTGCGTCCAAAATGTCAGGCTGCAAATAGTCATCATCAGTAATGATTAGCTGGAAGGTACTTTCCAGCAATGCCTCTTCGAGCATGCATTTGATGTTCGCTGACATCCCGAGGTTCTTTTCCCGGTTGACGTGCTTATAAAAATTCAACGACTCGAATTCTTCCAGAACTTGCGCCGTGTTGTCCGGAGATGCGTCATTCGTGACGTAAATCCGGACTTGTTCTTCCAGACCATAGTGCTGTATTTGCTCTACAACCGAAATGATGCAGCGGCACAACGTAATTGGCCGTTTATAGGTTGGAATGCAGATCGTCAGAAGTTTTGTCATTGGCCTTGCCTGGTTATATATATTCAGGGAAGATCACTTCCACAAAAACACATCCAACTGCGAATCCATTCTGCTTACTGGCTTATATACAAATGGTGTCTCCCTATTTGAAGCCTCTTTAATGTGATAGCGAAATCCCTGTTTCTCAAAATACGCGAGTATCTCGCCAAGTCTCTGTGGCGCACCAGTCAGTGAATGCCACTCGAAAAACAATCTTTCCACATTTTTTGCAATCAGCTCCTTCGTATGCATGATTACATCGGACTCCGCGCCCTCAATATCCATTTTAAGAAAATCCACATGCTTATCCAGAAGCCCATCCAGCTTGCGAGCCTTTACGGTCACGCCTGCTGAACTCGCATCATCTCCAATATGCCCGCCCCAGCTCCCATCAGTCTCAAAAACCAACTCACCGTCCTCTATCCAGACCGCCTCTTTATAGGTGAACACATCCTTGAATCCATTCGCCTCCATGTTTGCAACCAGCTTTTCATAAGCGGCCGGATCTGGCTCAAAGGCGTGTATGACTGCGTTAGGATATTGCGATTTAAAATATAAAGCACTTAATCCGATATTCGCACCGCAATCAATTATCACAGGCGACTCAGATTGACAGTCGAACTTGTAATTCTCCCGTACAAAAATCTCATCAAGCATTCCGAATAGAGCCAGGTTATCCGTAAAGCGCACTGAGTAGCCTTGGAATACCAGCTCACCATCCTTGTACCGATCAAGTTGCGATATTGCGCGGTACTGTTCATTCCCCAACAACTCAATGACGGAAGCTTTCGCAGTTATTGGCAAGCGTACCGGCAAAGCGTCTCGCTGAAACATACGTCTAATCCGGCGAATAATTTTTCGCAAGCTCAGGTCTAGCAGTCTACTTATCATCGGTATCCGTCCAAGTTCATTAAGAAATCTAAACAGCAAAGGCTTAAAGATTGCGCGCCATTGCCGCCAATTACGGAAAAATTCCCGCCAGAGTATCCATGACACCTGCCAGCGATTAAGCCGTGAGCCAAACCCCAACATGGGTTCGACAAATGCGCGTTGTTCGTCTGACACCCTATCCACTGGCGCTCTGAATAGCGCCTCGGCTTTTTTTGCTAACTCTTCATGATAGCTATCCCAGTATTGGGGTGTTACACCCATTGGCAAATTTGGATCGGCAATGTTTACCAATACCGGCCTTTCACCCAGGTGAAAATAGGGAACACCGAGCTCTACACAATAAGCTGCATAAGATCCCCACGCTGGGGCTGTCGCATAGGAATAATTTTTTACAAGGTCATAAAATCGATCCACAAAGTTTGTTGATAATGTATTGCCTGCGGTGACGATTGGAAAACCATGTTGCCTGAGTTTTTTGTGTAACCCCGCCTTGATGTCAGACATATGTAAGCATAAAACCACAGGCTGGAACTTTCCCGGCAATTCTCTGAGTTTTTCAAAGTACTCCTCTGAATCGTGCCCTTCCCATTTAACGGCAGTAGTGCCATGCATGAAAAAGGCCAACGTACCTTCCGGCCTTTTTGATCGCGTTATGCCTTGCAATCGCCTATAAGAAATCCATGGATGAATTATCTGGATCACCTTTTTGTCAGCAATGTCTTTATGCCTTTGTTCCTTCACTGGATGCCAGGTGAAATGCACCTTAGCTGGGCTTTCTAATTCATGCTGGAATAGGTGTGAGTGCAAACCCACGCCATGGTCCGAATACACAAAAAGGGGGAGAACGCGCGGATACTTAGTCCAGAATCGCAAACATTTCCCAAAGCTATAAATCTCCGACGTCCAATGAGCCCATGGGTAAGCCCCAGCAACTTGAGCTTCACATTCGGCCTCTAATTCAGCATCGGTCATCCCAGTGGCCATGTCTTTAAGATTTGAAGCTGTGCTCATGACCGTATTTGCCATTTTTTTACAATCAACTCAGAACGCTTTCTGCGGTAGTAAGTATCAAACATAAATCTCCATCAACCGCCAATTTTTGAAGCCACGATCCCATGTTCGGCCCGCAACATAGGTATCCCACGCAGCACGGGATAAACCAATCCAGACTGCTCCGCTACGAACACATCGCCCAGATCACTCACTGGGGTATGCGTCAATGGACAACGCCAAGTTGGTTCGGCACCTACAGCCTTACTGGTTTTTTTCTCTATCAGAACTAAACCACTTGGATTGAGCGGATTGGCGGAGTAACCGAGCAAGCGATAATCGATAACAATTGCCCCCAGACTTTCGGCTGTTTCTTTGAGACCGCGCACGTAGCCATGGGCATGCATTCGAGATTGCGCTTCCGAACTGGCCAACTCATATATCGGCTCAACCAAGACCACTGCGCGCCGGGCAACCCGCATCAACTCGCAAATAGCAGCTTCTTCGCGCCCTCCGTTCGGTTCAAGGGAATGCGAGGTGTAAACCACATCAACACTTGCATCTTCTAACGGGATATCAAAAAGATCGGCCACAAAAAGTTTTGCCTCGACCTCGTTTTCTGACAACCAGCCTAAACCCTCGGCACAGCGCGACCAACTGATGTCGAAGCCGAGTGCATGTTTGGGTGCCTTACTTAAATATTTTAGTACACCTGCCAGTGTTGTGGCTTCACCACAACCCACTTCAAGAATCGAACTTTGTTCAGTGATATATGGGTCTAGAATCTTTGACAGCTGGCCACACCAGCGTACCCGTCCTTCCGGGTTGGCGCGTGCTCCGGAAATATACGTTCCCGCTTGCAAGTCATAAGCGATCAGCGCAGAGACAGGCGAGTTCCCCAATGACCCCGCTGTTTGCCGTGCATACGCCATCGCGTTCTCACCGCGGGCGTAGGCTGCATGCATACCGAGTATCAAGCGACCCATTTCAGTTACATCCGAGCGCAATTGGCTATCCGATTCAGTTTTCATATACTCTTCCTGGGCTGCTTCACACCAGCAACTCCCAACCCAATGCCGTTCCGCGTTTAACATCCCGACTCACGGCCTTGCCCAACACGAGCTCTAAATACTTAGTCGGCAATCCAAGCCCGGGGCGAATCGCCCGAACATTATCTTTTGTCAGAACATCGCCTGCCGTGAGATCTTGCACCACATATAACGAACGGCGGAATTGAATAGATTTTTTCTCTGCCTCCGTCGGACCATAGCTAACCTTCCCAAGCGCCTGCCAAGCCCGTTCGGTTTCCACCACCAATTGGGCCATTTCGGCAGGTTCCATCGAGAAAGTACTGTCCACTCCGCCATCGGCACGGTCGAGGGTAAAGTGCTTCTCGATGACTGTGGCACCCAGTGCAACGCTGGCCACCGACACACCTACACCCATGGTGTGGTCAGATAAGCCCACTTCGCAACCGAATAATTCGCGCAAATGCGGGATGGTCAGGATGTTGGTGTTTTCTGCCGTGGCCGGGTAAGTGCTGGTGCACTTGAGCAAGACAAGATCTTTGCATCCCGCTTCACGCGCAGCACGTACGGTTTCATCCAGCTCGGCCACCGTGGCCATGCCGGTCGAGATGATCAACGGTTTCTCGGTAGCAGCCACGCGGCGAATCAGCGGCAGATCGGTATTCTCGAATGACGCGATCTTGTAGCACGGCACGTCCAGGCTTTCGAGGAAATCCACCGCCGTGTCATCGAACGGTGTGCTGAAAGCGATGATGCCCAGTTCGCGCGCTCGGTCAAATATCGGCTTGTGCCATTTCCACGGGGTGTAGGCCTCGCCGTAAAGCTTATAGAGCGACGTGCCCGCCCACAGACTGTTGGGGTCGCTGATATGAAACTCACGTTCATCTAGGTCGATTGTCATGGTGTCGGGCGTGTAGGTCTGGATCTTTAGCGCATGAGCACCGGTCTTGGCTGCCGCCTCGACGATTTCCAGCGCGCGCTCCAGCGACTGGTTATGGTTACCAGACATCTCGGCAATGATGAAAGGAACCTCGGTTTGTCCGATAAGTTTGTCAGCGATCCTGATTGATCCAATCATTTTCAATGTAGCCTTTTTGAGTAATCGGCGGATTCCATTTTGTATCCAGCCTTGATAAAGAATTTCATTGAACGGTCATTCTCACCAAGCACTTGAGCGCGAATTATGCGGGTCTCCGGATGTTTGTCTACCAGCCAATGCTCGGCACTGTGCAATAAATCCAGCCCAAGACCGGATGATGCTTTTTCTGGGGTAAGGTAAATCGAAATTTCCGCTTCGTCATTTTTTGCATCAAAACGAACGACTCCTATAGGCACTCCCGCCTTTTCGCCAATGAGCAGCCATTTTTTTGAATTGGACAGTACCGAAGTGAACCACTTTTGGTGATCCTGCCAAGCAATCGCATTAGTGTTTCGTGAAACTTCTCTGATACTGAGGTGATTGCGCCAGTTGAATAGTTTTTCTGAATCATCCGATGTCGCCAACCGAATCTCAATCCCAGCATACGCCATACTTGCGACGACCCGTAACAAACCCCGACCATCTACAGCTTGCATGCTATTGAGTGAGATGAAATGTCTTAGATGGCCATTCTCGATTAGTGCCCGAGCATGTCTTTGAATCGTTGGCTTCAAATCATCTTGAATTTCTGGAAAGTACAGCAACCCTTCCTGTGCTGCATCTGCCACCTGTTTTTGCTGGTTGTCTGCCGCGCAAAATATCATAGTGGGCAGTCCCAGGCAGCAACGCTCCCACGTTGTAATGCCTCCTGCGCCAATCGCCAGATCGGCTGCCACCATCAGCTCCGCCATCTTGTCGGTTTGTATATGGTAAATGAACCCATGCTGTATACATGCTGTTTTAATTTGCTCATGACAAGGGTGTTGTGCGCCTATCACCACATCAACATAGATATCCGCAAGATCAATCTCGGACAGCGCTTCAATCGCGCGTCCCGTGAAGTTGTCGGCATCCACGCCGCCAAAGAACACCAGCACTCGCTTTACCGGCCCTGTGCGCGGCTTGACCTGCTCGTGCAGTTTCCTGAATTCGTCTCGGAGCATGGCATAGCGCGGGCCAAGCAACAATTGACAATGCGCAGAGACTTTACCGATGTATCGGGTTTTCATATCCGCATAGAGATTTTGATCCAGCAATATGTCGCAATCATGCTGACGATCAGCAATGTCATCAATGACCAGAATATGTTTGACTGATTGCCGGAGCTTCGACTCCCATCGGCAGTCCAGCGCGTAATGATCAACGATGAGCCAATCCCAAGTTCTATCGGATAGCGCCTGGATGGAATCCATCGCATCCTGTGCCTGACTGACACCTAGCCAGCGTGCGTGTGCAAGTTCATCCAATGCCGCATCATTTTTGGCGCTATCGAGCATCGCAAACTCATGCCCATTTGCTGCCAACATGCCGCGTAAATGCTCAGGCAAATGGCGGCTGACAAAACGAATCTGTGCACCGCGTTGTTTCAGTGCGTCCGCTAAGGTCAGGCAGCGCATGAAGTGGCCAGTACCGATTTGGCTGGAGGCATCTACTCGGAATGTAATGTTTTGCGCGACCATCCCTAAATCTTTTTGCCCATGATAATCGGCGCAAGAATCTCCGCACGCTCCCAGTCTTCCTGAGTATCAATATCCTGTACGCGCCAGCGTGGTATCAAAACCGGAATGGAGTGCCGGTCAAAAATGCGTTTTCCCTCTATCCAGGCTGATGGTCGGCCCCAGTAAAATTGTCCGGCATCATGCAATGCGGTGGGCAAATCCTGCGAGCGAGTCGAAAAATGTTCCGGGAAGAACATTTCAATTCCCCCCTCAGCGGTCTGTTTGAATGAACGAAATATCGGGGTGGCGAAATCAGTCACAGTGAATGCGTAAGCCCAATCACCCGACTCGAGAGCTTCCCAACCCCGTTTGAGATCAGCCACCTCTACAAAAGGCGCTGTCGCATAAATGCAGCACACTGCATCCACGTCGTAACCTTGATTCATAGCCCATTGCGTTGCATGTGCGATGACTTCTGTGGTCCCTGCATAGTCATCAGACAACTCGACCGGCCGCATGAAAGGTACTTCTGCACCCCACTGTCTAGCCACATCGGCGATCTCTGCATCATCCGTAGAAACCATGATGTGATCAAACAAACTCGAGGCTTTTGCAACCTCGATTGACCAGGCAATCATTGGCTTGCCGCAGAAGTCTTTGATGTTCTTGCGCGGGATGCGCTTGCTGCCGCCACGCGCGGGAATAACGGCGATTTTCATGCGCTTGTCGCCTCTCGCAATGCTGACACCACCTGATCTTGCTGCACATCCGTTAACGCCGGATACATCGGCAAGCTGATTGCCTCGGCGTAATACTGTTCCGCCTCCGGGCAAAGACCCGCCTTGAATCCCAAGCCTAGATAAAACGGCTGGCGGTACACCGGGATGTAGTGCAAGTTCACGCCGATGCCGGCAGTGCGCAGCGCTTCGAACACCTCACGATGGGTCTTTCGGATTTGGCCAAGCTTGAGGCGAATCACATACAGATGCGCGCCGGAATAGCTGTCCGGATGTTGCCAAGGCGCCACTAAAGACAAAGCTGCCAGCAGCTCATCATAACGTTGGGCAATGGCATGACGCTGGGCGACGAATTCATCCAACCGCTGCATCTGGCTCAAACCCAAGGCGGCTTGCAAATCGGTCATACGGTAATTGAAACCCAGTTCGATCTGCTGGTAGTACCACGGGCCATCCGGCGCATGGGTCATCTCGTTCAATTCGCGGGTGATGCCGTGACTGCGCAGCAATTGCATGCGCTTGGCCAGTTGTGCATCGTTGGTCAGTGCCATGCCGCCTTCACCGGTAGTGATTATCTTGACTGGGTGAAAACTGAATACGGTGATGTCGCTGTAGCGGCAATTGCCTATTGGTTCGCCTTTGTATTTACCACCGATGGCGTGCGAAGCATCTTCGATGATCTTGAAACCATAGCGTTGACTCAAGGTATGGATGCCAGCCATGTCGCAGGGTTGGCCGCACAGATGTACCGGAATGATCACCTTTGGCAAACGTCCTGACTTTTCCGCCTGCGCCAATTTTTCCGCCAAGCGTCCAGTGCTTAAATTATAAGTACGCGGGTCAATGTCCACAAAATCCACATCTGCTCCGCAATACAGGGCGCAGTTGGCGCTGGCGACGAAAGTGATCGGACTGGTCCAAACGACATCACCATTGCCAACACCCAGTGCCAGACAGGCGATGTGCAGTGCCGAGGTGGCGCTATTAACCGCCACCGCATACCCATCACCACAGTATTGTGCTATGGATTTTTCAAAAGCAGGTACAACCGGGCCTTGGGTAAGGAAGTCCGAGCGCAACACATCCACCACTGCCTGGATGTCTGCTTCGGAAATATCTTGGCGGCCGTAAGGAATCATGGTTGTCAGAACTTACCAACCTTGGCGCGATTCTGTTCAATCCATGCCTGCAAGACTTCGACACTCATCCATTCAGTATTGTTGTCCGAGCAGTAGGTGAAATCAGGCGCAACCTTTTGCCCATCTTTTATGCGGGCCGGATCCAAACTCCAACTGTGGATCGCGGGCAGGATCTTGTAGTGCTCGTCATACTCATAAGTATGATGCGCATCCTCAGGGCTGATCATCTGCTCGTGAAGTTTCTCTCCCGGTCTGATACCAACGATGTCATGATGAGCGGCAGGCGCGACAGCAGTGGCGATGTCAGTCACTTTCATGGAGGGTATCTTCTTTACATATATCTCTCCGCCTATCATGTCCTCAAATGCGTGCCAGACCAGTTCCACCCCCTGCTCCAGCGTGATCATAAAACGTGTCATGCGAGTATCGGTGATCGGCAACACGCCCTTGTCGGCGATGGAGAGAAAGAACGGGATTACCGAACCGCGCGAGCCCATCACATTGCCATAGCGCACTACGCCAAAGCGTGTTTCATGCCCCCCTGCGTAAGCATTACCTGCAACGAAGAGCTTATCCGAGGCCAACTTGGTGGCCCCGTACAGATTGGCCGGGCTGCTGGCCTTATCCGTGGAAAGGGCAACAACCCGCTTCACGCCCTGGTCAATACAAGCGTCAATCAGGTTCATCGCACCGATGATATTGGTTTTGACGCATTCGAAAGGATTGTATTCCGCAGTCGGTACAATCTTGGTGGCCGCTGCATGGACAACATAGTCAATTCCACTAAGCGCACGTGAAAGACGATCCTTGTCGCGCACGTCGCCAATAAAGAAACGCACACGCTTGTCATCGCCATACAATTTGGCCATTTCCCACTGCTTCATTTCATCGCGCGAGAAAATAACCAGGCGGCGCGGATTGTATTTGGCTAATGTCAACGGGACGAAGGTATGTCCAAACGATCCGGTTCCACCGGTAATCAATATGGATTTATTATTGAACATTGCATTCCTCTTCCTGTAAATTGTTTTGACCGGATATCGCCTCGGTCTTAACGCCCATCTTAAGCGCTATCGGCCCACCCTTGACACCAAACTGCTTGTACGAAAGCCTTTGCGTTCCTTCGCTTGATATTTCAAATGCAAAAGGATCCGGGTAGTGGTAATAATTGGGGGGATTGGCAGCCCCACAGGCTATAAAATAACGAGCCGGCTTGAGAATATTTGCGGGGATGATCCACTCGCAAGTCCAGGTACCCGGCTCTCTTTTTTCGAGCAATTCTGGATATTCCTCCCAATCGGTCATGTTCCACAGGAGTGTTTGTTCTGCAGTCAACATGCTTATGCCCACGGAGACCCCTGACAATTGACGCTTGATTTGGTAGGCAACGATTACGCGAATATCTTCATCACTCCGGAAACAAGCCTTTGGTACTCCGTCGGTGCCGACGGTTCGAGCCGAAATAAAGCGAACATCTTTGTCTTCACCTCCAGTAAATATTACTTCGGCGTTCTGGTGTGAAAAACCGGCAGTAATATAGCTTTCCATCACCTCCGGAGTGGGCCCTATGTTTACAACTTTGCCGTGGTCAAGATATACACAACGTGAGCATAGGCGACTTATTGCATCCATGTTATGGCTGACAAACAGTACCGTCCTACCTTCCTGCCCAACTTCCTGCATCTTGCCCAAGCACTTCTTCTGGAACTGCGCATCCCCTACCGCCAGCACTTCGTCCACGATCAGTATTTCCGGCTCCAGATGAGCGGCCACCGCAAATGCCAGTCGAACGTACATGCCGCTGGAATATCGCTTGACCGGGGTATCAAGAAATTTTTCTACTTCCGAGAAGGCAACGATTTCGTCAAATTTGCTTTTTATTTCAGCCTTGCTCATACCGAGGATAGCGCCATTGAGATAAATGTTTTCACGCCCGGTGAGCTCGGGGTGAAAGCCTGTACCGACTTCCAATAGGCTGGCTACCCTGCCTTTAATCGAAATCTTGCCTGATGTCGGTTCCGTAATGCGGCTCAGAATTTTCAGCAAGGTGGATTTTCCCGCGCCATTGCGCCCGATGATGCCGACCCGGTCGCCTTGCTGTACGTCGAAGCTGACATCCTTGAGCGCCCAGAATTCTTCATGAGTGGGATCATTTACCGGTGCAACAAAAGGATGAATCAGTTTATGGGTGAAACGCTTGGCGCCATCTGTCAGCACATCGCGCAAGGTGGTATAGCGCTCCTGCTTCTGATGGCCGATGATGTATTTCTTCGAGAGATTCTCAACAGAGATGACAGATGACATCAGATCACGTCCGCAAAGTTTTTTTCCGTTTTACGGAAGTAAATTATTCCGGTGATTAATATCACCAGAACCAGAGCAAGGGAGAGCATGAAGCCCGGCCAGTAAAGCTGGGTATCGCCGCCCAGTATCGCCCAGCGAAATCCGTCGATAACGCCTACCATAGGATTGATGGAATAGAGCAGCCGCCATTTTTCCGGAACGATGCTGCTGCTGAATCCGACCGGCGAAACGTATAGCCCGAACTGCACCACGAACGGGACGATGATGCGGAAATCGCGGTATTTGACGTTGAGTGCCGCGATCCACAAACCCGCACCCATGGCGGCGGCAAAGGCTACAAAAATAAACAGGGGCAAAGTCAGCATGCGCAGGTTGGGCGCGAATCCATACCAGATCATCAGCCCCACCAAAATGATTCCCGAAATAAGAAAGTCCACGAAGCTGACGATCACTGCGCTGGCAGGGATGACCAGACGCGGGAAGTACACCTTGGAGATCATCCCGGCATTGCTGATCAGGCTGTCGCCGGCACCACTGAACGCACTGGAGAAAAATTGCCAGGGGAGCAGGGCCGCAAAGACCAGGATCGGATAGGGCACGCCTTCGGAAGGCAGTTTCGCCAGTTTGCTGAACACCAGCGTGAACACCATCATGGTGATCAACGGACGGCCCAAAGCCCACACAATACCTATCACGGTTTGCTTGTAGCGCACCAGTATGTCGCGCCAGGCCAGAAAGAAGAACAGTTCACGGTAGCGCCACAGATCTCGCCAGTAGTGACTCTCGGTCCTGCCTGCTTCTAAAACCAGAACAGATTGACTTGTAGACATGGGAATTATTTTGTACCTTTCACGGGCGCGACTCCGCTGGGTTGCCGCGCCTGAACTTGCACGGCCTCTGCTTGCAGCCCCGAAATCTCTTTGGTTAACGCTTCATGCTCCGCCAGCTTGATTTTGAGAAACTCCATCGTGATCTTGGCTTTTTCCTCTATGCCTCGCGGCGTAAGCAGATAGGCATAACCCTTTTTGTTTTTGCTATTGCGGAAATTGTTGGCTTTGACCAAACCTTTTTCAACCAAAGCCTGGATGCAATAGTTCACCCGCCCCAAGCTGATGCCCAGATCGCCGGCAAGCTCGCGCTGGCTGATCTCCGGATTGGCTTCCAGACGTTTCAGGATTTTGTAGCGATATTCGTCGCTTAACATGGCTATGCAGTTGCCCCTTAATCGTTCAATCATTGAACGCGTTCAGTGATTGAACGACAATTCGGCTGCAATGTCAATGGGTTCTATAATGATATGTCGCAAAATGATAAATGCAAAAGCCGTGGTTATTGTTGTTCATTTGTAGGAGCGGGTGCTGCCCGCGATAACTATTATGCTCGCGGGCAGCACCCGCTCCTACAAAAACGACCTAGGGTCAGTGCTTCATCGATGGCGCAAGGATCAGGGGAACAGCTCAGCTTCGGTCAGGAGTTTGCCCTTTGCATCTTTGTCTGAAACCATCGGAGTGGTCTTCAGCTTCCAGTCTATCGCCAGAGCATGGTCATTCCAGTGGATGCAGCGCTCATGTTCGGGGAACCAGTAATCGGTGGTCTTGTATAAAAACTCGGCGGTCTCGGTCAGCACACTGAACCCGTGCGCGAAGCCTTCCGGAATCCAGAACATCAGTTTGTTCTCAGCCGACAACTCCACAGCGACATGCTTGCCGAAAGTCGGCGAGCTCTTGCGGATATCCACCGCGACATCGAGCACCGCGCCCTGTACCACGCGCACCAGTTTCCCTTGCGGATGCTGGATCTGGTAGTGCAATCCGCGCAGCACGTTTTGCGCGGAGCGCGAGTGGTTGTCCTGCACGAAATCGACGTCGCGCCCGGTCAATTCGGCAAACCTGCGCCGGTTGAAGCTCTCAAAGAAGAAGCCGCGGTCGTCGCCGAACACCCTGGGTTCGATGATCAGCAGGTCGGGAATCGCGGTATGGATCACTCTCATTTGGCTCCATCCTTGAGCACGCTCATCAGGTAAGCGCCGTAGCCGCTCTTGATCAGCGGAGCGGCAAGCTTTTCCAGTTGCGCGGCATTGATGTAGCCCATGTGGTACGCGATCTCTTCCGGGCAGGCAATCTTGAGTCCCTGGCGGCGTTCGATGGTCTGGATGAACTGGCTCGCGTCTAAGAGGGATTCGTGGGTGCCGGTATCCAGCCAGGCGTAACCGCGGCCCATGATCTCGACTGACAACTGGCTGCGCTCAAGATAGATGCGGTTTACATCAGTGATCTCCAGTTCGCCGCGCGGGGAAGGCTTGAGACTGGCGGCGATGTCGACCACGTCATTGTCGTAAAAGTACAGGCCGGTGACCGCGTAATTGGATTTGGGTTTGGCGGGTTTTTCTTCCAGCGATATCGCATGCCCGTCCGCGTCGAACTCAATCACGCCGTACCGCTCAGGATCACGTACGTGATAGGCGAACACAGTCGCACCCTTTGTACGCCGTGACGCATTGGCCAATTGATCCTGAAAGGAATGCCCGTAAAAAATGTTGTCACCCAACACCAGCGCGGACGGCTGCTTGCCGATGAAGTCGCGCCCGATGATGAAGGCCTGCGCCAGTCCATCCGGCGAGGGCTGCACCGCATATTGCAAATTAAGCCCCCACGCGTTGCCGTCTCCCAGCAACTGCTCGAAGCGCGGAGTGTCCTGCGGTGTGGAAATGATCAGAATATCGCGTATCCCGGCCAGCATCAGGGTGGACAGAGGATAGTAGATCATCGGCTTGTCGTAGATCGGCAGCAGCTGCTTGGATACAGCCATGGTGACCGGATGCAGGCGCGTGCCGGAACCCCCGGCGAGGATGATGCCTTTTCTGGTGAGCTGGCTCATGCGGGATTTCCTTTGATCATTTTCATGAGTACTGCTCGTTAAAGATTTTGTAAGTCCGATGGATACCTACTTTCAGGCTGGTTGTTGCCTGCCACCCCATGCCCTGTATCTTGCTTACATCCATCACCTTGCGCATCGTACCATCCGGCTTGGTCGTATCCTGAACAAACTTGCCCTTGTAGCCGACCACCTCCGCCACCGTTTCCGCCAGCTCCCTGATGGTCAGGTCGGTGCCGGTCCCGACATTGATCAGCGGACATTGCGAAGGCGCGACCAGCGTATCGTAACGTTTGTCATCAAGCGTGGCGAGATACACCAACGCATTCGCCAGATCGTCCACATACAGAAACTCGCGCTTGGGCTTGCCGCTGCCCCATAGCACCACTTCGGTCGCACCGGACATTTTTGCCTCGTGCATCTTGCGGATCAGCGCGGGCAGGACATGGGAGTTGTTCAGGTCATAGTTGTCGCCCGGCCCGTACAGGTTGGTCGGCATCGCGGCCAGCCACTTCGTGCCATATTGACGGTTGTAAGACCAACACATCTCGATGCCGGCGATCTTGGCCAGCGCGTAAGGACGATTGGTCGCTTCAAGCGGTCCGGTGAGCAGGTATTCTTCCCTGATCGGCTGCGGGCAGTCGCGCGGGTAAATGCAGGAGCTGCCGAGAAAGATCAGCCGTTTGACTTGTGCGCGATGCGCAGCGCGGCAGATGTTGGCCTCGATCAGCAGGTTGCTCATCAGAAAATCCACCGGATAAGTGTTGTTGGCGTGGATACCGCCGACCCTGGCAGCGGCCAGAAACACCAGCTCCGGTTTCTCCTGGTCGAAGAACCTTTGCGTCGCCGCTGCGTCTTCCAGATCCAGCTCGGTATGGGTGCGCGTCACCAGGTTGGTATAGCCCTGCCGCTGCAGTTCGCGCACGATCGCACTGCCCGCCAGGCCGCGATGGCCGGCTATATATATCTTGGCGTTCTTGTTCATCGTTGCCCGAACTAATTATTCGTTGTAATCGTATGCAGTGAAGCCGTGCTTCTTCACCAATTCATCGCGTTCGGCAGATTTCAAGTCTTCGCGCACCATCTCGGATACCAGTTCGTGGAATGTGATCTTCGGCGTCCAGCCGAGTTTCTGTTTGGCCTTGCTCGGGTCGCCCAGCAGGGTCTCGACTTCAGTGGGACGGAAGTAACGCGTATCAACCTGCACGATGCACTTTCCGTCGGCGTCATAGCCTTTTTCATCGACGCCCTTGCCCTTCCAGTTGATCGCGATGCCCAATTCCCTGGCGGCGATCTCGACGAATTGGCGCACGCTGTACTGCACGCCGGTGGCAATCACGAAGTCTTCCGGATGATCCTGTTGAAGCATCAGCCATTGCATCTCGACGTAGTCCTTGGCATGTCCCCAATCGCGCAGCGCGTCGAGGTTGCCGAGGTACAGGCAATCCTGCAGGCCGAGCTTGATGCGTGCCAGCGCACGTGTGATCTTGCGTGTAACGAAGGTTTCGCCGCGCACCGGCGATTCGTGGTTGAACAGGATGCCGTTGCAGGCATAGATGCCGTAGGCCTCGCGGTAATTGACGGTGATCCAGTAGCCGTAAAGCTTGGCGACCGCATAGGGGCTGCGCGGGTAGAACGGGGTGGTTTCCTTCTGCGGCGTCTCCTGCACCAGGCCGTACAATTCGGAAGTGGAGGCCTGGTAGAAGCGGGTTTTCTTTTCCAGACCGAGGATGCGGATCGCTTCGAGGATGCGCAGCGTGCCGATGCCGTCGGCATTCGCGGTGTACTCGGGCGTTTCGAACGACACGGCGACATGGCTCATCGCGGCGAGGTTGTAGATCTCGTCCGGCTGCACCTGCTGGATGATGCGGATCAGGTTGGTGGAATCGGTCAGGTCGCCGTAGTGCAGGATGAAGCTGGCTTTCTTGACATGCGGGTCCTGGTAGAGATGATCAATGCGGTCGGTGTTGAACAGCGATGAGCGGCGTTTTACGCCATGAACTATATAGCCCTTTTTGAGCAGAAATTCGGCAAGGTAGGCGCCGTCCTGTCCGGTGATGCCGGTGATCAATGCAACCTTGGGTTGTTGCGAACTGGGAGTTGCAGACTTGCTCATGTGTTGTCTTTCGATAAATTTATAGATTCAAGATACAAGATTCAAATTCAGGTTCAAGAATCAAGGTACAAGAGGCAAGTAAAACCAAGGTGGCTTTTGCTTTTCACTTGCACCTTGCCTCTTTAATCTTGCACCTGTTTAATGAAGCGCCTGGTTGACCTTGTCCAGGTCGGCTATGTTCAGCGTGCCCACTGCCTGTTTGAGGCGCAGTTCGCTCATCAGGTAATCGTATTGGGCCTGGTATAAATCACGGCGTGTGGAAAATAGCTGCTGCTGCGCATTCAGCACATCGAGGTTGGTGCGCACGCCGACTTGCTGGCCCAGTTTGGTTGCATCCAATAAGCTCTGGCTGGAAGCGAGCGCCTGTTGCAGCGCCTGCACCTGCGCGATGCCGCTGACCACGCCCAGGTAAGCCTGGCGGGTTTGCTGCTCGGCATTGCGGCGCGCATTTTCCAGTTCCTGAGTGGCGCGCTCGCGATTGGCTTCCGCTTCGCGCCACTTGGAATTCACCGCGCCGCCTTCAAACAACGGCATATTCAGTTGCACGCCGATACTCTTGCTGGTGGTGTCGGTGCCGATGCCAAAGCTGCCGCCATTGGCATTGTTCCTTGAATAGTTGGCCACCAAATCCACGGTCGGATAGTTTCCACCGCGATTGCGCGCCACTTCCTTGTCGGCTATCTCGGCGCTCGCCTGTGCAACGGCCAGCTGCAAATTGCTCAACTGCGCTTCATCCACCCACTTTTTCATGTCGGCGGGCTGCGGTGCTTCAGGCTTGAATTCCTTGCCGAGGGGGTCGAGCTCGCCCGGCACGTTGTTGATCAGCTGCTGCAACGCGCCGCGTTTGACCTCCAGGTTATTCTTCGCGGCGATTTCCTGTGCGCCGGTCTGGTCATAACGCGCCTGGGCTTCAAGGGTGTCGGTGATCGTGGCGCTGCCCAC
>Ga0307375_10001122_pt1 | contig 30107 bp, 16 predicted proteins | sample TR1MG_FD_202531 | JGI IMG/M metagenome (GOLD analysis project Ga0307375, IMG submission 202531) | Soil microbial communities from Risofladan, Vaasa, Finland - TR-1 | ecosystem: Environmental > Terrestrial > Soil > Coastal area > Acid sulfate soil | place: Finland: Risofladan, Vaasa | collected... | reverse complement strand
CGACGGTTTCCTGGTGCCGGGCGAGGACGTCATGGTGCAGATCGCCGTCCCCAGTCGCGAGTCGGACGCGCATTACGAAGACGAGCGGAGGTCGCTCGAGCAACTGGTCAGTGGGGCCAACGGTGATCAGGGACACGTGGGTAGCCCCGTGATTCACTACATCCACCAGAATCTTCCGTTCGAGGAGTTGGTGGCCCTCTACTTGGCCGCTGATGTGATGCTCGTGACCCCCTTTCGCGACGGTATGAATCTGGTCGCGAAGGAATACGTCATGTGCCGAGCGGACATGACCGGAAGGTTGGTGTTGAGCGAATTCGCCGGGGCCGCCGCTGAACTTCGAGGTGCATTCATCGTCAATCCCCACGACTTGGACGGCCTGAAGGAAGCGATCTGCAACGCGGTGAACGCGACCGCGAAAGAGGCCAAGACGCGCATGGCTCGCATGCGACGCCACACGTTGCGCCGTACCGTCTACGACTGGGCCGATTCATTCTTGGGGGCGCTCGAAGACAACGTCCAACCAGCGGCTGAAAGCGCCGAAGCCGAGAGCGGTACGACTCATCGAAGTGATAGCACGACTGCACCCTGAACGTGGGCGCCGATCGACTGCGGTTCAGATCTCGTCGATCAAATCCGCGATCGAATTGATGATGCGCGATGGACGATAGGGCAATCGACTGATTTCGTGTTCGTTGGTGACACCGGAGAGAACGAGGATGGTGGCGAGTCCCGCCTCCACCCCGGCGAGGATGTCGGTCTCCATTCGATCACCGACGATCACGGCATTGCGGGAGCGCGCGCCAAGGAGTCTCAGCGCTTCGCGGATCATGATGGGATTGGGCTTTCCAACGAAATACGGCTTCACTCCGGTGGCGCTCTGAATCAATCTCGCCATCGCGCCACATCCGGGAAGCGATCCCGTCGGTCCCGGACCGGTGGGCTCGGGATTGGTGGCGACGAAACGGCTGCCGCGTTCGATGAGGCCGATCGCGGTTGAGAAATCGTCGAACGAATAGCGCTGCGTCTCGCCGAGCACGACGTAATCGGGTGCTTGGTCGGATTCGCTGAAGCCGACGTCACTCAGGGCCTCGTGCACGGCGGCTTCGCCGATGACGAAGGCGGCGCCGTTGGGATGTTGGGATTGGACGAACCGTGCGGTCGCGAGCGCCGAAGTCCAGAGTTCGCTCTCGTCGAGCTTCAGTCCCAGTGCCGAAAGCTGGCCCACGAGCTCGCGCGGCGTGAAGAGTGAGTTGTTGGTGAGCACGAGGAACGGAAGCCCGGCTTCGCGGAGACGACCCAGGAACCGATCAGCCCCAGGGACCATCCGACCATCGCTGATCAGCACGCCATCCATGTCACAGAGCCAACTCTGTGTAGGGCCGCTTGTGTCCACGTGTCCATTATGAACCTTGGGCGTCGGCTGCGGCGAATCGGGTCGCAAGATGAGTGATCGCCGCGGTCGATAATCGGTTCCACGCTCCAGGTCGCTGTGGCGACGAGGCCGGGATGCGGCGGTTCACTCGCGTTGCGCTCAAGCACGATCGTGGTTGTGCGCTGTACGTTTGGTTTGCATCAACAGTGACGCGTGAAACGTGGCTTGGAGCGTGCGATGACTCTCGTAGTGGTTGGTGAGCACATTGGCTCCGTTGCGAACGCGAGCCAACGCCTTCACGGTACCGTGCGGCTCGTCTCAGATCGGGAGCCGAGTGCTTGTTCGCGAACGAGAATGGTCCGGCGCACTGGTCGGTCGAGTGACGTATGAGTAACGACAAGGTCCCTGCGGGCGTGCGTGCGGGTACCCCTACGTCATGGCGCGCCATGCTCGCGGCCTTCGAGCTGCCCGCGTTTCGCTGGTACTGGGTTGGTCAACTCCTTTCGGGGATCGGTACGTGGTCCCAATCCATCGCCCTGGCGTGGTTGGTGCTGGATCTCACGCACTCGCCGGTCGACCTGGGGACGATCACCATGCTGCAGTTCCTGCCCATCCTCGCGTTCTCGTTACTCGGTGGGGTGGTGGCCGATCGTTTTGCGCGACGTCAACTACTCATCGTCACCCAGATCGCGTTGACGATGGAGGCCGTGATCCTCGGAGTCCTGGTGAGCACGCACGTGGTCACCCTCTGGGAAGTGGCATTGATCGCAGTCGCGGTGGGGACCACCAACGCTCTGAACAACCCGGTCCAGCAGGCGTTCGTTCCCGAACTCGTCGGACGAGAGCTCGTCGCCGACGCGGTGGCGCTCAACAGCGTGCAGTTCAACGCCGCGCGGATGCTGGGCGGCGCGGTGGGCGGTGTGGTCATCGCCGAGTGGGGGATCGGAGCGGCGCTCTTCTTGAATGCTGCCAGCTTCGTCCCCATTGTGGTGGTGTTGGTGCTCATTCGACCGGTCGACCAACTTGAGCGCCAAGCGCAACGACACGTGTCGGCGTTGCTCGAACTGCGTCAGGGTTTGTCCTACGCACTGGCCACGACCTCGGTGCGACGGGTGGTGATCTTGTTCGCCGTCATTGGACTGTTCGGATTCAATTGGCAGGTCGCGGTTCCTTTGGTCGCCCGCTTCGTGTTGCACCGACGCGTCGCCGGCTTCGGTGATCTGATGGCGGCGTTAGGCGCCGGGTCGTTGATCGGCGCGCTGGTGATGGTGCGTGATCAGCGGGCCTCGGAACTGCGCCTGATCGTTGGTGGGATGGCGCTCGGACTCTCGTTGATGGCGCTCGGACTCTCGCGTTCCTATCCGGTGAGCCTCGTCGTTCTCGCCGTCGCCGGCACAGGGGGCGTGATCGCCTCGATCACGGCGAACACCCGACTGCAACTGCTGACCCCCAATCATCTGCGGGGTCGGGTGATGGGGATCTACGTGCTGCTGATGGGCGGAACCACCCCGATCGGCTCGTTTCTCTTGGGTGAGGTGGCGGGTCACTACGGCACCGGCGCGGCGATCGTGACCTTCGGAGTGATCACCGCGGGTGGGGTCGGTTTGATCAGTGCGCGGCGTCGGCGCGGCGCCGCCGATCTCGAGTCGGTTCCCGGCGCGGCTACCCGCCGTATTCGCGACGACAACGCACTCGAGTGAGGACCCTCGTGACGACAGAGTAAACGGCGCCGTACGACCTATTCATACAGACTCTGCGAAATTGCACGACGTGCGGTTAAGTGCCAGACTGGCCGGATGGGAGCGAGCGTGAGCGGACGTCGAGAGCGTAAGAAGCTGCAGACGCACCAGTCGTTGCGCGCCGCCGCGTTGCGCTTGTGCGCCGAGCGGGGGCTGCACGAGGTCACCGTCGAGGACATCGCGAACGAAGCGGATGTCTCCGTGCGGACCTTCTACGCGCACTACCCCTCGAAGGAGGACGCGATCGTGGGCTTTGACGCATCGCGAGTCGAGCAACTGCGACTCGCGTTGGTCGATCGGCCCCCCGATGAGGCCCCGCTGGAGTCTTTGCGGAATGTCTTGCAGCGTCTGCACGAAGAGTCGAGCGAGGAATGGCCTCTTCGCATGCGGGTCTTGAAGACCAACCCCGCCCTGGTGCCGCGGATGTTCGCGTCGTTCGTGGTCTTCGAAAGGGCCATGATCGAGACCATCGCGATGCGCACCAACACGGATCCAACGACCGACCTCTATCCCGCGCTCGTGACCGCGGTCGCCACTGGGGCGTTTCGAGCTTCGATTGGCGTGTGGCGGAACGGTGGCGAGAAGCGGCCCTTCAACGAGGTCTTCAACTCCGCTTTCGAGCAGGTGGGGCGAGGCTTGATCGCACCGGCACCGACACCGATCGTGACGCCAGGGTCACGCGCGCGCACGAAGACGCGTGCGCCGAAGACCAAGCCCAAGGGGGCGTAGATGGTCCTCATCCGGCTCCTGCGTACGTATCTTCGCCGCTACACACGCCAGATCGTCATCCTGGTCGCGCTACTCGTCGCCCAGACCGTGGGCAACCTCTACTTGCCGAACCTGAACGCCGACATCATCAATGACGGCGTGATCACCGGGAACTTGCACTACATCTTGCACACGGGCGAATGGATGCTGGCCCTGACCCTGCTCATCGGGGTCTTCTCGATCGTCGCCATCTACTGGGCATCGCAGGTCTCGATGGGCGTCGGCGCCGACATGCGCGAGGCGGTCTTCACGCGCGTGCAGAGCTTCTCGGCACGCGACATGAACTCATTCGGGACCGCGTCACTCATCACCCGCAACACCAATGACATCCAGCAAATACAGCTCTTCTTGCAGATGGCGCTCACCATGATGGTCATCGCCCCCATCATGTGTTTCGGCGGCATCATCATGGCGTTGCACGAGGGCCTGAAGTTGTCGCTGCTCCTGCTCGTGGCGGTGCCGGTGATGGGGATCTTCGTCGGGGCGGTGATGGTGAAGGTGGTCCCTCAGTTCCGCTCCATGCAGACCAAGATCGACCGCATCAATGAGGTGCTGCGCGAACAGATCACCGGCGTGCGGGTGATCCGCGCCTTCGTGCGCAACGAGTCTGAGGCCCAACGCTTCGAGACGGCCAACGTCGCTCTCACTAACACGGCCCTGAGCGTGAACCGGACCTTCGCGTTGATGCTGCCCACGATGATGGTCATCCTCAATCTCTCGTCGGTCGCGGTCATCTGGTTCGGTGGGCGCTTGGTCAACGAGGGTTCGATGCCCATAGGGAATCTCACCGCGTTCCTGACCTATATCCTGCAAATCCTGCTCTCGGTGATGATGGCGGTCATGGTCGCGATCTTGTTGCCGCGAGCGGCAGCGAGCGCCGAGCGGGTGATGCAGGTGATCGACACGGTGCCGGTGATCGGCGATACGGCCAATCCCGTGACGCCGAGCGAGTTGAACGGACACGTCCGGTTCGAGAACGTGTCCTTCGCCTATCCCGGCAGCGAGCGCCCGGTACTCGACGGCCTGAACTTCGTATTCGAATCTGGCGCTACCAGCGCCATCATCGGTGGCACGGGCAGTGGCAAGACGACGTTGCTCAACCTCATCCCCAGGTTCTTCGACGCCACCGAGGGCCGGGTACTCGTCAACGACGTCGACGTGCGCGACCAGGCCCGCGAAGACCTCTGGCGTTCGCTCGGTATCGTTCCCCAGGCGGCTTATCTGTTCAGTGGCACCGTGGCGACCAACCTTCGTTTCGGCCGCGCCGACGCGACCGACGAGCAACTGTGGCACGCGCTCGAGATCGCCCAAGCGAGTGACTTCGTGCGCGCCATGCCCGGTGGGCTCGATGCGCCGATCGATCAAGGCGGCACCAACGTGTCGGGCGGGCAGCGTCAACGTCTCGCGATCGCCCGGGCGTTGGTGAAGCAGCCGAGCATCTACCTGTTCGACGACTGCTTCTCGGCGCTCGACGCCGCGACCGACGCGAGGCTGCGCGCGGCGCTCAAGTCCGGTACCGGCACCGCGTCGGTGGTGATCGTCGCCCAGCGCGTGAGCACCATCATGCACGCGGATCGGATCATCGTCATCGATGACGGTCGCATCGTCGGTATGGGCTCGCACGAGGAGTTGCTGGCCACGTGCGCTGCGTACCGCGAGATCGTCGTGTCCCAGCTCGGAGAGGACGCCGCACGATGAGCATGGGCATGGGACCAATGCGCGGCGCGGGGGTGCCCGTCCAGAAGAGCAAGGACCTTCGCGGCACGACGCGACGACTCTTCTCGCTGCTCGGGCCAGAGCGGTTCAAACTCGCGCTCGCGCTCGTGCTTGGTGTGGCGTCGGTGGGTTTCTTGGTGTCGGGTCCCCAAATCCTCGGTAACGCCACGAACGTCTTGTTCGACGGCATCGTCGGCAAGATGTTGCCGGCGGGAACCACCAAGGCCCAGGCCATCGAGCTATTGCGCTCGCACGGACACCACCAGCTGGCGTCGATGATCTCGGGTATGAACATCACCCCGGGGGTGGGCGTCAACATCACTCTGATGGGCCGGGTGCTCGGGGTCGCCGCCCTCGTCTACGTGGTGGGCGCGGCGTTCAACTACTTGCAGGGCTTCACCATGGCGGGGCTCACCCAGCGCCTGATGTCCCAGATGCGTCGTGACGTCGAGACCAAGATGAGTCGCTTGCCCCTTCGCTACTTTGACAGCCATCCCCACGGTGACGTCCTGAGTCGCGTCACCAACGACATCGACAACCTGACGACGACGATCCAGCAGGGTCTCAGTCAGCTGATCACGTCGATCCTGACCATCGTCGGGGTGATGGGCATGATGCTCTGGATATCACCACTGCTGGCCGCGGTGAGCATCATCACGATTCCGCTCGCGCTCGTGGTGACCATGCTCATCGCCAAGCGGTCCCAGCGGCACTTCGTGGCCCAGTGGCGCCGCACGGGCACCCTCAACGGACTCGTCGAAGAGACCCACACCGGCCACGAATTGGTCCAGGTGTTCGGTCGCAGTGACGCCACCGTCGCCGAGTTCAAACGCCAGAACACGTCGCTCTACCTCGCGAGCTTCAAGGCCCAATTCCTCTCGGGGATCATTCAGCCTTCGATGCAATTCATCTCCAACATCAACTACGTGACCATCGCGGTCGTGGGTGGGTACCGCGTCGCGTCGGGACTGTTGACGCTGGGGGCGGTGACCGCGTTCATCCAGTACTCGCGTCAGTTCACGATGCCGATCACCCAGATCGCGAGCCAGATGAACATGCTCCAGTCCGGCGTCGCGTCAGCCGAGCGAGTCTTCGAATTCCTCGACGCGCCCGAAGAGGCACCCGATGAAGGTACGTTCGCGGCGTCCAGCGTGCTCAGCGGACGAGGCGGCAGCGTCACCCTGGACAAGGTCTGCTTTCGCTACGAGGCGAACGAGCCGCTCATCGAGGACTTCAGTCTCGAGGTGGCTCCCGGCCAAACGATCGCCATCGTGGGGCCCACCGGCGCGGGCAAGACGACAATCGTGAATCTCTTGGTGCGCTTCTACGAGATTGACTCGGGGCGGATCCTGCTTGACGGCGTTGATTACCGTGACCTCACTCGAGATCAGGTCCGTCGCGCTTTCGGGATGGTCCTCCAGGACACCTGGATGTTCTCAGGCTCCATTCGCGACAACATCCGTTACGGAAACCCCGAGGCCTCCGATGAGGCGGTGGTCGCGGCCGCCGTGGCGGCGCACGTCGACAGTTTCGTTCGCACCCTGCCCGACGGGTACGCCACCATCCTCGACGAAGACGCGTCGAATCTCTCGTCGGGCCAGAAGCAGCTCCTGACCATCGCGCGAGCGTTCCTCGCCGACCAGAGCATCCTGATCCTCGACGAAGCGACGAGCAACGTCGACACCCGCACCGAGGTACTCATCCAAGAGGCGATGGCGCGGTTGCGAGAAGGGCGCACGAGCTTCGTGATCGCGCACCGCCTGTCGACCATTCGCGACGCCGACACCATCATCGTCATGGACCACGGGCGAATTGTCGAGCAGGGTAGCCACGAGGCGTTGATGCGTGCCCAGGGTGCCTACCACGCGCTCTACGAGAGCCAATTCAGCGAAGCGACGAGCTAGCGCTTACGAGCTGGTCCCCGCGTCGCCAGGCTACGCGACCTTCGACGTCGATGCTCCTAGATGTCGAGGGTGATGCTCACGGGGCAGTGATCACTTCCCATGATCTCGGGGTGGATCTCGGCGGACGTGACGCGCGCGGCGAGATCGTCGGACACGAGGAAGTAGTCGATGCGCCAGCCGACGTTCCTCGCGCGTGCACCCGAGAAGTTGGACCACCACGTGTAGTGACCGTTGCCCTGGGTGAAGATGCGAAACGAGTCCACGAAGCCGGTCTCGATCAACTGGTTCAGACCGTGACGTTCTTCGCTGGTGAAGCCGGCCTTGCCGACGTTGGCCTTGGGGTTGGCGAGGTCGTCCTCGGTGTGGGCGACGTTGAAGTCGCCGCACACCGCGACCGACTTCTTCTTCTTGAGGGTCTTGAGATAACTGAGGAACGCCGGATCCCACTTCGAATGGCGAAGTTCGAGGCGGCTGAGATCGCCCTTGGCGTTAGGCGTGTAGACGGTGACCAGATAGAAGTCGTCGAACTCGGCCGTGACCACGCGACCCTCGTCATTGGGATTTCCAAAGGAGTCATCGGCCAACTCGTGTTTTCTCACGAGCGTGGAGGGCAGGCCGGTCGTGACCGAAAGGGGCGGGTGCTTGGAGAAGATAGCGGTGCCGGAGTAACCCTTCTTCGCGGCCGAGTGCCAGTACTCCTCGTAACCCTCGAGGTTGATGTCGGATTGATGCTGCTCGGCCTTGATCTCTTGGAGGCAGACCACGTCGGGCGCGAGCGCCTCGAGGAAGGGGTCGAAGAGGCCTTTTCGCTGCACCGCTCGGATCCCATTGACGTTCCACGACACAATTCGCATGCGCCATGGTAACAATCGCCGCGCATGGTGCGTGCGGGCCCCACTCGCGTTTCGTCGAGTGACGCGTCGAGTTCACCACAGTGAGGAGAGGTGACCGGCGACGACGCTCGAACCGTCGATGGGACCGGCCGACGCGCTCGGTGCCACCTCCTCGTCGCGGTGCGCGCGAAGCTCCTCGAGCGTCGAACGCACCTTGCCGCTCAAGAACCTGGAGGGTTGCGCCCAGGAGTGGTCGTCGTGCACCCGATGGTGGTGGTAGCGCAGCGGTACGTAGATCGCGAGGTCGCGTCGAGCTCGTGTGACCGAGACGTAGAAGAGTCGACGCTCCTCCTCGAGTCCCTCGGGGGTCGACAGCGCCATGTCCGAAGGGAAGTTGCCGTCGGCGGCGTGGATGACGTGGACCGCGTCGAACTCGAGACCCTTGGCCGAGTGCACGGTCGACAGCACCAGCCAGTCCTCGTCGATCATCGGCGGACCCGCGAGGTCACCCGTGGAGAGGGGTGGTTCGAGGGCGTGGTCGGCGGCGACGTCGCTGAGGTGTGTGGCGTCGCCGCACGCCAGCACGAGCGCTCCGAGGTCCTCGAGACGTGGTGCGGAATCGTCGTAGGCGACCATGATGAGGGGCGCGACGGCGCGGCGGATCCGCTCGGCGTGCAGGGGAACCGGCTCCGAGGCTCGTTGACCCATGGCGTCGAGGAGGTCCGAGACGATCCCGGCACTCTCGCGCGGAAGCGCCGCGAGCACGTGTTCGCGTCGTCGTTGGACGCCCTCATGCGAGAGGGGGAGGGCGCCATCGATGTCGCGCATCGCGTCCACGGCCCGTCGGGCCTTGGCCGGTCCGACGCCGGGCACGTGTTGGAGCAATCGGAACCACGCCATCTCGTCGCGCGGATTGTCGGCGAGGCGAAAGGCCGCGAGGAGGTCCTTCACGTGGGCGGCTTCGAGGTATCGAAGTCCGCCGTACTTCACGAATGGGATGTGTCGTCGGCTCAGCTCGAGTTCGAGGTCGGCGCTGTGGTGCGCCGCGCGAAAGAGTACGGCCTGCTTCTGCAACGGCACACCCTGTTCGTAGAGCTCGAGCACCCGATCGGTCACGAGCTCGGATTGGTGGCGTTCGTCGAAGCAGTGTACGAGTCGTGGTTGGCTGGCGCCGGGTATCGGGACCTTTTCTCGCAGGATCGAACTGAAGCCCTCGGGGGCGTCGGCCGCGATGGCGTTGGCGACGCGAAGTATTGGTTCGGTCGATCGGTAGTTGAGGTCGAGGGTGATGGTGGTGAGATCGGTGAAGTAGTCCTCGGCGTCGATGAGAAAGCGCGCGGACGCGCCGCGGAAGCTGTAGATGGCCTGCGCGTCGTCACCCACCAGCGTGAGGCGAGGGTCGTTGCGACGAAGCCCGGTCAGGACGTCGAGCTGGAGGAGATTGAGGTCCTGGAACTCGTCGACGAGAATGTGGTCGTAGCCGGCACCGAGTCGATCGCCCAGGTGGTCGTCGTGTACCGCAACGCGCCAGTAGAGCAAAAGGTCGTCGAAGTCCAAGAGACCGAGAGCTCGCTTGCGAGCGACGAACGCTCGAAACACCGACGCGACGTCCTCCACGCGGTCCGCGCACCACGGGGTGTGTTCGAGCATGACGTCACCGAGTGGTGTCGCGGTGTTGACCGAACGCGAGTACAGCGAGGCGAGTGTGGCCTTCTTCGGGAGCCGGCGAGAACCACTCAGCACCCCGAGCTCTGCGCGCACGAGGTCCATCAGGTCCGCGGCGTCGGCGTGATCGAGGACGCCGAACCCTTCGGGCAAGCCAATGGCGGCGTGGTGGCTTCGAAGGGTGCGATGGGCCACGGAGTGGAAGGTGCCACCGGCGACTCGCCGTACGTGGTCGGACCCTCCGAGCGCGCGTACCCGGTTCACGATCTCGCGCGCCGCTCGTCGCGTGAACGTGAGCAGCAGTATCCGCTCGGGTGCGATGCCTCGTTCCAGCAGGACCTCGACTCGGGCCGTCAGCGTCGTCGTCTTTCCCGTGCCGGGCCCGGCGATGACGCGCAGGGGTCCGTCGCCGAACGTCGCCGCCTCGAGCTGTCTGGGGTTCAGTGATTGCTGGGAGGCGAACATATGTTCGACTCTAGTGAGGGCTCCTGACATCCTCGCGACGACATTGGCTGAAATCGTTCCACCGTCGCAGGTTCGTTACGCCGCATCAGGACCGTTAGGTTGAATGGGTGTCGAAACCACTTTGGTGTGTCCGTGAGGAGAGGGTGGTCGATGCGTCAATGCCGGCGACCTCGTCGCACGCCGCCTCGAAGTCGACTGTCGCCGCGTGCTGACGTCACCGGAACTCTCACGTCAGCGCCGGGTGGGCATTTTGGCCATCTGCTGTATGAGTCTGTTCATTGTCTACGTCGACAACACCATTGTCAACGTGGCGCTGCCTTCGATGGGGCGTGATTTCCACACCACGATGTCGGGCTTGCAGTGGATCGTTGACGGCTACACCTTGGTCCTCGCGAGCCTCTTCATGCTCTCGGGGTCGACGGCCGATCGATTGGGGCGTCGAAAGATCTTCTCGGTGGGACTGACGCTCTTCGTACTGGGTTCGTTCGCCTGCAGCCTGGCGCCGAGCATCTCGTGGCTCGTGACATTTCGAATGTTGCAGGCGGTCGGCGGCTCGATGCTCAACCCCGTTGCGATGTCGATCATTCGCAACACCTTCAACGATCCGCGCGAACGGGCCCGGGCCATCGGTATCTGGGGTGGCATCACCGGCGTCGCGCTGGCGACCGGCCCGGTGCTGGGCGGCCTGCTAGTCCAGGGTGTGGGTTGGCGATCGATCTTCTGGGTGAACGTCCCCTTCGGGGTCGTGGCGTTAGTCCTCGCGAACCTTTTCATCCCCGAGTCTCGGGCCGAGAAAGCTCGACGCCTCGATCCGATCGGTCAGGTTCTCGTCCTGCTCACCCTCGCGAGCACGACCTACGCCATCATCGAGGGGCCGGGCCGTGGCTGGGGTTCTGCCGAGATAGTCGGACTCTTCGTCCTCGCCGCACTGGGGCTGGTGGCCCTGGCCGCCTACGAACTTCGCCGCCACGAGGCCCTCATTGAGATCCGCTTCTTCAAGAGCGCACCGTTCTCGGGCGCGACGATCATCGCGATTGCCTCGTTCTTCGCCTTCGGCGGATTCTTGTTCTTGAACACCCTGTACCTCCAGGACACCCGAGGCTTGTCGGCACTGGGCGCGGGCCTCGACACGCTTCCCATGGCGGTATCCATGGCGGTGCTGTCGTCACTATCGGGTTGGATGGTGGGTCGTTGGGGCGCACGGCCTTCGCTGGTGCTCGCGGGAGCGACCATGGCGGCGGGCAGTCTGATGCTCACCGACCTCTCGCCGACGACGTCGTTCACCTACTTGTTCTGCGCGTACGTGATCTTCGGTGTTGGCTTCGGACTAGTGAACGCGCCGATCACCAATACCGCCGTGTCAGGAATGCCGGCGAGCCAAGCGGGCGTGGCGGCCGCAGTCGCCGCGACGAGTCGTCAGATTGGTCAGACCCTCGGGGTGGGTATCGTCGGTTCGGCCATTGCGGCCGGCGTGGGTCACGGGTTCTATTCGACGGGCTTCACCCAGACGTCGCACGCCGACTGGTGGTTGCTCGGTGGTTGCGGCGTACTGGTGCTACTGGTTGGGCTCGTGAGCACGTCGAGTTGGGCGGTTCGAACTGCCCAGCGAACCGCTATTCGCTTCGATCTCGACGACGGCTCGTCACAACTCGCGACCTCGGCGTGACACCGAGTCGGGTGATGCCGATGTCGATCGTCTACTCGGACTTCTTGAGGAACTCGACGACCTCGAGTTCGTCGCTTTCTCGCAACGCCTCATGGTGCGCCATCTGACCCTGTTCGCGTTCGATGAGTTCGTCGTCGTGGGCGTCTTCGATGTGCACGAGCAGGTCATCGGCGTGCGGTGACGAGCGGATCAACTCGTCGAGCTTCAATTGCAGCACCTTCTGATGACGGCCCTGGGTATGTTGGATGACAAAGAGCATGAGCAGGGTGATCAAGCTCACGACGGTGGCGAAACCGACTTCCCAGTTGGCGGGGAAACCCATGGCGCTGAGCGTGATGCCAAAGCCGAGCAGGAGTGCGAACACGATTGCGGCCACCACCGATCGCGACGTGAAGTCGCTGATCCAGTGAAGGACCCGACTGATTCGTTGCTGTATCGCCGAATTTTCCACGCAACCTCCAAGTCATTGGTACTGCGAGAGAGGATCTCTGACTCGTCGTGCGGCCTCACTCACGGGTCATTCCGAGGTCTCGCTTAGAGCGAGCCCCCGAGCGGAGCTGCCCTACCAGCGTAACGCGCCTAAGAAATAGCGGTACTTAGCTGCGCAGCACCACGTTCACGGGTGGTTCGCCTCGTTGCACGCGTGCGATCTGTTCGAGTAGCAGGCGCTTCGCTCGCGGTTGCATGGCGGACGTCGCTCCGCCAACGTGGGGGCTGATGAGTACGTTCTCGAGAGCGAACAGCGGGTGGCCGTCAGGGAGTGGTTCGGGGTCGACGACGTCGAGCGCGAGACGAAGTCGCCCGCTGCTCGCGTGGCGTACGAGCGCGTCGGTGTCGGCGACCTGGCCACGAGCGACATTGACCAACAGGGCACCGTCGTGCATCGCCGCGAGAAAATGGTCGTCGACGAGTCGTGTGGTGTCGGGCGTCAGCGGCACCGCGACGATCACGATGTCCGCGTCGGGCAGGAGTTCGGGTAGTGACGCCACGGCGTGTATGGTGCCCAGTTCGTCGAAGCGTTCCCGGTGCGCGACGCGCGTCATCGCCACCTCGAAGGCAACGAGACGTTGTTCTATCGCTCGTCCGACGCCGCCGTAGCCGACGAGCAGGACCCGTCGATCGGCCAGACTGGGCCGAAACTCAGGTGCCCAGACGCCCCGTGAGGCGGCGCGTACGAAATCGGGTATCCCACGTTGAGCGGCCAGTACGAGGGCGAGCGCCAACTCGGCGGTGGAGGCCTCGTGCACGCTGGCGGCGTTGGCGTAGACGTGACCGGGCGGTAACGCCGCCGCGACGCCGTCGTAGCCGATCGAGAGGCTCTGGACGAGCCGCGTCTTCACTCCCGCGAGTGAGGCGAGTCGTGACGGGCCGCCCATGTACGGCGGGACGACGACGTCGATGACGTTGCTCGGTGCGGCCCCCGACAAGTTCCACTCGATGAAGTCAACGCCATCGGGTGCTTGGCCCAACCACGAGCGGACTTCGGCGTCGGGAAGGCTGACGAGTAGGTGAGACGGCATCATGATGGAAGCCTAATGAGTCAATTCGCGAACCTCGGAGTCGGGCCGCACGAATGCCGCCGACGTCTCAGTGTCCAACGATGGGCAGGACACTGTCCGCGGTGTCGGGCGCCCCCGAGGGCAGCAACAACGCGGTGAGTAGCGCGCCACCCAAGAAGATGATCGCTGAATACCCGAAGGCCGAGGTGTAGCTGTGCACGCTCGCCAGTTCAAGAGTGAGTGGCGTGGGCGCGCGCCCGACGAGATACGACGTCGCGGCACTCGCGGCGAGGGTATTGAGTAGCGCCGTGCCGATCGAGCCGCCGACCTGCTGGGAGGTATTGACCGATGCCGAGGCGATGCCCGCGTCGTGCGCAGCGACACCGGCCGTCGCGGTGTTCATGGCGGGTGCGAAGACGAGTCCGATACCGAAACCGAGCAGGACCAGCGGTGCAAAGATGTGCGCCATATACGTCGACGAGACGCCGAGCTTGGTCAGCCAGTACAAGGACGCGGCGGCCAAGAGCATGCCCGAAGGTACGAGGGGACGGGGCCCGAACCTGGGGAGCAGCACGATGTTCGAGAGTTGTGCGGTGATTGTGAGACCCACGATCATGGGCATGAACGCGAGCCCGGTCATGACCGCACTGAAGTGCAACGTGTCTTGCAGGTAATAGGTGAGGAAGAGAAAGACGCCGAACATGCCCGACCCGGCGATCAGCATCGCCACGAGTGAACCACCCCGGCCGCGATCGAGCACGACACGAAGGGGCAGCAGCGGAAACTCCGTGCGACGTTGGATTCGTACGAAGGTCGCGAGCAGCACCACGGCGATGACCAGACTGGCGAGGGTGTAGTGGTTCGACCACGACGTGGACTCCGCGTGTGAGAGGCCAAAGACCATGGCGAACAGGCCCGCGGTGGCGCTGAGCACACCGGGCCAGTCGAGGGGGTCCTGGTCGGCACCGCGGTCATGGCGCAGTAACGTCGCCGCTCCGAGGATTCCGATCGCGGCGAAGAAGAGGTTGACCAGAAGGGTCCATCGCCACGAGGCGTAGGAGGTGAGCACTCCACCGAGCAAGAGACCGAGGGCGCCGCCGGCTCCCGCGACCGCGCCGTAGATGCCGAAGGCCTTGCCCCGCTCGCTCGGGTTCGTGAACGTCGTCGTCAAGAGGGCCAGTACCGCCGGAGCGAGGAGCGCCCCAAAGGCGCCCTGCACCGTGCGCGCGATCACGAGCATGGTGAAGTTGGTCGCCGCAGCTCCGAATGCCGAGGCGATCGCGAAGCCGGCGAGTCCAATGATGAGCGCGGTCTTTCGCCCTATGTAGTCCGAGATCCGTCCGCCGAGCAAGAGAAGACTGCCGAAGGCCAGTGAGTACGCGGTCACGATCCACTGCCGGTCCGAGTTCGAGAAGTGCAGCGCCTGTTGAGCGGTGGGAAGGGCGATGTTGACGATGGTCCCGTCGAGCACCACCATCAGTTGGGAGATGCCGAGCAGCGCGAGAATCCACCAGCGACGGTCATGATGATGCTGATCAGGGGTCAAATCTGGAGACCGATCATCCACGGTGTCAGAAACATCGAGTGTCGCCACTGGTCCTCCTCGTTAGTAAATGGAGACGAACCTCCACTTGATATCAACTATAGCGGTATCTGGAGAAGATGCTCCACTTTCTCTGAGATTTGCGTAGAATCAGAGTGAGGGGTGGCCATGAGTGACGAAGTCAGCGTTGAGGGGCGACCGCTACGGGCCGACGCCGTGCGCAATCGCGAGAAGATCCTCGCCGCCGCAGCGATCGTGTTCGCCGATCGCGGCCTCGAAGCGTCCCTCGACGACATTGCCCATGAAGCCGGCGTGGGCGTAGGGACGCTCTATCGTCGGTTTCCCGACAAGGATGCACTCGTCGACGCCCTCTTTGAGAACGCGGTCGAGGAGATCGCCAGTCTGGCCCTTCGAGCCAGCGAGGCCGAGAACTCGTGGGACGGTCTCGTGTGGTTTCTGGAGCAGGTGCTGCAGCGCCAGTGCGCGAATCGAGGCCTGCGCGACGCGGTGGTGGGTTCCGCATCGGGAAGAGGAAGGATCGCCGAGGCCACGCGTCGAATCAGCCCGGTGTTGGCGGGACTGGTCCGGCGCGCCCAGCGAGACGGCTTCTTGCGCACCGACGTCGTGGAGGTGGATTTCACGATCCTCGAGTCGATGGTCTCATCGTTGGGCGCCCTGGCGAGTCCGTCGTCGCCCGAACTGTGGCGACGGTACTTGACCATCATCCTCGACGGTCTGGCAGTGGCGCGCACCGTGCCGAGTCCCTTGACGCAGGCACCGCCTCGCGAGGACGTCACCTCGGAGATGCTGCACCTCAAGAAGCAACACGCGCGCAGAGCGCGCGAAGGGACTTGAAGGCCGACGGCCCGCGAACGCCCGCGTTGTGTCGTCTCCCTGGTGGGACGGTGTGCGGGCGCCACATTTCCTCGAAGAACGCCCGTCGTCTGGCTAGTCTGGGCGCTACGTAGGTCTGGGTGACGACGAGGGACTTGCGACGGTGTCAGGGGGATAGTGGACGAAGTTCCGAGAGGGTCGGTGTCCGATTCGAACGACGGGGGCACCGTAGCGCGCGCCTCGGATGCCCATGGATCGGATGGTGCCCGGTCCGAGAGGGCCTCTCGCTCGTCCTGGCCGGACGATTTCGCCTCGATCGTCGAGTTATTTCCGGACCCGTTCGTGCTCCTGTGCCCGATTCGTAATCGAGATCACGAGCTCGTGGACTTCGAGTTCAGTGATGCCAACAAGGCCGCGCGTGACTACTTGATGCGATCGCACGACGAGATCGTGGAGACGACCCTACTGGAGCTGTTCCCTCGCCTCGTCGATTCGCCGTTGCTCGCCCAACTCGCCCACTCGGTCGAGACGGGTGAGCCGACGGTCCTCAGCGACGTCGCCATCGACATCGCGATCGCCGTGCGTGACGCCGTCAACCCGTCGCGCTACTACGACATTCACGGAGTAAGAGTGGACGGTGGGGTGATGTTGACGTGGTACGAGGTCACTGGCCAGCACGAGTTGATCGCGCAGTACCGCGTCCTGGCGGAGAATGCGTCGGACATCGTGGTGCAGCTCGATCTGGGCGGTGTGGTGCGTTGGATCTCGCCCTCGGTCTTGGACGGCCTCGGTTGGTCCCCTGAGGAACTCATCGGCAAGGAGCTGGCGGAGCTGCTCGACGTCGCGTCACTCGAAACGTGGCGCCAGCGACTGTCGCAGGTGGCACATCGAAGGAGCGAGACGTTCGGCGTCGCGATCCGTGCGAGGTCGGGGGAGTTTCATCACTATTCCTTGACGACACGGCCGGTCGCCGATGAGCACGACACTCTGGACGCGATCGCGGGGAGCATGCGGTGCATCGACACGGAGGTTGAGGCTCGCCAGGCCCTACGCGCTGCCCAGGACCGGTATCAATTACTCGTGGAGAATTCGTCCGACGTGGTCGTGCTCGGAAACACCGATCGAACGATCGAGTGGATATCGGAATCGGTCGTGAACTTACTGGGGTGGCAGCCCTCGCAGATGCACGATCAGCTCTATACCGATTTCGTCCACCCCGAGGACCTTGAGATGGTGCAGGCGACCTACGTCGTCATGGCGAATGGTGAGGTCGAGGAATACGCGGTGCGTCTTCGGACCTCTACGGGGGACTATCGATGGGTGGCGGTCACGGTCCACGAGTTCGCCGCGCCCGACGGGAGTCTCGCTCGGATCGCGGCGTGGCGTGATGCCGAGACTGAGGTCGCCGCTCGAACGGCGCTCGAAGCATCGGAGGCGCAGTTCCGCATGCTCGCGGAGAATGCCTCGGACATCGTCTACCAGACCGACGTCGAAGGCGTCATTCGCTGGGTGTCACCGTCGGTCACGAGAGTGCTCGGTTGGCAACCCGATGAGCTCCTGGGCCAGCCCTACTCCGTGCTGATCGCCGATGAGGATCTCGAGTTCGTCGCCTCGAACCGGTCGGCCCTCGACGAAGGCGGGTCGGTCGAGCCCTACGAGCTGCGTTACAAGACGCGCGAGGGAAACGTGCGTTGGATGTCGATTCACCCCGCGGTGGTACACGATGAGGCCGGTGACGTCGTGTCGCAGGTGGTGAGTCTGCGCGACCACCAGAGTGTCGTGACCCTGCGCCGGGCGGCCAACACGCTCGCGGCGGGCAATCGCCTGTTAGCGCGCGTCACGAACGAGGATGATCTGCTCAGCGAGATGTGTCAGATCGCGGTCGACCAGGGTGGTTACGCATTCGCCTGGTACGCCCGCCGAGTGTACGACGCCGCCCGTTCGATCTCGAAGACGGCAATGAGTCGTGCGCACAGCGACTACCTGGACTCCATCGAGGTCTCGTGGGCCGACAACCCCTACGGTCAAGGGCCGCTGGGTCGAGCCCTGCGTACTGGCCTCACCCAGGCGGAGGGAGACTTCGCCGCGGACTGGTCGTACTCGCCATGGGTGCCTCAGACCAAGGAGCACGGTTTTCGTTCCTCGATCGCGCTGCCGGTCCGAGTGGATGGGGAGGTGGACGGGGTGCTCTCGGTCTACGCCGCCGAACCCCACGCCTTCGAGGAGGGTGCCCTCGAGGCCCTCGAGGACCTCGGGGTCGAGGTGGGTCACGGACTCAAGCGTCTGCGTGATCACGATCGACTGGTCAAATCCATGAACGAGCAAACGCTGCTCGCCAGCGTCATCAACGAGGCCGGTGAGTCAGTCGTCGTCACCGATCCCGCGTCGATGATCATCTACGCGAATCCGGCGGCTCTTAGGACCAGTGGTTTCGAACTCGACGAGGTGCTGGGTCAGAATCCTCGAATCTTTCGAGGCAGGTTGGAACAGGAGCAGCTGTCGGTTCTCGAAGGACTGCGCACGCAACTACGCGATGGCGAGACGTGGCGTGGAATCCTGAAGAGCCAGCGAAAGGGTGGCGAGGCCTACGAAGAAGAGGCCACCATCTCGCCGATCCACGACGAGAATCACGTCCTCACCGCGTACGTGTCCGTGAAGCGTGACCTCACGACCGAGCGCCGTTTGGAGGCGGACCTCACACGAGAGGTGCGCACGCGCGGGGACATCGTCGACCTGATGAAACGAGTGCAGGCCGGCGAGTCGGCCAACGAGACCGTCGAGCGGTTCTGTCGTGCACTGATGAAACTCGAATCCGTGGACGCCGCCGCAGTGCTCCTGCTCCAGCGCAAGGGAGAGTTGATCCGTATCGGCATTCACAGTTCGGCGCACCTGAGTGACGCCGAGGCGGGCTATGACCTCTTCAGGGTCCCCGCGTGGATGCTCGAACGCACGGCGGTGGGTCCCTGGTGGCAGCTCGCGCGCGAGTGGCGAAGCGAGATGGCGTCGTTCTTCGAATCCGTACTCGGGTCCGGCATCGTCGCGAACGCGGTGGTGCCCGTGTTCTTTCAAGGTGAGATGGTCGCGGTGCTCACGGTGGGCACGAAGGACGCCACGGCGGCGACGTGGATGGGCTCACGACTCGCCGCGCTCGAGGAGATGGGCACCTACGCCGGAACCCTCTTCGGGTGGCAGGCCAAGGACCACCAACAACGCGTGCAGTCTCGCACGCAGCTGCGCGCCATCATCGACGAGCAGCGTTTTTCGCCCGTGTACCAGCCATTCGTGAATCTCCAGTCGCGCCGGGTCGTCGGGTACGAGGCACTCACGAGATTCGAGGACGGGCTGCGGCCCGACCTCCGTTTCATCGAAGCGCACAATGTTGGACTCGGTTCCGAGCTCGAGGCGGCCTGTGCACGCGCCGCACTCGAGTCGGCGCAACGATTGCCTGAGGAGTATTGGCTGAGCATCAACTTCTCGCCGGCGACGCTGCTCGATGGCCGAGCGGCGGTGGCCGTCGAAGGTGGACGGCGGCCTCTGGTAATCGAGGTGACCGAGCACGCCCCGATAAAGAACTACGCCGCGGTGCGTCGAGCGGTGCGCGAGATCGGGGGTTGCCGCCTCGCCGTTGATGATGCCGGCGCGGGTTTCACGAGCCTCAGTCACATCCTCGAGCTTCAGCCCGACTTCGTGAAACTCGACATCTCGTTGGTGCACGACATTGACGCGGACCCGACGCGACAGGCCATGACCGCGGGCATGTGTCACTTCGCCGCCCAGACCGGCACCGTGGTCGTGGCCGAGGGCATCGAAACCGAGGCCGAAGCGCAGATGCTGCTCAAGATCGGTGTTCCGCTCGCCGGCGCCGATCTACTCGGTCAGGGCTACCTCTTCGGCCGGCCGGGTCCGCTGCCCTAGGTGTGCCTCCTTGGATGGCGACGAGCACGGTACGAATGGCGTCAGGAGGAGGTCACTCGAAGCCCGATCGCCGCGTGGTGGTCGACGAGCCCGCCGTTGGCGCCCGAGATCCCGATGCGCTGCGCGGGTGCTAGCGCGAGGCCGGATCGTTTGAGAATCGCCACACCGTTCACCCACACCGTGATCGATGATGCGCTGGACGTGATCGATACCGGTGTGTCTATCGAAGCAAGGCTCTCGGGAAGGGCCTTGGTGGCCAGCCAGTGCAACGCGCCGTTGCTCCCGCCATCGCTGATGCCGACGAAGTTCGCGGCGGGTGCACCGACTTCCATGTCCTCGGAAAAGACCACGGCGTAGGTGGGCGCGACCACGGGTGCGAACCCGAGTCCCCAGCCGCTGCTGGCGAGGGTCGAAGCGGGCACGCGTGGTGACGCGAACAGGACCGCGAGTCCGTCGGCACCATTGCCGGGCGAGACCCGTGGGGTGAATGACACGGTGGTATTGGGACTCGTGGTGAGCGTGCGCGACCACGCGGAGCCCGCTTGGAAGTTCTTGAGCGTCGTGAGGGTCAGCGTCGAACCGACCAATTGGGCGGCACCGTTCCTGCGCCATTGACGTATCGGAGGGACGTTCGACGCGTAGCCGGTTGCCCTCGCGCGCAGCGTGATTGAAGTATTCGGGGCTCCGGGCATCATCAGAGTGAGTTTCGCGCTTTGCGGACCCGCGACGTTGGGTTGGAAGCCAACGCGAAACGTGGCTGAGCCCGACGCCGGGATCTCGACAGGAAAGTTCGCACCGGTGACGAAGAATGCGGCGTTCGAAGTTGTGGCGCTGACGATGGCGAGCGGCGTCGAGCCGTGGTTCGAAATCGTCATCGGCGCAAAACCGACGCCACCGACGTCGACCGTGGGCAGGGCTTTGATTGACGGCCCCGAGAGGGCGGGCGTCGGGGTGACGCCCGCGATGGTGGCGCGAAGGTCGCTGACGACATTGGCGTTGAACAGACCGCCCGTCGAGCCGGCGAAACCGACGAAGACCGACCGGGGAAGCGTCACCGCCAGGGCGAGTTCATTCACCCCGTCGATGTAGACCGTCAGGACGCCGTTGGTGACATTGACGCTGACACGCAGAGGATTGTTCTGGACGCCGCCCAGTTCCGCGGGCAAGTTCACACCGCCGAGCCAGTTGTACTGATGCGTCTGCGCGTTCCAGCCGTTCGTGATCCCGAGCCAGCCGTTACCGGCGCCCTCGGGGTCGGTCGTGGGTGGTGAACCCGGCTCGGGGTACGTCCCGAGCACCACGCCGATCCCGTGGACGTTGTCGTACCCGAGTCCCGCTCCGTTCGCGCCAAGGGCCGTCGGCAACGACGTCGCGGCGTCGGCCAGGACGAGCGCCAAGCCGTCGGCGCCGTCGCCGAGGGACTCGCTCGCCACGTAGGAGAAGGTCATGGTGTCGCTCGGCACCGCGACGGGCCAGTAGGAACTGCCCGCTTGGAACGGCGAGAGTTGGGTCAGGGCGAGCCCGTGGCGGTCAATGGTCGCCGATCCGTTGGTCGTCCAACCCGTACGAGTGGAGAGCACGGGTAGTGCGAAACCGTTGCCCGTCGCCGTGCCCGAGAAGTTGAATGCGAAGTCCGGTGTGCTCGCGACGTTGGTGGCGAATTGCCAGGTGGCGCCCTGAGCTCCCGTGGCATCCGGTTGGAATATCACGTTCACGCTGAGTGAATCACCCGCCTGAAGTTGATAGCCCTTGGCGATGGATTGGCTGTAGACGAACGCCAGCGACGTGGGGGCGCTCGCGCGCGTGATGGTCGCGGTCGACCCACCGGTGTTGGTGATGGTGAACGATCCGGTGCTCGAGGCGCCCACTGGGACCGAGCCAAATTCGAGCGTGGTTCCACCGCTCGATGACGAGAGCACGAGTTGGGCCGGTTGGGCTCCGTAGGCCGAGAGGCTGACGGTCCAGGCCTGCGGGTTCGCTGAGTCGTCGGTCGTGAACGTGAAGGCCGACGTCGCCGCGGCCTGGACCGAGCCGGGTGAGTACGTCACCGGAACCAAGAGCGACGCCCCCGGAGCGAGCGAGGTACCGGGTGTCGGGACGTTCGCGAGCGCGAAGCCGTTCGAGGGGAGTGTCGTCGGTCCCCACGTCAGGGCGGAGGCGCCGAAATTGGTGAAGTGCATGGTGAGCGTGCGGGTGGTCCCCAGCGTCACTCCCTCGAAGTCGAGGCCCGTCGTCGAGCCGTAGAGCAGGGTCCCGGGAGATTGGGCGAGACCGGTGAGGGGGAGGTCGAGTTCGCCCGAGTCGAAGGTGATCCGCACGGTGCTTTGGACCGAGCCGGGGTGAGCGTTGGGTCGGAAGACCACCGAGATCCTGGCACTCGCCCCCTTCGCGAGGTGGAGCCCACCCGACCCGATCGCCGGGTGCACTCCGACGAGTGTGAACTGCGCGGGAGTCGCGCCGTTCGGGTCGCTGGCGATGGCCGCGCCGGTGATGGAGAGTGGTTGTTCAGCGGTGACGGTGAGGGTCTTGACCACGCTACGTTGGCCAATGATCGTCGTGGCGAAGTCGAGACCACGGCCCGTCAGGTTCGCGGCGTCGGTGACGCCGAAGCCCATGACGCGCCCGTCCTGGGAGACGGCGTAGATCTTGTTGGCCCAGACGCCCGGCGACGTGAACTTGTTCGCGAGTCCGATGGGCCACTGATTGATGAGGGTCAGCCAACGTCCCTTCGGTGTCGCGTTGTACGCCTGGAGCGTGGCGTCGTCGCCCAATCCGTCCGAGCTGCGGATCACCCAGACCACGCCCGTGTTGGGGACCATCTGGTTCGAGGTCACCACTGGGCTCGCCGCACCGTAGCCGAAGGCAGTCGAGCCGGTCGCCGCGCTGCCGGCGGTGGCGACTTCGCTGAGCGTGGGCGTACTTGCGGTGGCGTTGACCTGGTAGACGTCGAAGTTGCCCTGATGGGCGTTGCCGAGTGAACCAGTGCCACCGGTGGCGGTGGGGACATAGAGGTAACCGCCAGTGCGGGTGGGGTACGCCGCGGGCGTCGCCCACACGCCGCCGTAGGGGCCCACGGTGGCCAGTGCGTTGTCACCTCCATTCGCGCCGTTGCCGACACCTCCGAGTGAGTCGGCGTTCAAGAGATAGACGTAGCCGCCCTTGCTCTCTTGGACGATCACGTGGGGGTAGGTGACGGTTCCGAACGAGTCAGGCAACAACAAGGGTGCGCCGGTTCCGAAGTCAAAGTCGTGCTTATCGAGATAGGCAGCGTTGTAGGGCGTGAAGAAATCGACCGGCACGAGTGCACCGGTGCTCGCGACCGACAGCCTGATCACTGACTCGCCGAGGCTGCTCGGGGGGTGGTCGCCCGGTGCCGGGCCGACCGGTGAGCTGAAACCGTTACCACTGGTGAGCAGGATGTCGTTGCCGTCTTGGACCAAGCCACCGCCCGATTGCCAAATCCCACCGCCGACGTGGTTCAACGTGACGTCGGTCCAGATGGTGGAGATTGATCCCGCCGTACTCACCCCGACGACGAAACCGTAGAAGGGGGACTGATCGCAGTGCGAGGAGAACGCCGCGTAGACGCGCCCGTTCAGCAACAAGAGCCCCGGGCGTTGCAGTTCCAGATTCGCGTTGAATCCGAGGCCGGGATCGTTTTGGGCGTTCCCCGTGACCTTGACGGGAAAGTTGGGTTCGCTCTGACCCGTCAGCGGATCGAGTGCTTGCATCCAGTACGACGGCGCCCCCGCAACGTCCTGCTGCATGTCCATCATGTAGACGATGCCGGTCGCCGGGTCCACCGTGGGGGTCGACAGCACGCCGACGTACGGCCCGACGTCACCGCACGGTTCCCCCTTGAGCGTCCAGGCGTTCACCTGATAAAAGGGCTGGGCGATCTGGCGTGACCATTCGATGGCCCCGGTCGTGGGGCTCAGTCCGTACACCCAGTCCTGCATGGTCGCGACGATGAGGATGCCCGAGGCGACGAGCGGCTGGGCGAAGATCTGACCGACGAGTTGGGTGTCGAAGAGTTGACCGAAATGACTTCCTGCGACCACGGCGGGCGCGAGGCCCGGTTGATCGCCGTACCAGCCCGAGCGCGTATTCGAGCCTCGATTGGTTGGTTGGCTCACGAACGTCGCGGCTTCGTGGGCGCGAGACGGCGCTGCGCTCGACCCCGAGAGCGTGCTCGTGGTGGTGAGCGCGCTGGCGATGAGCGACGCGCTGAGCAGAAGTAGGACCCTCGTGTGCAGTGCCGCACGTATTGGAGTATGTCGTGAAGGTGCGTGGCCCCGCATTCAATTCTTCCTACTCAACCCGCGATCAGTGAGTCCACGGTAGCCGTGTTGGGTCGCGAGCATCGTCCAGGACCTCGAATCGGTCGTACACGCGCAAGCACTCGCGTGCGGGACTCGTTTGGGGTGAGTCGGTCACACACCGCTTGGGGAGGGCACGTTCAACGAGTCGAGCGTTACGTTGGTTCGTCGATGGACCCGGAGCGTGAGTTTCCAATGTCTCACAATGCCGTCGTTGCTTTGAACTAGTTTCGGTGGTTCGTCGCGCATTACTTTAACGACGATAAACCTCGTACACGTGCGACGAGGTGACACAATACGGTTCCATTACACTCGACGACATTGGCGCCGAGTGTGTAGATCGAGAGCCCGGTCGGAGAGGAAGTGTCGTGGCAAACGCAGCAGGTCGCCGATACCGATACGGCTCAAGTTTCGTCGACCAGGCGTCCGGGGTTCGTTTCGAAGGTCACCACCCGTTCGAACGGCCGGACCTTTGGCAGATCTACCTCGAAGAGGGCGAAGGCAAGTACCGTAGCCGCGGCTTCGAGGGCACCATGCGGCGCCAGGAACTCGAGGACGGTCACGGCGTGTCGCTGTTCTTGTTGGGTTTTTCGCCCGAGGGCAAGGTCGTGGCCGGTGTCCGCTTTCACGGACCCCTCGAGGGCAGTTACGAAGCGGCGATCATCGAAGAGATGGCGTCGTCGCCCGAAATCGACGACATCGCCGCGCTGATCGACCAAGAGGTACGGCTCGGCACGATCGAGGTGAAGGGCGCTTGGTCCAAGGGTGCGGCCGGCCATCGACTCGTCCAAACCCTTTCGCGCTCGGTGACCCACGCCATGAACTGGCTCGGCGCGGAATTCGCAATCGCGGGCATTTCTGAGAAACTGTTGCCGTTGGGGATGCCCACCGGCGCTCGCCAGGTGGGCACGGCATCGGTGCCGTACCCCGATGAGCGATTCCACACGATCGCGGTCGAGTGGCGCCGCGCGCGCAGTCACGACCTCAGTACACCGCGTCATCAACAGGCATTGCGCCTTGAGGCCGAGCAACTCTCACGGGGCCCCGCGCGCGAGAGCATTGGTTCCGTCGAGGAGGATTCCACCCGCACGCGGTCATGGAAGCCGTTGGTGCTCGACGTTGCCACGCGTTCGCAGCGTGAGATGCTTCGCGCGTTGCGCGAGGACAACGCGCTGCAGATCATCGACCGCTTCGATGAGCAGCGCGAACAGCTCGGGCAACTGCTTCCGCCACCGTCGCCCGCGATGATCGAGGATGGTCAACGTTGGGTCTATTTCCCGTGGCGTCGCGCCATCGTGCGATTGTTGGCGCCGAAGTCGTTCGCAACGCTTCGACTCGACCGAAACCGTAACAAGATGACGCGCGCCGAGCAGGCCCGTCAGCGCTCGTTGCGAATCGGGGTGGTGGGCATGAGCGCCGGTCACTCCATTGCCCACGTGCTCGCCATGGAGGGTCTGGCCGGAGAGATACGCATTGCCGACTTCGACACCGTAGAGCTCTCGAATCTGAACCGCATACCCGCCAGCGTCCTCGACCTCGGACTCAACAAGGCCGTGGTCGCCGCGCGCCGGATCGCCGAGGTCGATCCGTACCTAAAGGTCGTCATGATGCCCGAAGGCATCACCCCCGAGAATTTGGGCACCTTCCTCGACGGACTGGACCTCGTGATTGAAGAATGTGACTCGTTGGACGTGAAATTGCTCGTCCGCGAGGCGGCGCGCGAACGCTATATCCCGGTGATGATGGAAACGAGCGACCGTGGTGTCCTCGACGTCGAGCGCTTCGACCTCGAGCCCGAACGACCGATCTTCCACGGACTCCTCGGGGACATCAAGTACTCGATGCTCGAGGGTCTGACGACCGCGGAGAAGAGTCCCTACGCGTTACGCATCCTTGGTGCAAGCGACGTCTCCTCACGGGCGGCGGCTTCGATGATCGAACTGGGACAGACCATCACGGCGTGGCCACAATTGGCGAGCGAGGTGACGCTTGGCGCCGCCACGACCGCCGCCGCGGTACGACGGTTCGGTCTCGGCGAGGAACTTCCGTCGGGCCGCGTGCGCTTCGATGTCGAAGAGATCCTCGACAGCATCGGACCGGTGCCACTCGCGACCGAAGCGGAGATTGACCTCGCGTTGACGCCCCCCGATGATCCTCTGCTCGAGAGTGACGATCCCATTGCCTTAATGGCCGACGCCGCCCGCCGCGCCCCCTCGGGCGGCAATATCCAGCCATGGCGCTTCGAGGCCAACAACCATGAAGTTCGTTTCTTCATGTTGCCTGACCGCACGTCGATGATGGACGTGCAATATCGCGGCAGTCACGTCGCGGTCGGGGCCGCCCTGTTCAACGCGCGCACCGTGGCGGCATCCTTGCACCAGCTCGGACCGGTCAAACTGTTCCCTTCGGGACCAAAATCGCATCATCTTGCGACCGTTCAACTCGGCAACGAACGTGACCCCGAGATCGCCCCGCTGCGCGCGTACGTTCATACACGTTCGACGAATCGTCACATTGGCCGTCCCGCACCCATTGATGAGGCGACTCTGGCGCATCTGGTACGTGGCGTCGAACGCGAGGGCGCGCGTCTTCGCGTGATGGTGGCGCGCGAGGAGATCGACAGTTGCGCGCAGTTGCTCGCCGACTCGGACCGCCTGCGTTTTCTTCTGCCCCAGGTGCACCATGAAATGAACTCAGAACTACGCTGGCCCGGCCGCGACGCCCTCGAGGAGGGGCTCGACGTTCGCACGCTGGAGATGGATCCCTTCGGGTACGCGGCGATGGACCTCTTGGGTCGACCCGACGTCATGGCCCACTTGGCCGACTGGCGGGGAGGACAGGCCCTCGGACTTCGCACGCGCGCCGCAGTGAGCTTGAGCTCCGCAGTCGTTGCGGTGACGGTGCCACGACCTGAGCCGAAGTGGTACGTGCGCGGTGGCGCGGCATTGGAGCGCTTCTGGCTCAGCGCCGAACAGAACGGTCTTGCGGTGCAGCCGGCGTCGCCCGTGTTCTTGTACGCGGTGGATGAGAAGGACATGCTCACGCTTGGCGGCGAGCGTTACCTCGAAGAGATGGTTCGCCTCTCGCAACGTTTCAACGAGTTGTGGAACCTCGATGACGGGGAGAGCATGATCATGGTGCTTCGAGTGCATCACGCGCCACCCCCGAGCGTTCGCAGCATTCGATTGCCGCTCTCGCGAGTACTGAGTCGTGAAGAGTAACTCGACGTCTTGACCAGATCGAGTGCGAAACGCGTAACGCCGTGCGTGAATCTCTGCCCAACAGATTGCACCGTTGACGGGTCATCCTAGAAATTTCTTTGCATAAAAAACCATTGCGCTGCTAGCCTCGGCAACGAGACAACTGATGGAGAAAGCGAGAGTCCGTGGGCAGTCCGGCGCGTTTCTCTTTACTTAAGGCTGGCGAGGAGACACGTCTCACTCTCGAGACGCTTCTGCAAGTTATTCCTGGCACCGAAATCGTCACGACCGTCTCTCTGTCTGAGGGACTCACGCCGACCTTCGAGGTCGAACCCCTGGTGCGCGAGGGTTCCGAGAATGCACTCGCCAGTGTTCGTGACGAGGTTCTCACTCGCCTGAGTGACGGCAGCCAGGTAAGTTCATTCTCGCATTTCATCGGGGGCGTCGAGTGGGGTGTTCTCGTCGAGAAGATCGATGTCGACGACGGCGGTGTAGTCGGGGCCCTGGTCATTGCGCGCCACGGACGTACCTGGTCCCAGCACGAACGGTCCCTCGCGAAGGGCTTCGGGGGGCTGCTCAGTCATGTCGCATCACTCGCCTCGCGAGAGAGCGTCCTCTTGCATCAGCGCAGTCTGGACGAGCTCGTGACGAGGGTCGCCGAGCGGCTGATGTCGACGTCGGCGGCCAACCGATTCGAGGTGCTCACCTGGGTGACACAGCAGTTGGCTGAGTTCCTGGGTGCCGATGTCGCGTTTCTACGTCGCAACGACCTGTCGCGTGGTCTGAGTATTCTCGAGGCTGAATGGCCCGCTCGCGAGAACATTCCGGACCCCGATCCGCTGGGCGAGGTTCGTTTCGATTCCGACCCCATCTTCATGGCGACGCGCGATCTTCGAAAGCCGTACTTGACCGGCCTCCCCGATACCACTGAGGAGTACCTGGACCGCATCAACGAGGCGAAGAGCGGCCAAGTCAAGGAGTTGCTCGTCCCAGTGGGTGGTGCCGCGGTCCCGCTGCTCCTGGCGGACTCCACGTGGGGCGTGCTCGGATTCATCCACTTCGAGTTGCACGCCTGGGTCCCGGCGGAGATCAACGCCCTTCAGGCCGTCGCGTCGATGCTCGTCAACCTGCAAGCACGCATCGACGCCGAGGGGCGAACTGCCTACAACGCGATGCACGACTATCTGACGGGTCTTCCAAACCGAAGGGCACTGATCCAGGAACTATCGAAGCGCCTCGAAGCCAATCGCGGCACGGCAGTCATGGTGATCGATCTCGACCGGTTCAAGGTGATGAACGACTACATGGGCCACGCGAGTGGTGACCGGCTACTCGTCACGATCGCGGATCGTCTGCGCACGAGCATCAGGTCCGAGGACTTTGTGGCGCGTCTCGGCGGTGACGAGTTCGTCTTCTTGGTCGACGGCGACCTCGGTGAGATGGAAGTGCTCGCCGCCGCCGAGCGGGTGCTCAAGATCATCAACGAGTCCGTGGTCATTGGTGGACAGGAATACGGTCACACCGCGAGCATCGGCATCGCCATCGCGCAGAAAGGTCAGCGCGACGGTGACGCCTTGATCAGTTGCGCCGATGCGGCGATGTACGCCGCCAAGGCCAAAGGCGGGAACCAGGCGTTGGCCTTCGACGAAGAGCTCGAGGCCCACGTCAACGAGCGTTCGAGCACCGAATTCCTACTACGCGAGGGCGTTCAGGGTGGCGACCTCGTGCTCCACTACCAGCCCGAACTGGACCTTCGTACGGGCGAGCTGCTCGCGGTCGAAGCCCTGGTGCGCTGGCGACACCCGACCAAGGGTCTCCTTGCCGCCTCGCAGTTCATCAAGATCGCTGAGGACGCGGGCATCATCGTGGACATCGGTCGATGGGTGTTCGCCGAAGCGTGTCGTCAACTCGCCGCCTGGCGACACGACTACCCAGAACACAAGTTCGTGGTGCGGGTCAACATGTCGCCCGCGGACTTCGTGCTCGAAGACATCGTGCAATTCGTCGAGGACAATCTACGGATCAATGGGCTTCCGGGTGACGCGATTTGCATCGAGATCACCGAACACGTTGTCTTCACCGAGTCCGAGCGTACGGCGAGGATCTTGCGTCAGTTCCGGAGCTTGGGGGTCGAAATCGCGCTCGACGACTTCGGTACCGGCTTTGGATCGATGACCGAGTTGAAGAACCTGCCGGTCAACTTCTTGAAGCTGGACATCAGTTTCGTCGAAGGCATCATGACCGATCCTTTCGACCGAGCAATCGTGGAGACGATTCTACGCTTGGGCGAGGCGCTCAATCTGGGCGTCATCGCCGAGGGTATCGAGTCAAGTTTGATTCTCGAAGAACTCCTGCAACTTGGCTGCACCCGCGGTCAGGGATACCTCATGTCCGAGCCTGCGTCACCCGATGATTTGGTTCCGATTCTGCGTCGCGGTGGAGTACTCCTTCCTCGGTTATGGGACGAATTGAGCATGAACGCGTCGGGCATGATTGACGAGTCATAATATGCGTGGTGAAAGTCGACCTAATCCAGCCAGCTGATCTCGAACTGCAGTCAAGCGAATCGTGGCTCTTTCGTTCGATCATTGATGAGTTGTCGCGCGATGAGTTGGGCATCAATTTCATTTATCGGGTGCTCGACAAGTTGGCCCAAAAGTACGAACTCA
>Ga0307375_10001121_pt1 | contig 30114 bp, 25 predicted proteins | sample TR1MG_FD_202531 | JGI IMG/M metagenome (GOLD analysis project Ga0307375, IMG submission 202531) | Soil microbial communities from Risofladan, Vaasa, Finland - TR-1 | ecosystem: Environmental > Terrestrial > Soil > Coastal area > Acid sulfate soil | place: Finland: Risofladan, Vaasa | collected... | reverse complement strand
TCTTGAGCCATCGGTACAGAGTCGCTCTGCTGATACCGTAGGCCTTACACACTAGAGAAACATCTCTAGTCTTATTATAAATCGTTATTGCCCTTAGCCTATCCAACTCCTTGTGGGTTAGCTCCGGCGGCGGGTGGCTTGATAATTTATGAAATCCTTTGGCTATACTAAAAAAACTCATCCAGGGGTACCTCCTCCTTCTAGTTTACCCCCCTATCTCTTTTTCCATACTGTCTCATATGTATATGAACTTTTACAGGGTCTTAAAATCCCAATTCATTTGCTCCTTCTATTTATATACTAAAAAAACGAAGAGGAAACTTCTCTAGCTTACTTTTACTAAATTCTTAACGGGGAGCAGCATACAAAAGTATTTCTCAAATGAAACATTCAACTAATTATTCTTTAAAAAGTTATGTGTTTGATTGACAAGTTTCAGGAAATAAGACATTTGACGGATCACATAGCTAAAAATCAACCAATTACAGGATACAACTCTGGCATAGCGCTTGCATTTGTTTGATATATTAAAATAGATTCAATGTATGTTAATATTGATTCTTATAAGGACTACTATGGGACCTCAAAATAAAAATGGAGATTTATACGGATCAATTTGTGCAAATGAGAATCTAAGGGCTTAATCGGATTGGATTTTCTATATAATTTTTTGAGTCAAGAATAAGATGTGTTCGTATTCTCAATGTTACTAGATAAATAAGCATCTTTAATGGGAGTTTAGGCTGTTGATGAGAGACAAATACAAAGGGTTGCTTATAGCTGGTGTAATTTTGCTTGTAGGAGCTTCCGGCATTTTCGTATGGTGGATTTATTTCCGTACTCCACCGCTTCTAGGTTTCGCGTCGGGTAACGGGCGTCTGGAAGCAACGGAGGTTGATATCGCCACTAAGTTTCAAGGACGTGTAGAAGAAATCCTGTTCGATGAAGGTGACAGGGTCCAAGCAGGGCAGATTGTTGCACGTATGGATACGGCATCTCTGGATGCCCAGCTTGCTGAAGCTCAGGCAAGTGTAATTAGTGCAGAAAAGCATCGCAACAATGCGATAGCTATTGTTGCGCAACGAAAGAGCGAGTATGATCTGGCGAGAAAAAATTTATCAAGGGCAAAAAAACTTTATGAAAAAGGAATTATCTCCTCACAGAAACTTGATCAGGAAATGGGGGCTTATGACGTAGCTGAATCAATGTGCGATGCCGCCAAGGCTAATGTAGCCAATGCTGAAGCTACAATAGAAGTTGCAATAGCTCAGACCGAGCGGATAAAGAGCGACATTAATGATAGTGTTCTCAAATCTCCTATAAGTGGCCGTGTCCAGTATCGGCTAGCAGAGCCGGGAGAGGTTTTAGCGGCAGGAGGCAAGCTGCTCACTATTATAGATCTAACGGATGTTTACATGACAGTGTTCCTATCTTCAAAAGACGCCGGCAGATTAGCGATTGGAGCTGAGACTCGTATAGTTTTTGATGCGGCACCTGAATTCGCCGTACCAGCTAGGGTATTCTTTCTAGCATCGAAAGCCCAGTTTACACCGAAAGAAGTCGAGACTCTTAATGAACGCCAGAAACTAGTCTTTAGGGTTAAGGTTCGAATTGCGCCGGACATTTTAAAAGAATACGAACCTTGGGTAAAAATTGGAGTTCCTGGTGTAGCCTATATCCGTCTTGATTCTGATCTGCCTTGGCCTGAGTTTCTGAACAATCTCCCAGAGCTGCCAAATGAGCTATCCAATTAACAGACCGGAATTTATTGCCTGCCTATTAAATGTCAGCCAAATCTACGGCAAAACCAAAGCTCTTGATAATGCAACTTTAGATATACCCTCGGGCTGCATGGCGGGGCTTATAGGTCCTGACGGAGTCGGCAAGTCTACTATGCTTTCCTTAATATCGGGGGTTCGAAAGATTCAGGATGGCAGAGTTGAAGTTCTGGGATTCGATATATCCATAGCCTCTAACCGAAGCTCTATTTGTCCCCAAATAGCCTATGTGCCTCAAGGGCTTGGAAGAAACCTATACCCGACACTTTCGGTATTTGAGAATGTGGATTTTTTCGGACGACTATTCGGGCTAACTAAAAAAGAGCGGGAAGGGAGAATCAACGAGCTCCTCACCAGCACTGGGCTAGCTCCGTTTTCAGACCGGCCGGTAGGGAAACTGTCAGGCGGTATGAAGCAAAAACTTGGTCTTTGCTGTGCCCTTATTCATGACCCCGAGCTTCTCATACTCGATGAGCCGACTACCGGCGTCGACCCGCTTTCCCGCCGTCAATTTTGGGAGCTCATAGAGATCATCCGCTCCCGGCGCGAAGGGATGAGTGTTCTAATCGCAACCGCATATATGGAAGAGGCAGAGAGTTTTGATTGGCTCGTTGTAATGAATGATGGGCAGGTTTTGGCAACTGGAAATCCTAAAGAGATAAGATCACAAAACGGCTCAGGCAGCCTAGAAGAGGCGTTTATTCATCTGCTACCGGAAAAAGAATATCAAAATCATAGAAAATTGGTTATCCCTCCCCGGAGATCTTTGAATGGGAAGACAGCAATAAAGGCGGAGGGTCTTACTAAACGATTTGGCAGCTTTACTGCTGTGGATCATGTCAGCTTTCGTATTGAGCAGGGTGAGATCTTCGGGTTTCTGGGCTCAAACGGCTGCGGAAAAACAACTACAATGAAGATGCTTACAGGGCTACTCCCGGCTTCTGAGGGAGAGGCGTCGCTATTCGGGAAAAAAGTCGACACTAAGGATATCGAGACTAGAAAACGTGTCGGCTACATGTCTCAGGCCTTCTCGCTTTATAATGAGCTAACCGTTAGACAGAACCTGGAACTCCACGCCAGGTTGTTCCATCTTCCAAAGGACGAGATTCCGGGAAGGGTATACGAGATGATAGAGCGTTTCGGTCTCGAAGGAGAGGAGGATGAGCTCCCTGGAAAGCTGCCGCTTGGAATTCGTCAGCGGCTTTCACTCGCAGTAGCGGTAATCCACAAACCTGAGATGTTGATCCTAGATGAACCAACTTCAGGCGTTGACCCGATCGCCAGGGACAGTTTTTGGGAGATCTTAATTGAGCTTTCAAGAGAAGAAGGTGTAACCATATTCATATCGACACATTTTATGAACGAAGGTGAGCGTTGTGACCGCATTTCACTCATGCACGCCGGCAAGGTGCTTGCCGAGGGTAGCCCTGACTCGTTGGTAGAAAAAAAAGGGGCCTCCAACCTGGAAGAAGCCTTCATCTCTTATCTTGAAGGAGCTGGGGATGAGATTACTGAAGCTTCGGAGCCTAAATTTTCAAAACAAGAAAACACTCCTGTAGATGCTCCATCTGAAAGCTGGTACAACGATCTCGGATTCAATTTCCGGCGTATGTGGGCATATACACGTCGTGAATCAATGGAAATCAAACGTGACCCGATCCGCCTGGCATTTGCTTTGTTCGGACCGATCTTGTTGCTGATAGTATTTGGATACGGGATAACTTTTGATGTGGAAAATCTTCCTTACGCTGTGCTAGACCGTGATCAGACGCCTGAAAGTCGGAGCTATCTTGAGAACTTTTCCGGTTCACGCTATTTCGAGGAAAGACCGCCGCTGTACAGCTATGAAGACTTAGAGCGGAGACTTAGAAGCGGAGAGTTAAGACTCGCAGTGGAAATGCCTCCAAATTTTGGAAGAGACTTAAAGAGCGGGGCAGAAGCTAAGATTGGTGTTTGGCTAGACGGTGCAATGCCTTACAGAGCTGAGACCAGCCGTGGTTATGTACAAGGAGTTCACCGAGAGTACTTGGAACAATATGCACTTGAAAACACGGGAGAGACGCTCGCTATTTCAGCAGCCAATATAGAGACGCGGTTTCGGTATAATCAGGATTTTAAAAGTGTATTTGCAATGGTGCCGGCAACAATCATGATAATTCTGGTCTTTATTCCTGCTATGATGACCTCACTTGGTGTAGTTCGAGAGAAAGAGCTTGGTTCAATCACAAATTTTTATGCCACGCCAGTAACAAAATTGGAGTTCCTGCTGGGCAAACAAGCTCCATATGCAGTGCTGGCAATGGTCAACTTCGCCACGCTAGTGCTTTTGGCCATTTTCCTGTTTAAGGTTCCAGTCAAAGGAAGCTTTGCCGCACTTACTCTCGGTGCGCTTTTTTATGTCGTGGCTACTACGGGATTTGGCATAATGTTCTCAACTTTCGTAAAGACCCAGATAGCTGCGATATTCGCAACTGCTATTATTACCGTCACCCCTGCTATTAACTTCTCGGGCTACCTTACCCCGGTATCATCATTATCCGGTGAAGCAAAGGCAATAGGACTCATGTTTCCTTACGGTTATTTTCAGCAGATCAGCATGGGAACTTTCACCAAAGCGCTCAGCTTTAGTGATCTGAGTATGAACTATTTTGCCCTGTTTGCGATCGTAATCTCTTATCTGACCATTAGCTTATTACTATTAAAAGCTCAGGAGAGCTAAAAATGAAGAAGCGAATTGATAACATATACAGACTGGGCATAAAGGAGCTATTCAGCTTACGCTATGATCTTTTTTTGGTTTTCTTAATCGTCTATTTTTTCACTTTCGGGGTGTATGAAGGTGCCCAGAGTGGCAATACTGACGTTGAGAATGCCTCAATCGCTATAGTTGATGAGGATAGATCTATTATCTCAAACCGAATTCATGACTCGTTGCTCGAACCATATTTTAAAGATCCCGATTTGCTTTCTGTGAATGAGATTGATCAAGCTATGGATAGGGGGCTATACAGTTTTGTTATAGATATACCGCCTGACTTCCAAAAGGATTTACTGGCTGGTGACCAGCCGGAAATACAGATTAACGTAGATGCTACGGCAATGAGTATTGCCGGCAGGGGAGCCGGTTATATTCAGAATGTTATATCTGAGGAACTCGTAGAGTTTCTAAATCGAGGGGACCAAGTGGAAGCGGCAGGTATTGTCATAAGGTCAAGATTCAATCCCAACCTGGAAGCCGCTTGGTTTCAAAGCGTAATGGAAATTGTAAACAACATTACTATACTTGCAATAATTCTCACAGGGGCCGCAGTGATAAGGGAGCGGGAACACGGTACAATTGAACACCTGCTCGTAATGCCTCTCAGACCTTTTGAAATAATGCTTGCCAAAATATGGGCAAACGGGCTTGTTGTATTAGTTGCCGTCATTTTCTCTCTGTATATAGTTGTACAAGGATTACTAGAAGTGCCAATTTCAGGTTCAATCCCTCTATTTATAGCTGGCACCATAGTTTTTCTTTTCTCAGTTACCTCGCTTGGAATACTCTTAGCAACTATTGCGCGGTCAATGCCACAGTTCGGTCTCCTTGCGATACCGGTTTTCCTGGTTATGATGATGCTCTCTGGCGTCTACACTCCAATGGATAGCATGCCAACAGTACTCAGGTACATCATGTACTTCTCACCCTCAACCCATTTTGTAAGCTTCGCGCAGGCGGTTCTGTTTCGTGACGCGGGTATTGATGTAGTATGGTGGGATTTTGCTAAGATATTTTTTATAGGTGCGATGTTCTTTACAGCAGCTTTGTATCGCTTTCGAAAGAGTATTACCGCTGCACAGTCTTGAGCAGTTATGCTTTTTCGGTCATTATAATTTCTTTAAGATAAGTACATGGGAATGAAGACTCCAAGCAAACCTATCATATCCATGAATCTGGCGGGTGCAATTTATTACCAGATACCAGGCAGCAGGCGGTAACGCACTCGATTAGCATAATCCTTATATCCATCCAGCTCCTTCTTTAGAGTATTATCTTCAAGTACAGTACGCACGACCAGAATACAATCCCCGATCAGCGCTGGAATGAGCGCCCAGAGTGACCCTAATAGTAGTGGGATAGAAATTGATACCACTATCGCTCCGGTGTAGCCGGGGTGGCGCACATACTTGTAAGGGCCGCCGGTTACTACATAATGGCCTCGTTCTTTCTGAATCCTTACAACCGTTGAGAAGAACTTGTTCGTTGCCATAGCCCATGATGGGATGGCACTTCCCAGGATGAATACTAGAAGAGCCAACAGTTGCACCCAAATCGGAAAAGGCGGCGACCAATTAAAACGCCCTGCGTCAAGCCCTGCAACGATAAACGTAGCCGGGAATAAAAAGACGACTACTAGACTAGCCAATACTAAGTCCCATCTTTTGGCCCCGGGCCCTATATGACTTCGCTCTTCTATTAACTCAGGGTCAATGAAAACAGGGGATATTAAGATAATCGCTATATAGACGCCCAGAAACACCCACGCTGCCGTCCAGTCAAGACGCCCAGCCGAGAAAAAGAGAGTCGCAGCTACAAATAAAATATATAAAATTAATCGAATGTAGACTCTTAGCGGCATAAGTGTTTTAACCTGCTTTCTTGTAAGTTGTTGAAATATATTTCACTTACATAAACTTGTTTTCATCATAACCATTCTATGGCTTAAATCTCAAAATGGCACCAATCCCGTCTATTTTTTTAGAGACTTTTTTCTTAAATAGAATTTCAATCTCCACCTTTTGTCTAAAAGCCTCTTCCATTGCGTCATCCACAACATCAACAACCGCTACTGGCTCAACTCCTTCCGGACATAGACCCTTTTTCTTCTCTAACGCCAAGACCCCTGTATCAGGACAAATAAAACCGGGGACGCTAAAGCCCTCTGACACAAGTAGTATTTTTATTTGTCCTCTGGAAAGCGCTTTCAAAGTGGATTTGACTCCGTTTACTGCATATCTCGAGTTGAGTTTTTCTTCAAATTCACTTAAAAGCTTCTTTTCTTTGTCTGCTTTAGATATTTCTAAAGCGTCAAGAGTTGCTTCGGTAACCTGGTAAGGCTTGATTTTATTCACGTCGGCTGTAATCGTTCCGGCTAGTCTTTCCCGGAGATAAGAATGGAGGTGATGAGAGAATTCAGGAATATTTTTATCAGTACCTCCTAGCACTAACAAATTGAATTTATTCTGGTTGAAATAAGCAAATACTTTATCGGCTATATATTTGTAGTGCTGATGTATCTCATTTTCAATTGTTCTGTGAAAGCCGTGCTCACCATAACCCTGAACGAGGTTGCCCGTGCCGGTTCCCGGTGACAATTTCTGCTTGAATTTGCCTTCGGTTGACTTAAATTTTGTAGTCCTTGATGCTCCCGGATAGAAAAAATCAAGAATTTCATGACTCCCGTCAGGATCCTGCCTGAAAATTCTGGCCTTTTTTCTGTCTATGATTACAGTGGCGATGTTACTATAGTCATTATTTATGTTTATAAGCTGTCCTAAAATTGGAGAGCGATCAACTGTGAGCTGATTACGGTAAACCTGCGGAAGCTTGAAAACTTCCCAAATATTACTTCTAGTTGCGGAAAAAATGCAAACTCCTCTACATTCTGTAAGCTCATCGGTGTCATCAACAAGATTAATAATTTTCTTAAAGTCCAGTTCTACCGATTCTATAGCAGATTCGCCTATATTTCTTTTATTAAGGTTAACTCTCTGCTTCTTGATGAGATTCTTTAGAGTCGTTTTATACTTAAAGTTTCCCCTATCACGCGGGCCCAATTTAAGATAAAGAGAAGTAATGGGGTACTCATCATTGTGGTACTCCAACAATTTGTCAATGCGTTCTTTAAGATCCATATGCTGCCTCCTAATTAGTATAATTAACGATTAGATGTCTTAGTATTCACTGATTGTTCATAGATTGCTTTTCGGGTCCGCAAATTACGGAGCTCTTGTTATAAGGACATATCCCTATAGCGCCTGACTGGTAAATATTAAACGCGATCCAGGCGTCCTCTGGAAGATTAGATATGTCATCCTCAAAGATTACTCTTAGCTCTATCCCCGATTTTGTGCCCCCGGGGTAGCCTATGTCAGGAAGCTCCTTTTTTTCCTTGGCATATACGGACAGGATGTTTCCAAAACTAGGATTTTCAGACGGCGTCACAAGAATTCCACCGCTCCCGCTCTCTGAAAGCATATAAGCTGTAAACTCGTTTGGCCTTTCCTTTTTCACAATCACTTGACCCTTTGCAAGCTTAACCGTGTGGACTTTCTCAGCACCTGAGGGACTAGGCCACGTCAGGATAAACGATATAAGTAGTATAGACATAGTGGCAACTAATATTCGTCTCATTTACTCTCACCTCACATTTCTTATACTAAACACTGTTTTAATTAACAGGTTCAGAAAAATTAATTACATGGGGATCTACTAATCTGATATAATCATTATAACCCATTCTTATCGCGTCCGTATGAGTCCCGGCGTTGAAAACGATTTCTTCATCTTCCGATAAAGCCGAGGCTGCATAAACTGGCATATCATATATATTTCCAAAAGGCGGCATAGCCCCCACCTCGCAGTCCGGGAATAGATTTTTAATTTCATCTTCTTCAGCTAATCGACATCCTTTAGCGGCAATCTGTTCTTCGAGATAATCAAAGTTGATCTTTCTCGAAGCAGGGAGAACAGCCATCATATAACCGCCTCCAGCTTTAAGAATTACCGTCTTGGCTATCTCCTTGCCGGAGATGTGAACGGATTCAGCCAGCTCCTGTCCCGTATAGGCAGGAGAGTGGTAGATACTTATATATTTGATGTTCTTTTCATCCAGATACTCTTTTAATTTGTTTAGGACACTCATTTTGTCCTACCCCCCCCCGTTATAGTTTTAATCCTCATTCCTCTGGTTTTAGCCACGTATTATTTATGATGTCTTTGTGCTTCTCCAGCCATGGGAACAAAGCGGACCGGCGTTACCCTTTTTTCCTCCAGCCCCTCTTTTTTCTTAGTAATCAGAATCAGTTCTTGAATATAGTCTCCGACGGGGATCACCATTTTCCCGCCTTCCCTAAGCTGCTCTGTCAAAGGCTCAGGGATTTCAGGCGGAGCTGCCGTTACTAATATCGCATCGTAGGGAGCGTTTTCCTCCCAACCCATGTAGCCGTCGTCTACTTTAAAGTGAATATTTTTATAGCTCAGACTTTGTAAAACTTTTTTGGCTCTTAATGTCAAGATTTCGACTATCTCTATTGTATATACATCACAACCGATCTCAGCAAGTATAGCAGCCTGGTAGCCCGAACCTGTCCCTATTTCTAATACTTTGTCTCCCTTGTTTAGGGTTAGAAGCTCGGTCATATACGCCACAATATAGGGCTGAGATATGGTCTGCCCCATGCCTATCGGCAGAGGGCCATCGCTATAAGCATAATCTCCGAGATAATCAGGCAAGAACTTATGCCTGGGGATTTTCAGCATAGCCTCTATTACTCTTGAATCAGAAATCCCTCTTGGAACAAGTTGATTCTCAACCATTTCCCGGCGCTGCTCAGAATAAATCCCGTTATCATCCCCATGTGTATTAACGGTGGCCAGCAGAAGAAAACATAACGACGTCAATAAAACGAACTCCATCTCTTAATCCTTCCTCAATTAGAATCTGATAGAAATACTCTAACAGGCACTAAATACCCCTTTATTACAACTTAGGTGCATAAAGTATGCCAGAACTATTAATATAGTATTTAGCAGATGTTCCGTATATAAATATGTGATTTGAGAATAGAAATGTTGTCTTATGTCGAATAATCGGACAGAGGGGGCAACTATATTCGGAGCTTAATTTAAAGGATAAACATAGGTTGCGTGTACTGCTCCCTTTTCTCAAACTAGGTTTAAGTTGGTTTGAGCAAATATGCAATGCTGCCTAGCCTTCTTGAACTATTGTGTACAGGGTTTTTAGTCAGGAATCTAATTTAAACTACGAACCTATCTATTGGGGCAGATCAGCTCAGAAACTTCTTTATAAACAATACCAAATAAGATCTGGTATTACTTCTTCAAAATCTCAGAAACAGATAGAGAAGAAACAGGGAATATGGATGAGGTGCATTTTAACATTCCGGGCTCCAGAAACTCGACTACTTTTTCGTAGTTATCAGTCTCAACTACGTAAATAATAGTATGCGACCCGTGCTCGATATAAATATTGTTTATTGTAAGACCATCCACATTTTCCTTGATAAATACTTTTTTAAAACCCCCTACGTCCTTGGGACAATCTTGGGGATCATGAATTTGGGTTATTAGAAACTGCATTATGATACCTCCTGAACAACATTATAACTATTAGAAACAAAGACCAGATTTTTCTCTAATAGAGCACCTACATATGAAATTTCTTGAGGCATTTATATATTATAAACATTATTTACAATAATGTCATACTCTATGATCTAGATACTTGACGGGAACTGTTATCATCTTCTTCTCCTCTCGCTCACACTAATACCCCTTCATGGTATAGTTATCGCAATAATAGCTATACTACTTGGATAAGGACTGCTTTGAAGATCATTATGAAGAAAAATATTCTTATCAGCCCACTTAAATCTAATCTGCCGTACGAGCATGATATTGAAATTGTAGAGAGAAAAGGAAAGGGGCATCCCGATACAATTTGCGACTGCATTGCCGAGGAGATCTCAATAGCGCTTAGCAAATACTATATCGAGGAATTCGGATCGATAATGCATCATAACGTCGATAAAGCTTTACTTGTGGGAGGAATGACGGAACCGGCTTATCATGGTGGAAAGATAGTTAAACCGATTGAGATTACTATCGCTGGGAGAGCGATAAAGAGCAAGGGCGCCAAAATTCTGCCTATCGATGAGATAGCCGTAGAAGCCGCTCAAAAGTTTCTAAGGCAGCAAATAAAACATCTTAACCTTGAGGATCAAGTAGTTGTAAATTCCAAGATAGGACCCGGTAGCGGAGAATTGATTGAGCTATTTAGTAGATTCAGCAAGGGAGAGGTGCCGTTATCAAACGATACTTCCGCAGGGGCCGGATTTTATCCCCTCGATACACTTGAGAAAACTGTATATGAAACTGAGAAATTCTTAAACAGCCCGGAGATTAAAAGGAGTTACCCCTTTGTCGGGGAAGATGTAAAGGTCATGGGTATAAGAAATAAAGAAGAAATAAGACTTACTGTCGCGATAGCGACTGTGGATAAATATATCTTTTCCCTCGAAGATTATATTCATAAGATCAAGAATATTAGAGAAATTTTGGTTGAACAAAAGTGGGTCGGAGCGAACATGAAATTTGATATTAACACCGCTGACAGCTACGAAAGGGAAAGCATATATCTGACAGTCACCGGAACAAGCGCTGAGGGAGGTGATGATGGCCAAGTAGGAAGAGGGAATAGAGCAAATGGCTTGATAACCCCGTATAGGCCGATGACCTTAGAGGCCGTAGCCGGGAAGAACCCTATAAGCCATGTCGGTAAGATCTACAATCTGTTTGCCATTGATTTATGCAAGAAAATAGTAGAGGAGCAACACGCAGAACAAGTCTATGCGCATATTGTCTCACAAATCGGCAAGCCAATAAACAAGCCTTTGGTTTTAGATATTCAAGTTAAAGGAAAAGACTTTAACGGGAAGGCTATCAGACGAATTGCTGAAGAGATGCTTGATGAAATGCCCTATATGTGGAAAAAAATAATAGATAGGCAGTATGAGATTGCATAACAATATTATTATCTGTATCATATGCCACCTTGTTTTGTAGGCTCTTCGCTGTGCATGCTTTCTTCAGCGGCAACTTCAAGCTCCTTTGCGTCATACTCTATAGGTTCTAAGCCCACTAAAGAGAAGACGGTCTTACAATAAAGGTCCTTCGTTCTCGATTATGCGAGCTACATCAGCCATCTCTTTGCCTAAAAGTATAATTATATCGTCAAGCGTAATTATTCCTGTTAAGTTTCCATCGACATCAACTACTGGAAACCTCCTGACAGCACTCTTGCGAACCTGCTCAAGGGCTTCCAATAATCCCAGATTTTCACTAAGAATCAACACAATATTTTGCGTCATTACGTCATCGATTGGTGTCTTTGCCGGGTCTAAGTTCTTACCAACGACTCTTAGAGCAATGTCTCTGTCTGTAACGATGCCAAATTTTTCCTTTTCACCGCTCGCTATAGCATTTTGGACTACTACACTTCCAATGTTCTTTTCTTCCATAAGCCTTACTACTTCATTTACCATGGTTCCGGGTTTTACGGATACAACGTCCTTTCGGCACATATTCCTTAAACTCATATCTAATTTCTCCTTGCGTTATAATTTTTTATTTCTTCAGCTACCTGAATACATTGCAAGATATGTGCCACAATATGTGTTTTGTATAAACCTCTAAAATAGTTAGGGAATTAATTCCTCGGAAATTATAGAGACCGGCAAGTTTGTAAGAGTCTAGGACATAGAAAGATACTAAGTCACTTTTAAGCACCGCTGGCTAAGTAAGTTTTCCTCTAAGGTCGTATGACGAGGGTTGAGCAATGGGAGGATTGGATAACATTTTCCGCGGTGCTTCCGAGAACAAGCTTCTTGATTCCGCCTCTCGAGTGGGTATTTATAACAATCAGGTCAATATTTCTTGCCAACGCATAATCGGTAATTGCTACAGCGGGGTTTATACCATGCAGCACCTTTGTTTTAATTCTTAAATCACTGGCTTTCTTGCTATTAAGCCCGCGTTTGACTTTAATTTCTTCAACTCTTTGAATAAGCTCTTTCGAAGAATCCCTGATAAGCTCGTTTAGCACACTCGGTATAGAATAAAGATGTCCTACCATGCGGATGGAGTAGACTACAAAAACTCTGGCGTTGATTACGGTTGCTAAATCAGTCGCGTATTCAAGTGCAGAGCCCTTTTTTTCGTATACATCAATAGGCACAAGTATGTTCTTTATGCCCGGTCTTTTTTTTTCTCTCCTCTTAAAAGCCAGGATAGGAATTTTAGATTTTTTAAGGACTTTTAGAGTTGTGCTCCCTATAAGCACCTTGTCAAGCAATCCGTGACCCCTGGTTCCCATAACTATTAGGTCAGCTTTCTCACTTTGGGCAAAATTAATAATCCTCGTGCTGGCTTCACCTCTTAAGATATTACTTGTGAAATCCAATCCTTGAGAACGCAGCTTTGATTTAATGGAATTAAATCTCGCTTCAAGATTGAGTTCGTCTGTTTTGACCAGGTTGTTGAAGAGTTTCTTTCTTAAGAGGTATAGGTCCGAGTATAGATTTTTTATTTTCGTAGAGCTTATATAAATTCCAACTATCTCGGCAGAATATTCTTTAGCCAGTAAAACTGCATATTTAAGTGCTTCTTCTGCCTCAATTGACCCGTCTGTTGCCCATAGAATTCTTTTTATTTGCATCAAAGCCCCATAAAGGTGTATGGATTATGTGAAGCCACTTCTTTGATAACATAATAGCAATTTGGAGGAATTTCAATTTCAAGCCTAGGAAATTATAAAAATCATAAACAGAACCCCCTTTTATTGGGTTCTATTAGTCATGCCAAATTAAAAAGATAATATGTTAACTAGCCGACTTTGAGACTCTAATTCACTTAAGGAGCTTTATGCTTCTCTTACCTCTCTCTGGCTGCGTCTGCTCTGCCATCGTATCAATTTATATACTTCGGAAATAATGAAAACAGGAAGGGCAATAATGAAAATCAGTCCCCAATCCTCCAAAGCCAGAGGTGTGGTGTGTAATGCTCTTTGCAGGAAGGGTATATAAACCGCGCATACCTGAAGCCCGAGTGTGCCGGCCCAAGCGATCAGTAACCAGGGATTTGTGAAATAGCCTATAACCGAAAGCGGTGCTCTAAGAGATCGGAAATTGAAGACATTCATTTTTTCCAATACTATAAGACCTGTAAAAGCTACGGTTTGAGCCTTTAGTAATGCCCCCTCCTGCCCGCTGGTCAAATAATGATGAAAAATCCATAGTGTGGCAGCCCCCATATATCCTCCCATCAATAGAATCTTTGTTATCCCGCTACGATTGAGAATCGGCTCTTTGGGGTCACGCGGCGGGCGTTCCATGATACCTTCTTCAGGAGGCTCCACACCCAATGCTACTGCCGTCATACCGTCAGTAACAAGGTTCATCCATAATATTTGGACTGGTAGTAAAATAAGGGGACCTCCCAGCAGGATATTTACAAATATGGCGAAGACCTCTCCCATGTTGGAAGATAATAGGTAGCGGACGAATTTCTGAATATTGTCATACTGACGGCGTCCTTCCTCGACTGCTCCTATGATTGAGGCAAAATTGTCATCTGTAAGAATCATATCCGATGCGCCTTTGGCAACTTCAGTTCCACGAAGACCCATAGCTATCCCTATATCTGCCTTTTTAAGTGCGGGAGCATCATTAACGCCGTCTCCTGTCATACCTACTACATGCCCCATGCCCTGTAGCAGATTCACGATCCGGAGTTTATCTTCGGGAGTGGTTCGTGCAAAGAGAGCTTCTTTCTTCAGTGCGCCGCGTAATGCTTCATCATCCATTTCTGAGAGATCTTTACCGGTTATGGCATCTTTAGCGGGCATACCAATGCTTTTAGCTATAGCTAAAGCGGTGGGAGATGCATCGCCTGTTATCATAATGCTCCGTATCCCGGCACTCCGGGCTAAACGGACTGCGTCGGGGACTTCGGGGCGGGGGGGATCTATTATGCCTACAATTCCCAGTAGAGTAAGGTTTTGTTCGACGTGCTCTTCGTCTAAGGATATGTCACTGGGCAGAATGCGGCGCGCTATAGCAAGTGTGCGGAGACCTTGCTCTGCAAGTGTAAGATAAGCAGTGTTAGCTGCAACTTTGTCTGTATCATTTAGAGTGCGAACCTGCTCTCCATCTAGGATGAGTGTAGAACGCTCCAATATCACTTCAGGCGCACCTTTGACGTGGGCTATCAAGCCAACGGGTGACTGCTCGATTACAGTCATCCGTTTGCGAAGGGAATTAAACGAGAATTCGCTTACAATATGAGAGAGTTCCTCTAGGTGTAAACCTGCTTTATTAGCCGCTACTACAAGGGCCGCCTCGGTTGGTTCCCCGATTGCATACCAGCCACGCTCGTCTTTAGCAATACGTGCATGGTTGCAATGAAGCCCACTTTCAAGAAGTGTTGAAATATCTTTTTGTTTGCTAAGATCAACTTGCTCTCCATTTTTTTGAAAATCACCTACTGGAGCATAACCCACACCGGTTAATTCAAACTCCCCTGAAGGAAGCCAAATGCGCTGAACTGTCATTTGGTTTTGTGTGAGCGTACCGGTTTTATCAGTACATATAATGGTAGCAGAGCCTAATGCCTCACCCGCCTGCAAACGACGAAGCAACGCGCGCCGCTTTACCATAGCACGTATACCGAGGGCCAACGTGATTGTTACTACTGCAGGTAATCCTTCAGGCACCACTGCTACAGCGAGAGCCACTCCTGTCAGGAACATGTCGAGTAAAGGTTTACCCAAAAGCCATCCTGAAAGTGCTACTATCGTTGAAATAATGACCGCTAATATTCCTAATTGTTTACCCAAAACTGCTAGCTTACGTTGTAAAGGTGTTGCTTCACTGTCTACAGTTCCTGTTAACTGAGCAATGCGTCCGAATTCGGTGGACATACCTGTTGATGTAACAATACCCATTCCCCTTCCGTTAGTAACTGCAGTTCCCATCCAAGCAACCGATGATCTTTCAGCAAGAGGGGTATCCACGGGGACAGTATCTATTGCTTTGCTTACGGACGTCGACTCCCCGGTTAACGAAGATTCATCAACTTTAAGGTTGATGCCTTCAATTAGCCTTATGTCTGCAGGTACTCGATCACCTATGTTCAGTAATAAAATATCTCCGGGAACCAGATCCCTGGCATCAATGGTTTGATTCGCCCCGTCTCGCAGCACTTCGCAGCGTGGCTCGAGCATCTGCTTTAGCGCCTCAATAGACTTCTCGGCCTTCCATTCCTGGATAAATCCGAGTACGCCGTTTAGCAAAACGATTACCAAAATGGTAATCGCATCTCCTAACGCTCCAATGGCCAGAGAGACGGCTGCCGCAACTAGTAATATCAATATTAGAACATCAATGAACTGGCGCGCAAATACTGTATACCAATGGACCTTGCGAGTGGATTGCAGTGTGTTAGTGCCGTACTCCTGAATACGGTTATTGGCTTCTTGGGTGCTAAGGCCTCTTTCAGGATCGGTTTTTAATTTAGCGATTACAGAATCTATATCGAAAGAATGCCAGGGCAAGACCGGGAATTTATCTTCAGTAAGAAACTTTTGTTTTTCCATGTGTATCACTTAAAAGTATTTAATGGTATTACCAGAACAGGATAGGGTGACAATGAGATAACTGCACTGGTTGTGCTGCCGACATAGATGCGATCCACAATTCTGCGCTTTCTTCTCCCAAGCATAATAAGAGGAGTGCTTGTTATCTCATTCGCAAACTCAACAATAGCCTCTTCAGGCAATCCTTTCACTGTTTTTACTAAGGGCACTCTTAAATTGTGCAGTATGTCATCCACTATAACGCTTAAATCAGACTCTACATCTTCAATATCACGTCCTCCCTCACCATGTATATGAATAACGTGAACTGGATAGTTCCAATGTTCAGCGCAGTCTTTGCAAAACTCCGCCAGTTCTCTAGAGCCCTCTTCAAGATCCAAGCAGAGAAGGATTGAAGTCATACCATGTGGTATTTGAATTTCATTCATTTGCCGATCCTCCAATTCATGCTCTAAGTTCTTCTCCCCATTTGCGAACTATTAAAGCAAATGCTAAGGGTACAATTATTGTAGAAAATGCGGATGCCGCTATGAGCGCTGTAAAAAGATCCAAATCAATTAATTCAGCACTAAACAATAATTGAGCGACAATGATCTCCGTAGTAAGACGCGCATTCAGACCTATTCCGATTGTCCATGCTTCTTTTATTGAAATCTTATTCATCGGCACCATAAGAAACACACCCAGCAGCTTGCCCATAAAAGCCGCAAGAAACAGTAGAATTGCTAAAACAGGTTCTCGGATCATTCCCTCAACATCGGCATTTAGTCCTACCCAGAAAAAGAATATAATTCCTAAAAACCCATAGCTTATAGACTGTATTGTCTGGGTTACTTGCTCGCCGACTTCTCTCATTTTGTCAAAGGTAGGCCGCATCAATACTCCTGCAACTATTGCACCCACAACCATACCAAGATTGCTAAATTCTGAGAAACCTCCAAAAGCAAATAGAACTACCATAGATAATAGCATGAGGTTGCGTGGATGACGCGGTAATAAGCGGCTCATATGAGGTATCAGCCAGCGTCTGCTGATCCAGGCAAAAAGAATAAATAATACCAGGCTAAAAAAGATGCCGGCAAGAGCATCAGTCACGTCAGCCGCTTTTTTACTGATCCACACTGATACAATTCCCACAAGTATCACTTCTATTATATCATCCAGTACTCCGGCGCCAATTATAAAAGTCCCAACACGTGTGCGAATGAGTCTAAATTCATCCAAAATCGGAACTATCACCGCTTCCGCTGTTGGCATGCGTGTCAAGCCAATTACAAAAGCGATCACCCATCCGTAACCCAGGGCTAGCATGACTATAATACCAAACAAAAATGGGATAGTAGTGTTTAAAACTGTTAACCAGATTATATCCTTGCCCAAGCCGCGCATTTCTCTAGGATCGATCTGAATTCCTATAAAAAACAGAAGAAACAATACCCCGAGTTCAGCTAGTAAAGAAAGAGGTATTTGAATTTCCGGTGTAAGAAGCCGGTCGCCAAGAGGCGTATAATGAATTGCCATTGCAATAAAAAGAGCACCAAGAATCCCAGGGATGCGAATTCGCGTGAGTAATGCAGCTAACAAATAGGACAAGGCCAAAAGGAAGGCGATGTCCAATAAAAGCTCACCTAATTGATGTTCTGTCATCTTTAAGTTGTAGTTTTAGTCTAAACTTACCTTAAGAGCTATTATACAAGCTTTTGTAGTTCAAGATATATTGATAATGAGTTTAATTGTGTGGGAAGTTATATGCCAGTCTTAGTTCTCGCAACATGGACGTTTTCTTTAATTGGTGTTTTTCCATTCGTCTCAATATATTATCCAATGCGGTTAATGCATCCAGTATATGAGGGCCTTTATTCAACATAACACACTCCGCGCGATGCCCCATAGCGGCATCCGAGATTTCAGCCCTTGTAGGCGCTCCCTGTTTTGCTAGATTCTCCAGTACTTGAGTTGCCCATATTGCCGAGAATATGGCAAGCCTGATTTTAACTTATAAAATTCCTCAATATTTAATCAATCTTAAAGCTTTACGGGAGAGATGAACCCATAGGGTTTTATGCTTAAGACTGAGCAGTCCACCTTAAATAGAATAGATTCAGCCGTATTTCCTATAATAAAACCCGGTATTCCAGTGCGGCAAACTGTACCCATTACTATTAGATCGATCTTTTCTTTCTTTGCAACTTCCGGGATCAATACCGCTGGGTCACCTTTTCGCAGGTGTATCTTGTGCTTTAGTTTGTCTAAGGGGAACTTATTTAAAAGTTTGTCTAAGTTGTCTTTATGAAAATTCATAGCATCTAGAAGCAATCTTGCTATCTCATTCCCAGCTTTATGAAAACGAGGCCCCCTCAAAGCCCTCTCCCCGTATAGGTTCCATGCATGAACTATGTGGAGTTCACTTTTCTCTAATTGGGAAATTGAGACCGCCAATTCCATTATATAATGATTAAGTTTATTTCTTACATCATCATAAGGGTCGGGATCTACTGCGGCAAGAATCCGAGAATATTTTGTAGATTCTTTAGGCTTAATCATCCATACCGGACAGGGGCACTTGCGCATTAAATTTATATCAATACTTCCGAATAGCGCCTCTTTTGTTCCTCCCTTGCCTTCCGGGGTCTTCATCACCAAGTCATGCTTATTTCTAAGTACTTCCTTTATTATCTCAATATGAGGTTTTCCGACGAGAGTTTTGACTATAGGCTTAAGACGTTTCTCGGTTTCAATTGATTTAATGAGCGTTTGTACTTCTGAGACTCTTTCCTCAGCGACTATCTTCTCAAGTTCTTGAACTGAAACAATTTTAAGATAATCCTTCATTGTTTCAGGTAGTTCCTCCAGGACATCAACTATTGTTAACTTCGCCTTGTTGTTTTTAGCCAGCGCGAAAGCCCTTTTTACGGCTTCTTCTTCGTTATTCTTGCCATGTAATACCAATAGTATGTTTTTAAATCGTGTCATGGATTTTCTCCCCAAAGCATTGTGAGTTTTTAGAGTATATATATAGTTTATTACCTACTGATTATTTAGCAATATTTCGTTTTCACAAGTAGCCGCAAATAAGCAGCGCTGCGATGTATCTTGACCTGCCCTCCTATAATAAGACCATAGTATAAGTTAGGTTTTTGGCAGAAAACCCTATATTTAGCTTGTCTCATCTGTAAACGGAATTCGTGAAATTTATAGGATTCGCAAATCCCAGCGCCATTTTTCAAAAAAAGTGGCTGACTGGCCTTGGCCGTATTCTTGAACTCGTTTTTCTGCCCAACCCATATTTATAAATTATTGCCGCGCATAAAATAAAAGATCGAGTTCTCTGTTGTTATAGGAAATATAATGATTATAATTAAGTAGGTTAATTAGACTAATCCTCTCAAGCGCAATCTCTTTTAACATGTTTTTAAATTCACTCAAAGTATAGCTTACTTAGAATGATACTTAATATAAGTGAGCAAAACAAAGCAGCACCAGATTTCGTAAACGTTTCTATGCAACGCGGGACCAAGCTAAAAGTGCAACGATTATCACTAATAAGAACCCAACTCCAATCGCAATTCTGCGTATATAGATATGAAGCATTGTGATCCCCCTTAAACAATTTTAAAACGTTCGGAGAGTATATACTTGAGTGGAATCCCTCGGCACCTAAGATAGGGCTCGACCATATCCATCATCGCCTCGGGACCGCAAACGAAATACTCATTATCACGGATATAGTGTTCAGAAAGATGACGATTCAGAATATCCTTACTTATCAAACCGCGCTCACCATCCCAGCCTACTGGTGGATTCTCTAAAACATGAACAAATTTTAGGTTCAGGGTTCGCTCCAAATCTCTAATCTCGTCCAGGAATAGGGTTGTTTCAAGTGAAGGTGTACCATATATGAGACAGAGATTGCGTGATTCACTTCTGTCTCTGAAGGTTCGAAGCATGCTCATTATGGGGGTAATACCGACACCTCCAACGATGAAAACACACCCAACTGCAGGATCTGGATCAGGGGTGAATGCACCATAAGGTCCTTCTATGTATGCGCGAGTGCCTATTTTCGTTGCTCCCACGGTTTTGGTAAAATCACCAAGTGCTTTAATCATGAACTCAACACACTCATTATTCTCAGCGCTAGATGAAAATGAAAAAGGATGCTGGTGCAGAGAAAAAGGTGATTTGTCGAGTGTGAGCCATGCGAACTGTCCGGGTGTGAAACGTATACCGTGATGTCCAACGGGTTCAAGTGATAAAGTCCATGCTTCACCACGTTCCTTGCGTATTTGAGAGATTCTATAAGGTCTTCTGTACATTCTAAGCGGGTTAATGATTCTGGTATTAATTAGGAAAAATAAAGCTCCTACCGTCATGATTAACCAAAACGCTTGCTTCCACCATACGGATATGTAGATCCCAACCTGGAGAATGTGAACCAAACCGATAAATACAATAAATAATGCAAGAACTCCGTGAATAACACGCCACCACTCGTATGATAGACCGAAAGATTGTCGCCAGACCGTTGTAACTAATATTAGTACGAGTGCCCCCAAAACTGCTGAAAGCGCGAGAGCTCGAGGCAGATTGGCATGGGGATCAAGAAAGGCAAGATAGTTGGGATTAGCAAGCATAAGAATAAAAACATGACCCAAAATGAAAAAAAAGGCTATCTGTCCCGCCTGACGGTGAAACTGCAACATCGAATCCAGACCAAGCGATGCGGCAATGTTTTTGAAGCGCCCTGTAAGTACAAACTGAAATCCCATAATGGCCAAACCGACAAAGCCCAACCCTACGGCAAACTCCACCCAGAACGACCTTGCATAGGGCACAGGACTTAAGTATGCGACAACTATCGGAGCTGCTGCAAAAATCACATACAACGCAATCCACGCCGCGGCTTGCTTCAAACTGAATTTCACAATGAGTATTCCTTCCTTAATTAAAAAGAGGGAAGGTCTTAAATCTGGACCTTCAGTGTTTTCTATCTACTTTATCCAGATTTAGCATAACCCGGACATGTACCAGTTACAATAACGGTCTTTATTAAGATAATCAACGGAGTAAAAAGACTAGCGAGGTGATTGAATTATTGATACTCAGCCCTAAGGCGGCTTCTTACCTTTTAGTTTATGAACGTATCTCTTAAAGACGGATTTGTTTCAACTCACTAGGACTAATCTTATGAAAAATCTAACTCAAAAGGTGGACCGCTTTCCGGGGGCTTGACAACTAAATTCATTAACTTACGCCGCTTTATTTTGGATTAATGATTAATCTCTCAAGTTCTGATATCTTATCCGGCGCTCCCAGGACAATAAGTTCATCCTCGGCGCAAATCTGCGTGTTCCTATCGGGATTGGATATGATTTGCGAGTTTCGGCGTATCGCCAAAACCAAGATTCCAAATTTCCTTCTTAGTTGACTTTTAGCTAAACTTTTACCCACTAAAGCTGAATTTTCTGGAACCGATAGTGTGCTGATTTTGATATTGGGAAGCTGAATTTTTAAATCGGAAGTTGACGATGTTTCTGTGGGAAAACTTCTGAACATCTTGTACCCATCTGAGCGCACCTCGGCTATTAACGCTTCAATATTGTCCGTAGGTATGAGATATTTTTCCAAAACCCGTGTAAAGATTTCAATCGATGTCTCAAACTCCTCGGGTACGACTTCGTCAGCGCCTAATTCATATAGGGGCTTCACCTCGTTTACATATCGCGTACGTGAGACCAAGTAGGCTTTTGGATTAAGTCTTCGGACCAGCTCCACAATCCTGCGGTTTGCGACATGGTCATTAATTACAGATACAACAACTCTCGCATCTTTGATGTTGGCATGCTTAAGTATAGTCTCCCCGGTTGCATCACCATAATAAATTGGCTCACCTTTTGCTCGTTCGCTTTTTACTGTGTCAGGATTTATCTCAATAATTACATAGGGTATGCCCGCTGCCCTAGCGGCTCGTGCAATATTTCTTCCATTCAATCCGAAGCCTATTATAATAAGATGGTCTTTCTCCGCTTTTACATTAGTTTCTAATACGGGGGAGAAGCCTAATCTTAACTTGTTAGGTATTGGCAGCCGCAGAATAGTATCAGCCAGGCGGGGTGCGAAGAGTATGATAAACGGGGTTACCAGCATTGTTAGTACGGATACAGCAAGAAACATTTGGTAAGAATTTTCATCAAGTATGCCATGCTCGATACCGGTCTCGGATAAAATAAACGAGAATTCTCCCACCTGACAAAGCGCGAGACCAACCAAAATTGACGTGCGAAGTGGGAGTCCCAACAAAATTGCAGCAAGACCCGCAATGATGGATTTAATAACCAAAACTCCAAAAGCGATTAACAGGACGAGCATCGATTGTTCGAAAAGGAAACCGATATTCAGCAGCATGCCGATTGAAATAAAAAAGAAGCTTGTAAAGACATCACGAAAAGGGAGCACCTTACTAAGTGCTTCATGACCATACTCAGACTCAGAAATGATTAATCCTGCTAAAAATGCACCTATAGAAAGGGAAAAGCCTGCACTAGAAGCTGCCCAGGCAACAGCAAGGCATATTACAAAAATACTTAACAAGAAGACTTCTCTGTTTCTGGTCTTGGCGATTTGATACAAAACCCGAGGCACAATCCATCTGGCGCTTACGATTACCAGCAGAATTACCCCGATTCCTTTAAACAAAAGAGCGATAAGGGACTCACCCTGAATTGCCTTTGCACTGGAAAGTAGTGGCGTAGCTAAAATCATTGCGACAATGATGACATCCTGGAATATCAAGATACCAAGAGTTGTGCGACCGTAGGGGCTATTAACTTCAGCTCTTTCCTGGATTAGTTTCAGTACAATCGCAGTACTGCTAAGGGATATAAGAAACCCCAAAAAAATAGATACACCAAGCCCATAACCCAGCTGTCCGGCTACTACAAAAGTAACCAATATGGTTAACAGAACCTGGATCGAGCCACCCATCAGGACTGATTTCCTAATTTCCAGTAGTTTTGCGAAAGATAATTCGATCCCTATAGTAAAAAGCAGTAACACGACGCCGACTTCTGCTAAAATTTCAACTTCATTAACTGCTCCGATCAATCCCAGTCCGTGAGGCCCGGCTAATAAACCACTTATGAGAAACCCAACAATTGTAGGTATGTTAAGACGATGACAGATATAAAGCACGACAACGGACAGACTAAATATGATTAAAATATCGGTTAGAAGCTCTATTCCCATAATCCAACCACCTTAAAATTGTATCTAAAAATCACGGCACTGCTTTAGAGCTTTAATAGACTTTTCGGCCTTCCCTTCCTGGATGAAGCCGAGCAGGCCGTTAGCAAAAATATTACCATAATTGCAATAGCATCTCCTAATGCTCCAATTACAAGAGAGATAGCAGCTGCAACTAATAATATCCAGATCAGAACGTCTGCGAATTGGCGCGTAAGTATCCTATACCAATGGACTTTGTGAGTGGATTGCAGTGTGTTAGTGCCGTACTCCTGCAAACGACTCGTGGCTTCTTGGATGCTAAGGTCTCTTTCATGATCGGTATTTAATTTAGCGATTACGGAATCTATATCTAAAGAATGCCAGGGCAAGACCGGGAATTTATCTTCAGTAAGAAATTTTTGTTTTTCCATGTGTATCAACTTCATCATTTTCAGATCTTTTCTTCCATCTTGAGAACATTGACTGTGGTTTTCATAATAGAGTCGGGATTTAGGGAAATTGAATCTATTCCTTCTTTCACGAGGAACTCTGCGAATTCGGGATAGTCGCTAGGCGCCTGTCCACAAATGCCGCAGTGGCGCTCGTTTCGTTTAGCTCCTTCGATAGTCATTGAGATCATTTTCATTACGCCCGGATCTCTCTCATCGAAGTCGTGTGCTAATAGTTCCGAATCCCGATCAACACCCAGCGTTAACTGCGTGAGGTCGTTCGATCCGATCGAAAACCCGTCGAATAGTTCACTGAATTCATCTATTAGAATCACGTTGTTCGGTATTTCACACATAACGTATACTTCAAGCCCGTTCTCACCCCTCTGGAGGCCGTTAATTGCCATCTGGTCCAGTACTTTTCTTGCCTCTTCAATTCTGCGGCAAAAGGGAATCATAATTACCAGGTTAGTTAGTCCCATATCGTCGCGAACCCTTTTCATGGCTTGGCACTCTAATGCAAAACCCTCTCTGTATCGTTCATCGTAATAACGGGAGGCGCCTCGGAAGCCGATCATGGGATTTTCTTCCTTCGGCTCAAAATACTCTCCGCCTATCAGACTCGCGTATTCGTTAGTCTTGAAATCACTCATTCGCACAATGACAGGTTTTGGATAAAAGGCAGCGGCAATTGTTGCCACACCTTCCGCTAATTTTTCAACGAAGAATTCTTCTTTATTCTTATAACCATAAGTAAGATAATAAATCTGATTTTGAGCAGATGTATTAGTTACCTTTTCAGGATGTATTAAAGCCATTGGGTGTATTTTAATATAGCTTGTGATAATAAATTCCATCCTGGCAAGCCCCACACCGTCATTTGGTATCATGGATAGAGAAAAAGCTAAATCAGGGTTCGCAAGGTTCATCATAATCTTGGTCGAGGGCCGTTTTAGATGCCCAAGATCAACCTTTTCGATATGGAAATCTATGACCCCGTCGTAGACAATTCCCTCAGCACCCTGGGCGCAACTTAGCGTCACGTACTGTCCGGTTTCTATGTTCTGAGTCACATTCTCTGCTCCCACAACAGCCGGTATCCCCAACTCACGGCTCACAATTGCCGCATGACATGTTCTTCCGCCCCTGTTTGTTATAATCCCTCCCGCAGCTTTCATAACGGGTTCCCAGTCCGGTGTAGTAGTGTTAGCTACAATTATCTCACCCGGCATTACTGAATGCAGATCATCTATATTTAAGACTACGCGGGCTTTGCCGCTTGCAATCTTTTCTCCAACACTTTTACCCTTAGCAATTACAATCCCTTTTCCGTCCAGAATATACTTTTCGAGCACTCCCGTATCCCTTTGTGACTGAACCGTTTCGGGCCGTGCCTGGACTATAAATAATTCACCGCTCGTGCCATCCTTTGCCCATTCAATATCCATCGGAGTGAGCTTGCCTGATTTCTCCGAGTAGTGCTCCTCTATTTTCATCGCATAGTCTGAGAGCGTTAGGATGTCATCATCTGAAACCGAAAAACGCCCACGATCAACCACAGGCACTTCCACATTCCTGGTTAAAGCTTTGCTCTCACCAGGTCCATATACCATTTTAATTTGTTTTTGTCCGAGATTTTTTCTGATTATTGCTTTGTGCCCCTTTCTGAAAGTCGGTTTAAAGACATAATACTCATCCGGATTAACGGTACCTTGAACTATGTTCTCCCCAAGTCCGTAACAAGCTGTGATGAGAATAACATCACGAAATCCGGTCTCAGTATCCAGTGTGAATATAACCCCGCTTGTAGCCAGGTCGGCACGGACCATCTTCTGGACACCTATCGAGAGTGCAACCTGGAAATGATCAAAGTTGTTGTCTATCCGGTACGATATTGCTCTGTCGGTAAACAGGGATGCGAAGCACTTAGAACACGCTTCTTTAAGTGTGCTGTAACCGCTTATATTGAGATATGTTTCCTGCTGCCCTGCAAAGGAAGCAGTGGGCAAATCCTCCGCCGTAGCTGAGCTTCGCACCGCCACATCCGGACGGGGTCCGTATTGTTCGGATAACTTGTCGTATGCCAGCTTGATTTCTTCCCATAGATCTTCCGGAATACCCGCGCTTAAGATTAATTCCCGGGCCAGTTTGCCTCTTTCGGATAGATCAATAACATTGCTTTTATCCAGACCCCGCATTAGCTCTTCAAGTTTGTCTTTTATCCCGCAGGAGTTCAGCACATGCCAGTATGCATCCGCACTTATTGCAAAGCCGTTTGGAATTTTAACGCCCTTGGGAGCGAGCTCCCGGTACATCTCGCCGAGAGAAGCATTCTTTCCTCCAACAATGGGAACATCTTCGATCCTGACCTCATTGAACCAGCGAATGTATTTGGGATTCTCTTTCATTGCCCTCTCCTTTCTAATTTTTCTTTACATATGTCATTTTTATAATATTCACAATAATAAAAACAATTTGGTGTGTGTTACAATTCATTATATAAGTCTAATTCTTTATTACTATTGATTGCAAGATTTATACCAGTAACTGAGGGTTAATATGAGAGTCGCCGTATTCAGCACTAAATCTTATGATCGCAAGTTTTTACAGGCTGCCAACAGTTCCTACGGTCACGATCTGGTTTTTTTTGAACCGCATTTGAACAGGGGAACTAGTAGATTGGCTTCCGGATTCAAAGCGGTGTGCGTTTTTGTAAACGACCTGTTGGATGCTGATGTTCTGAAAGCCCTAAGCGGGTATGGAATCCAGCTGGTGGCGCTTCGTTGCGCGGGTTTTAATAATGCAGATCTGGTTTCAGCAGCCGAGCTTGGCATAAATGTGGTTAGAGTTCCGGCGTATTCCCCCGAGGCCGTTGCCGAGCATACGGTAGCGCTAATATTATCGCTCAATAGAAATCTGCACCGTGCATATGCCAGGGTCAGGGAAGGCAATTTTTCCCTCGAAGGATTGCTCGGTTTTAATTTGGCCGGCAAGAATGTCGGTATTGTAGGCACCGGAAAGATAGGTACTGCTTTCGCTAAGATAATAAGAGGATTCGGATGCCAAGTCTTAGCCTATGATCCTTATCCTAATCCTGAATGTGAGGCATTAGGAGTAAATTATACAAATGCGACAACTCTTTTCAAAGAGTCTGACATAATTAGTCTCCACTGCCCGCTAACCCCTGAAACACACCACTTCATCAATTCAAATGCCCTCAAAAAGATGAAAACGGGGGTCTTGATTATCAACACAAGCCGAGGCGCTGTAATAGATACAAGGGCTGTTATTAAAGCCCTAAAGTCAGGCAAGATAGGTTATCTCGGACTTGACGTTTATGAGGAGGAAGAAGAGCTGTTCTTCGAAGATTTATCCAACGAAGTTATTCAAGACGACCTGTTCGCACGTCTGCTTACCTTCCCGAATGTCCTGATAACCGGACATCAGGCATTTTTTACACGTGAAGCTCTGGAGGCCATTTCAGAAACTACTCTGTCCAATATTACAGATTTTGAAAAAAGCGGCTCATGTGTAAACCAGATTACAGCGGATCGAATTAAGAAGTAACCACGGCCAGATTTAATCACCCATATTATTTATTGCATATCCCGATAATGTGTCAGATGTCGTGAAATCTGACATTGATTAGAATGCTCTGCCTTTCATAAATCTATCAAAATAACCAAATTGTCAATCCAAATAGAACAAGTTTAGTCTCTGGCATCAAAATTGCACTACATTATTGTAAATAATGTTAAGGGGTGATTTATAATGATGAGGGCTAACATATTAAAAGACGTGAATAAAATAGGGCTCGAAGATCGTCCGATTCCTAAGGCAGGTCCGGGTGAGGCTGTGATGAAAGTAACGCTTACCACCATATGCGGGACTGACATTCACATAATGAGAGGAGAGTACCCGGTTGAACACGGCCAAATTATCGGACACGAACCGATAGGTGTTATACACGAAATAGGTGATGGGGTCACGGGGTATGAAAAAGGTGAGCGCGTCGCGGTGAACGCTATTACGCCTTGCGGTCAATGCGAGTACTGTCTTTCAGCCCATTGGGCTCAGTGCGGAGGATTCTTGGGAGGGTGGAAAATGGGCAATACGATCGATGGATGCCAGGCAGACTACGTAAGGATCCCGAATGCGATGGCAAACCTGGCAAAAATTCCGGACGAGCTTTCAGATGAAGATGTACTATTTACTACAGATATCTTTTCTACAGGACTTTCAGGTGCTGAAAGCGCTGATATCAAAGTAGGTGATATCGTAGCGGTATTCGGACAAGGCCCTATTGGTTTGAGTGCCGTTGCAGGAGCTAAACTCAAAGGAGCTTCACTGATAATAGGTGTCGATACAGTTCCAGAAAGAATGAAGATGTCCAAGAGTATGGGAGCCGACATTGTGCTCGATTATAAGAAAACAAATCCGGTAGATGAGATTATGGATATAACTAATGGTAGAGGTGTAGATGTGGCGATTGAGGCCATCGGTCTTCAGGAGAGCTTTGAAAACTGCGTCAAATCTACCATGGTAGGAGGAACAATTTCAAGCTTGGGCGTTTATCCAACTGAGCTACATAATTTAGGAGTGCCAAATCAGGATTTTGGGTTCGGATTAGCAGATAAGAGAATTGTTTCTACCTTATGCCCTGGCGGAAAAGAAAGAATGAGAAGACTTATGGATCTCGTAAAGAATGAAAGGGTTGATCTTAAACAAATGATCACGCACCGTTTCTCACTGGATGATATTGAAGAAGCTTACAAGCTATTCTCATCTCAGACAGACGGGGTTATTAAGGTTGCGATACAACCGTAAGACGAAATTACCCTATTTTATCTCAGCACGAGTTCGTAAATCGTTTCTCAAATGTTCATGTATTAAGTGGTAGAGAAAATTTTATATACAAGATATAAAAATCTAGCTTAGGGATCTCAAGATGATTATGAATCCTGCTCATTTACATTTGATGTTAAATCACATACCGCTTGTCGGGATCGGTTTCGTGATATTATTACTAATTATCGCTCTGCTTCGAAGAAGTAACGAAATGATTAACATCTCGTTACTCTTTGTGATTTTAGTGGCTTTGTGGGCTATACCCGCCTACCTGACTGGAGAGTCAGCGGAAGAGATTATTGAAGGTTTACCGGGTATCTCAGAGCAATTAATTGAAGCTCATGAAGAATCAGCCGAGTTAGCATTCATATTTGTTGAAGCCGTCGGCGTTCTTGCCTTTATAACCTTGGTGGCGAGGAGATTTTACACAAAACTAGGAAAGGTACTGGCTATACTAACTTTGCTGGGTCTTATCATTGGCGGAGGGCTAATCGCCTGGACTGCCAACCAGGGAGGAAAGATAAACCACCCGGAGATACGCGCGGATACGAGCGCACTTAGTGTTCCTTCATATAAGTCCGGAGAAGAGAGTGATGATGATTAGTAAGGATTAATTAAAGTTCTAAAGCTCACATTAAATTAAAAATTGATGGTTAATTTATGTCAATTACTAGGAGGTTAAAATGAATAGGCAAAAATATGAAGTCATCGAAATAATGTCATATGTTCCTGAGGTAATTGTTGATGCCTCAGATTGGTCCGTCGAGGAGCTGCAGGATTTCGCTTCTGCCAGCACTATCTCCAACTCGAAACTCGTTATTAAAAACACAAAGCATCTGACCTGCGACGAGATAGAACGGATAATCAAAATTAAAGGCGATAGAGCCAGAAATAACAATATTGCCTTAGAACTTTGATGCTAAGGAGGCATCATTAATATGGATGAAATAACAACGAGAAATTTCAATCGGAGAGTCTTCAAATCTAAACGACCAGTTTTAGTATATTTTACTGGGCATCACTGTTATCCGTGTAAGAGAATTGAACCAATTTTAATTGATCTCTCTGAAGAAATGGGAAGTAAGATGAAATTCGTAAAATTTATGGTTGACGAGGACTCCTTTGAATTTACCGAACGATTTAATCTAAATGCTGTTCCGACTCTCCTCATATATAAAGGTGGGGTGATGATAAACTCGCTTGTAGGATTCGTGACTAAACCGGTATTAAGAACGTTTCTAGAAGAATCGATTAAGTTGTCGAGCCATAAAGAAAAAGCCTAATACCTATAAAGGAGTATACAAATGAAATATATTCTTATCACTTTATTAGCAGGCATCGCGGCAACTACTATTAGAATCTTATTTCTTGAGTTTATCA
>Ga0307375_10001119_pt1 | contig 30123 bp, 19 predicted proteins | sample TR1MG_FD_202531 | JGI IMG/M metagenome (GOLD analysis project Ga0307375, IMG submission 202531) | Soil microbial communities from Risofladan, Vaasa, Finland - TR-1 | ecosystem: Environmental > Terrestrial > Soil > Coastal area > Acid sulfate soil | place: Finland: Risofladan, Vaasa | collected... | reverse complement strand
TCGAGGACCTGCAGGTGCGGAACATGTCGCGGTCAGCGTCCGGCACCAGGGAGGCTCCTGGCAAGAATGTCCGCGCCAAATCCGGACTGAATCGCGCGATCCTCGATCGAGGGTGGGCCGAGTTCCGCCGGCAACTCGAGTACAAACAGGCCTGACGCGGGGGAGAGGTTCTAGCGGTACCCCCTCACCATACCAGCCAGACCTGCCCCGCGTGTCGCTCTGTTTCGGCCGAGAATCGCCCCACTCAAGCCCGGTTTGCGTGTGTGGCATGCGGTTATGAGAACAACGCCGATCTGGTCGGCGCGATCAATATTTTAGAGCGAGGACATCGCTTGTTAGCCTGCGGAGAGAGGGTGCTGTTAGACCGCTCAATGAAACAGGAACCCGCCGAAGCGACTCAGGCACAAGCCGCCTGAGCGCTGTAGGAATCCCCTTCCTTTCCGCGTGAGCGGCAGTCGTGAGACTGAGGAAGGGGAGGATATCAACTTAGTTCCTTGCGTTTGCGGGCGTGATCCGATAGCGACTCGACCTTGAGGCGCCGCTTCCTCGCGCGTATCCTTAGCCCCCATGATCCCTGTTACCCGCACCTTGTCGCTCAATGAGAACGAAATCGAGGAACGATTCGTTCGCGCCTCTGGTCCCGGCGGCCAAAACGTCAACAAAGTGGCCACCGCAGTTCAACTTCGCTTCGATGTGGCCGGCTCACGCTCCCTTCCTGAGGAGATTCGTGCCCGGTTGCTGCGCCTAGCAGGCCCACGCATCAGTACGAGCGGGATACTCATCATTGATGCACAACGCTTCCGAACCCAGGAACGGAACCGTCGGGATGCTCGTGATCGCCTCATCCACTGGATCCAACGTGCAGCGCAACGCCCAACCCCGCGCATCGCTACCCGTCCGAGCGTCGCGTCCAAGCACCGACGTCTAGAAGACAAACATCATCGCGGGACCGCCAAGCGTCGGCGGGGCGCTATCCCGCCGGATGAATAAAGCCCGCAAGTACCAGCGGAACCCACATCGTCCCTCAGTAGGTCTTGTACGGCAGGAACTTGCCCGACATCACGATCCTTACGCGATCTCCCTTGGGATCCGCTTCGCGCGTCAGGTCCATCCTGAAATCAATCGCGCTCATAATGCCGTCGCCAAACTCCTCATGGATCAATTCCTTAAATGTCGCTCCATACACATTGACCAGTTCGTAAAAACGATAGACCAAGGGATCAACCGGCACAGCGGTCGGTAATGAACCCTTGTAAGGCACAACCTGCAGCCATTTACGCTCATCCGGCGTCAAATCAAAGAGCTCACCTACGACTTTGGCTTGGGCCGCCGTAAGCGTCATCTGACCCAAGCATGCGGCAGTGACCCATTCCTTACTAAGGCCTACTTGTGCCGCCACATCCGCCCATTTCAGGCCTTTCGCGACCTTATGAGCGATAATTTTTTCCGTTACTTCCAGTCTATTCATGCAGTTCTCCGGGCGGAAACGGGTATGGATGCACAGCTCTTGAGTCCAACGGCTCACTCAAGAGGAGGCTTCGGGGCAGAGCGATCCATAAAACCCACCGTCTTGGCATAAAAAACCTCATACACATACGATAGCACTTCGCCAAAACGCTAGCCCACTCACAATCCGCCCATCACAGAGAGTCCTGACAAGTCGGCCTCGCCCACCCTTAATCTCCTTATCCTACCGCTTAGACCGATAGGGTAATAGTCCAGTCTTTTTGTAGGCACAATAAGGAGTTGCGAACCCATAGGGTGTGCGCATAACATCCTTTTGCACACGTATCCTAGATGTGGTTATATCCACAGTCCCTTGGGATCACAAATAATTCCTAACGTTCACGCTCAGACGATGACCCTGTCCCAAAAAAAAAGGGGCAGATATCCTGCCCCCACGCACACTTACAGAAATTCGCGACTCTTATAAAAGCATCGCCTTGGATCGGTACCGGCAATTTTGCGGAAAATCGGCAACACTCGCCCCATGGCCACCCACCGCCGTACAGAGGCTTTGTTTATTCTTTACCGCCAACTGCATATGTACTCCGCGCAATATCGGCAGCACGAAGGCGCTGTCAGAAAATACCACCACGACTGTACATGAGCCGGGAATCCCAGCGCTTGTCGCCGCAAGCCCCTGATCCTCCGCATGAGTCAGCGCACAACGGGTCCCGGCACTCGCCAACACTTCCTTAGCAAGACTCAAAGCATGGCTCGTCTCGGATTGGGCTGCGCGCATTTGGGTCCGAGGCACGGCGACTGAGAGCCAAATAGAGGCCCCGGTAATCACTGCCAGTAACACCCCACCTGTTCCTAGCCACTTATTCATATTCATAGGCGCCCCCTGGGAGACACCGTCAAGGTCTCGGGGCCTCCCTTGATCGAACTTTTACCCCATAATGGCTTCAACTTTATGATGATGTCCACAGACAAAAGCAAGACACCCGCCGAGAACACAATGTCTCCCGGCATCCGTAGCCATTGCCATATCGTGGTGGTGTTGTAGAAGGCCAGACTACGTGCATAGGCATAACCGCGCGTATACACAGCGTCAAGCTGACGAAAACCAATAGGCCAAAAGTTGAGTACAAGCCACAAAACCATGCCGCCATTGAATAACCAAAAGGCGACACGCCCGAGCGTCTCGCTCCACGCGCCGCTCCCGACAATATACCGAAGCGAAAAATACATAAGACCAATCGCAATCAGTCCAAAAGCCCCAAACATGGCGGTGTGAGCGTGCCCAAGCGTCAGGAATGTGCCGTGTTCATAGTAATTTATGAGGGGCGCATTGATTAGCCCACCTCCCAATACGCCAGCCCCCACAAAGTTCCAAAATGCCGAGCCCATAACATATGTATAGGCCAAACCTTGCGGAAACTCTTTCTGTGCCCGAATCAGCGCCCGATGTTCAATAAGCGCCTCAATAACCAACAAAAGCAGAGGCAGTACTTCTATAAATGAGAACAAACTCCCGACTGATATCCACATCCCCGGATCGCCGACCCAATACATATGGTGACCTACGCCATCGTCTCCGCCGAGAAATACGAGGATTGTTTCGAACAATATTGCGACCAAGGTCGTACGTCGTGACACCAGCCCCAAAGCCATCAAAAAGTAAGCCGTGATAGCGACAACAAAGAGCTCAAAGGCCTGCTCGACCCACAGATGAACAACCCACCAGCGCCAAAAATCGGTGATAGTAAACGAGCTCGCGTAGGACGTAACGGGAATCATCCCAAAGATATACAAAATGGCGATATTGACGGTGCTGTAAAAGAGAATGTGTTCCACGCTAAGGAAGCCCTTGCGCGCCTTAAGCGCCGGCCACATAGCACGACCCACCAATATACTCCATAAGGAAAGCCCTACGAAGAGACCCATTTGATAGGCTCGCCCGAGTTCGAGGTACGACAAACCCTGGTTGCCAAACCAAAACCATGAGCCGCCCGTAAACCAACCTTTGATCCCGGCATAATCGCCAATCAAACCTCCCACAACCACAGCGACGGTTGCCGCATAGAGAACGTCGACGAGTCTGCCCTGCCCCTTGGGCTCACCACCGCCAATGATAGGCGCAATAAAAAGGCCAGCGCCAATCCAAGCAAGACCGATCCAGAGAATCGGCAGTTGGATATGGACGCTTCGCAAGAAGGCGAACGGAAGAATGCCGTTAAGGGAAAAACCGTAGAAATTAGCGCGTTCGGCATAATCGTGCGCCATGAGTGTCCCGGCTGCAATCTGAACCAAGAAGAGCGCGCCTACCGTCGCGAAATACTTTCCGGTCTTGCGCTGGCTTGTGGTCAGTGCCGGGAAACCTTGAATAAGGACCTCTTTTTTCTCGCTATCCTGTCCATGCATATAGCGGTAATAGATATAAATGACTGCACCACTTGCGAATAATAGCCAAGCAATCGATACCCAAGTCCACATAAACGTGGCCGCAGTGGGTACGTTTCCCTCAGTCGGCGCATACGGCCAATTATTCGTGTAGGAAAAGGTTTGCCCTGGCCGCCTCGCGACTGTGGTAAAAGCACTGTAGATCAAGAAATCGGCCAGATTTCCCGCCTTCTCAGCAGTGAAACCCCCCGGCTTTGTCCAGCCGTGCGCGAAGTGATTGTGAAGCAGTTCTCGACTCGCGCGTACCTGCAATTCAGAAACGGCCTGGGCCACCGCAGGCGACAGAATGACGGTATGGCCTTGCAAGGCAATCCCTTGCAACTCGCGACGCATGGCCTGCCGTATATCGTAACGATGACCTGGGCTCAGGGTCCTCCATGACGCACCATAACGTTCATGACTCAGAGCCCTTTCTGTCGCACGTCCAAGGCCATGCAGAAACTGCGCCGTATAATCCTCGCCATAATATGAACCCATACCATAGATGCTTCCATAATCCATCAGATCCGCTTCTTGGAAAGCACCTTTTCCTGCCTTAATTTGCGCCCCCGTCATGACTTGAAGGCCGGTTGTCGTAATAAATTGTCCTGGTAAAGGCGGGGCCTGTTGATAGGTCTTTATAGTCCCATAAACAAGGACGCCAGCCGTTACTACGAGCGTGATAAGCAATATAATCTTGAGATTGCGTATCGTTTTATCAAGCGAGTCGAATTTTCCACTGCCGATTAGATCTGCTCTACTACCCATATCGAGACCTTCCTTTCGCAAGACGCGCCAAAACACCGAACTTGTGACCCACGATAGAACCTGACCAATTAGCTAAAGTATGCGCAGAGTAGCTAGCGGCCTTGCGGAAAAAATTGATGGCGGTCAAGAAGCCGTTTTGAATGCAGACAGTTGAGAGTAACCCAATCCTTGCAAGCGGTTTGTAGGGATTGCCTCATCGGCATGATATTCCACAATAAAATTGTCTCAATCCTCCCAACCTGCGCGAGATCAAGATCATACGGGCAAGCGAATACATAGGTCCGGTAAGTCGAAGCTACAGCGCCCCTCGGCGCCAGAATGCCTCACTTTATCCATACGAACGTTGTGGGAATTGGATCGGGAGCCTGCGCGCGTTACATAAAAACCAGTCCCCTCGTAATGGCGTGCGCGATTACGAGGGGACTGGCTAGAGACGATCCGAGCGTAGCGCGCTCGAGCAACTACCCTGTCATCCAGTGTCTGCACTATAGCCGTTCAACATGAGTGGGCGGCTTTGATGCGGGGTTAAATGGCATCCATACAAACCTTGGTAAGAGAATCTGGTCATGCTTGGCCATGCCGCATGGGTTAGTGGCTATTGGCCCGCAACGGCGTATCTACCGGCTGATTAAATTGACAAATAATGGATACAAGGGATTTCGAAGAACGTTTCAGTGAATGAGTTCGCATGTTCCGACCTTGCGGAAGAACCGCGATTTGTACCGGCAATAGGCCACAGATAGCCTAATTTCGACAAGATATTGAGCAGCAAGACATTAGCGAAACACGCCATCGCGTCCACCCTCATCCTCGCTAACTCATAGTCGATTTTACTGGCCTCGGATACTATTTTGGACATATGGACGCCGGCAGGCGTTTATACAGCTTTGCGCGGGGCGGTACTTTGCGCCACCAGAGTTTACTGAGGCAAGCCAAACAATGGGCCTAGAGCCAGCGCGCTGGTCCCGGACAGTATCCATATTGGGGCAAGCGCGATCACGCTTCCCCTATTCACGACAGCCCGATAGTCCCCAAGAACCGCTCGATGCCTAAGGGCATCCTGGTCGGGCCCATATAATGGCCGATCACCAAGAAGGCAAATAGAGTAAAGAGATAGCTTATGGAGATCTTAAAAATCTGGCGCGCATAACGATCCATGGCAGGACCCACCGGCATATGCTTTAAACGCACGGTCATGGCGATATAATATCCCCCAAAAACGGTTGCGACTGCGCCATACAACAGATTTCTATTGACTAATACAGGTACCAAACTGACGAATAGGGTCGCCACTGCGTACTTGATAATTTCCCGACGCGTCCGGTCAACCCCATGGGTCACCGGCAACATCGGGATACACGCATTGGCGTAGTCCTCGCGACAGCAAACGGCGAGCGGCCAAAAATGTGCCGGAGTCCACACGGATATAAGGCCTACAAGGCACCAAGGCAGAAGAGCAAACGGGCTGCCCCCGGCGGCCGTCCACCCAATCAGCGGAGGCAAGGCGCCTCCGATGCCGCCCCAGACAATATTCCAAGGCGTATTGGGCTTCAGATACACTGTGTAGATTACCCCATAGCCCAACGTCCCCAGTAATGTGAAAGTCAATGTCCATACATTGGTGGCTAAAGCCAAAACGGCGACCGCCGTCGCAAAAAGCGCTCCCGCATAGAGCATCGCGCTCCTGCGCGAAATCCTTCCCGTGGCGAGCGGTCGACGACTCGTCCGTCGCATGTGCTGATCCAAGGCGGGCTCTATTAACTGGTTGATGGCGCCACCCGACCCCCCTGCCAACGCGATGCCAATAAGTCCCGCCGCGGCGCCCCCTACATGTCGTTGGAAAGACGGCGCGAGAACGCCCCCAACCGCTCCTGTGAACACCAACAATGACACCACGCGCGCCTTGGTAAGTACGAGCAAATCCTCCACCCACCCTTTTGCCCGGAACCCAAAGGTCTTCAGACGTTCGGGTGGGTGTTTTATGGCTTTTGTATCCCCGGTGATCATCGCTATCCTCTGCCGCTCGATCTTGCCCTGCTACCCTAGGCGCTTTTTATGCCGCCCCATTAAGGCCATTGCCCCCATCCCACGCGAATATGCGAGATTCTCGCGTTCCGAGCCCGGCCCAAACACCCACCTAAAGACGCCTTCCTTACCCACCAGCCTCAAAACCGAGGCGCTCATAAAATGAAGCTTATGAACAAGCCCTGTTATCTCCCTCTGCCAAAGCCCACCCATCTGCCACCTTAGAGGCAGCCTTGAAGTCGGGCAGACTCCGATACCTTCAGAGCGGCGGCTAAAGCCCCTTTTGGGCGCGAATCCAACGCCAGACGCCGAAACCGGTGCCAAGCGTCATGGGTACTGTCGAGACAGCGGGGATTATTTTGCCGACCACATCTTTTAAGCGCGTCCGCCTCTCATGATTCTCCGAGGCGACGCCCCCTCCCCGCATTTCGGACGCGGACTACCACTTAATGCATCAGTCCCGAAATCATTGTGCGTGCATCCAATGAATCAAACATCCAGATGCTAAGCCCGATAGCAATAACAAAGAGCGGCACGACCAACAGAAATGACACCGTGCTCCAAATCTGCGTTTCCGAAAAATCCAGTCGAAACAAAAGAAGCAATTGCGCAACAACCGCAATACCAGCCACCACTGCCAGCCCTATGAGCGCTGAAGGCACAAGGATTACTCGGGTCACGAAAGCGAGCGCCAACGCCATGAGAAAAGCCGATATGGCGTAAGAAAACACGTATGCAGACCCGCTCGCGAGCTGGACCTCGGGATGTTCGAGAGGATTTGGGGTGGGATGTGACATCAAAGAGCTCCTCGCATATAAACAAAGGTAAAGACGAATACCCAAATCAATGCTTGAAACTGCCAGAAAATCTTAAGGTTTAGAAGCCGATAGACCACCTTGTCGGTAAACCCATGAAAACCCACCTGAAACAACATCGTAAGCATCCACAAAAGCCCGAATACCATATGTATGCCGTGCGTAATAACCAGAGCAAAGAACGCCGAAAGATAGCCGCTGCGTTGAGGAACGATACCGTGACTCATCAGGCGCGCAAATTCGTTGACCTCCATGCCAATAAAGACCGCGCCAAGAAGGAGAGCCACACCGAGACCCGAAAGAACGCCCGCCCGATTTCCGTGCTTAAGGGCTACCATCGTTCCTCCATAGGCCAATACGCTCGTAAAGACCGCCAGCGTCTCCCCATACGCATAGAGTGGACGAACAATATCTTTCGCGGTGGGTCCACCCGCGGCGTTGTAGTGATGGCCCAGAACCCCGTAGGCCGCAAACAGACCCGCGAAAATCATGGCGTCACTTAGCATGTAAAGCCAGAACCCTAAAGTTCTTGTGGCCATCGCGTCATGATGATGGCCCGATTCCCACAGGCTCACTTTCCCTGAACCCACTGTCCCAATCGCTGACACACCCATAAATACCGACCCCCGAATGCTCTCATCTTAAAATCACCACAGATTCGCCCCCCAACTACGGTATGCAGGAGGCGCTTGCGCCTTTACCTATAAGAACGCGCCCGTATAAGCGTCACGGTCTAGAAGGGCTGGGCTCGAGCGATATCGCCCCACCGCCACTACGCTCAATCCGCTCAACCTCGCTTGCCTTTACAACATAATCGGTATTACGGACAAACGACCGGGCGATAACGACGACAATAATTCCGAGAAAGCTCATATCGGTAAGCCACCAAATACGCCACACCAAGCCGAACCCTAATGCAAACGCAAGGGCGCCTATGACCAAGGGCACGGAGGTATTCTTTGGCATAGGAATGTCTTCATACCGAACAGGTACCGACTCGTCCAAGCCTCGCTCTCTTCGCCACACCAGCTCATCACGTGCGTTAACATGGGGCGTCACAGCAAAATTGTAGAAAGGTACGGGCGACGGCGTTAACCATTCGAGCGTCCTCGCCGTCCCCCATGCATCCGCCCCAACGCGGCTTTCATTCCGATCCCTAAGGCTTACATAGAGCTGGCGAACGAAGTAGTATATCGATACCGAATACAGCAATATCCCAAGCTCTTCGGCCACTTCAAATGGGAGCAAATGCGGGTTCGCAATATAGTCTAGGCGTCGCGTCATACCCATAAAGCCGGATGTATACATCGGGATGAATACCATGATCGTCCCGGCAGTGAAGTACCAGAAGAATCGCTTACCCAAGGCTTCGTTTAGCTTAAAGCCGAATACCTTCGGAAACCAATAACTAATACCACCCAATATCCCATACACAACAACCATGAGCATGGTATGAAAATGCGCAACCACAAAAACGCTATTATGGACGCTGTAGTTCACAGGCGGCATAGCCAGCATCATGCCGGTAAGACCACCGAGTAAAAGCATAAATAATGCCCCTACGGCCCACATCATCGGAGTCTCGAACCGGCTGCGCCCGCGGTAAACCGTGAAGGCCCAATTAAAGACCTTCACGCCAGTAGGAATACCCACCACCATAGTCGCTATACTAAAGAAGGTATTCACATCCGGGCCCGCTCCCATCGTAAAGAAATGGTGAAGCCATACGGACCACGATAACCCAGCGATCGCAAAGCTCGCTGCGACCATCGTTATATAGCCAAACAGCGCCTTCTCGGAAAAAGTGGGAATAATCTCGGACATCATCCCAAAAGCAGGCAAAATAACGAAATACACCTCGGGGTGGCCCCAGATCCAAAATAAGTTCGCATAGAGCATCAAATTACCGCCCATTCCAGCGGTAAAGAAATGGGTTCCGAAATAGCGATCAAGACCGAGCAGGCCTAGGGAGACGCCGAGCACGGGGAATGATGTTAAGGCGATAATATTTGTGCTAAGCGCCGTCCAAGTAAAGATCGGTACCCGGCCCCATGTCATGCCCGGGGCGCGCATTTTTACGATGGTGGCAATCAAGTTGGCGGCGCCAAGAGTCGTACCCACGCTCGCTATCTGAATCGCCCACATCCAATAGTCCGTTCCCACCCCTGGGCTATACGCGAGCTCCGTGAGAGGCGTCAAACCAACCCACCCGGCATGCGAGAAGTCCCCCAAAAAGAGCGAGAACATAATCAAACCGGCCCCGACTGAAGTAAGCCAGAGCCCTAAGGCATTGAGATACGGGAACGCCATGTCGCGGGCGCCGATCTGTAACGGGACTACGACATTCATGATACCGACCAAGATCGGTGTGGCGGCAAACAGAATCATGATCGTTCCGTGAGCGCTATAGACTTGGTCGAAATGGTAGGGCACGAGATATCCGTGCGCGGCGCCCAGGAATCCGGATGAATGCGGGCCGTCCGCCAGCATCTGTTGAGTGCGCATCATGAGCGCATCGACAAAGCCACGGAACAGCATAATGAGCCCCACAAGGATATACATGACCCCAATTTTTTTATGATCAACGGTGGTCAACCATTCTCGCCAAAGGTAACCCCATTTCCCGGAATACGTTACGTATCCAACGACTAAGACCGCAAAGATCGCCGCAAAAAAGAAGGCACCGGTAATAATCGGGTTATGCGGAATCGCCGACAACGATAAACGCCCAAGTGAGGGGCTCCAGGGTCCTTGCAAACTCGTTATCATTTTTGTTCCCTTTGTCGCAAAAGTCTGAACTGTTTTTATCCAGGAGGCGTGTCTCTTCTTGGAAAACCTACATCTTTCCGTATGCGGGCAACGGCGTTGGGTAGACCTTTCCCATCATGACCGCTTTGATGACTCGATCAAAAAGGCCAGCGCTCACGCCTGAGAAATGATCGGTCTTCCCATCCATGTTCTTGGTAGGTTTGGCAAAAACGTTGAACTTCGCGTAATTCATATGATGCGGTGATTGCCCGACTTTCTGGACCCATTGGTGAAACTGGCTTTCCGTCACCACTTTGGTATTAAATCCCATCCACGAAAATCCTCCGCCACTAAAGTTGGCAGAGTACCCTCGATACTGACCCAGCTTATCCGCGATCAATATCTGCTTTGTGCGCATGCCCGGCATAACATCGATCATGCCGGCGAGGTTTGGGATGAAAAAATCGTTGACCACGGTAGCAGACGTCAGACGAAAATCGACGACCGTTCCGGCCGGTATGACAAGTTCATTGGCGGTGGCTATATGTTGCTTGGGGTATATGAACAGCCACTGCCAGTCGGTCGTGATGACATCAACGTTCAAGGTGTGGGACACGGCATCAGCGCCTGTGGACACCGTCTTTATCATTCGTGGGTTATAGGGATTTACCTCAAACGTGCCTTTGTAGGAGTAATACCCAAGCATTCCGACCGTCAAAAGCGGAATTGCCCAAACAACGAGCTCAATGCGATTCGAGTGCGACCATTTGGGGTCATATACGGCCTTGGCATTTGTCTTGCGGTAACGCAAGAGGAAGAACGCGGTCACGATTGCGGTAGGAATAATAATGCCCAGCATCACACCGACATCAAGCACCGTGAAATGCAGATCGGCGCCTGACAGAGGACCTGCGGGCCGAAATAACACGAATTGCCGAGAAATCTCGTTCGAAGAACACCCCGCAAGCAGCAGTAATGGGATGGGTATTGCACGCCGGACCCAAAGCCGCATTCTTTTTGTGAACATATTCGTATATCACCCTGCCTACTTTTGAAAAAATGCCTACGGGGATCTCTAGGCCATAGTGGGGCTATGCCACGAGCCAATACATCACTTAATCATATAATAATATGCGCAATGTCAAAAATACAACCCCAATATCCACCCTAATTGCCCGTCTTCGGCGGTGCTCGGAGTGAACCATGCGGGTCTGAGGGCAACTTCGGGGGGGTAAGACCGCGCAATCGCGAGGTTTAAAGCCCCCACCTGAACGCCGCAGAGTCACAGCGACTTGCAATGAAAGACAAGAAACGGAGCGCATCACGCCCGCTTCGCTAAGGCCACCCGAAACAAGCACAAGGCACAGCAGGTCTCGCCATGACACAAAACCATGCTCTATTTGGGCACCGCGCGCGGTGCCGGTACACGGAATGCTGCTGCCTTAAGTCAGATTCGTGGGTTTGTGCAAGTCCAGATTCCCTTCTGCGATGCCGGTTTCGATGCCGTCTATACTGATGGCATTGCGCTCTTGCCAGTAACGCTTTACCCCTTCCTTACCTTTCCTTTCCGTCCAATCGGGCAAATCGGAACGATCCCCCACGAAATCATAAAAGGGCACGCCGAATCCACAGGATGTCTGCACAAGATCAATCGCCACATCAAAGATTTGACGGGCACCCGGTAAAGATGGAAACAAAGAAGATAAGGTCCCCCACTCCGCGTCCTTTTGGTGCACCACCTTCGCGCTACCGTAAAGTCGCAAGATAACGGGGTCGCCACTAAAGGCACAGAACATGAGCGTCATCCGCGAACAGGTCTGTACATGCGCCGCCGACTCGTTACCGCTCCCTGTAAGATTCAGCCATACCACGCGGTTTGGGTTCAGAATTCTGAGAGAATCGAGACCTTTTGGCGAGACATTGATGCGGCTATCGGCTGTGGCAGTTGCCACAAAAAAGATCTTCTGGGCTCGCATAAATTGCGCCCAGCGTTCAGAAATTTCTAGATACTGCTTTGCCATATCAGGACAGTCCGAGATATCTTATGGGAAATACGAGTATGCACAGACCAAGCATAGGCTCGCGTTAACCCAAGTCTAGCCCAGAGAGCGCCCTCATATACCATTCCCTTGTTACAAAGTTACCCCAATGCACTTCCCGACCGCTAAACTGCTGACGTCGTGGCACGCGGGTTCCTTGCCTCACGAAAAACTTATCGTCCGCTCCTGCCTCTTGAACACTTGTCCGCGTATCCCTCTTCGCCTTGCGTGCAGGGCAAGGCGATTTCCGCGCGAGCCTTGCGCCAAGAGGGGGCATTGTGGGCCGTACATTGTGGGCCGTTATGGCCCATGGTCCATGACCTAGCAAGCGGGCGGTTGTAGTTTTTCAAAACCAGGAATAAAATTCCCCCACTAGGGCCGGTGCGGTCCGAAGTGACGCCTCAGAGTCTCTATCAGACACATCGATCTCCGGATCGGGCGCAAGAGACGCAGAACCCAAGAAAATCTCTTCGTGAGGAGAGAAACCCCCGATACAGCCGCGCAAGCGGTTTAGCGGTGGGAGAGTTCATAGAAGGCCCTCCATCCCCTGCGCTGGATCGTCTCCCACAGGACGGCTAACCAAGCACGCGCTCATTAGGGCTACATCCTGCAGACCTACCGGCCTACCTACCGACATCCCGCGCCCGTTCGCCTCAAGGCATTACCAACACTGCAATCGGAAACTCCCGAAAAAGATCGGCCGCCCACAATGCGGCTCCATCCTTCTCCCGAACACCGACATGCTCTCCGGTAAAGAGATTGCGAAAACGACCATTTCCGGTCAAGGGCAAGCCGCCAATAGTCGTGTCACCCCACACATCGGCGCCTAAAGGCGGGCATGTGCCGCCCTTTGTGAGGTCCCAGTAACATCGCGACACCGCAACAATGACCACCCGATCCCGCAGCCGTCGCGCGAAACTGATAAGATGCCGCCCCTGCGTACCCGTCACGATCAGTGGCAAATACTCTCCCCAGGCCAAAAGTGTCGATTCCGAGCGCCGTAACTGCAAAAGGACACGCGTAAGATACATCTTCACTCGGCCATCCTCTGGGGTCGCAACCAAGGCTCGAATAAACGCCACCCGGGCATCCAGTCCATCCCCGTCATGCCGCACAATATCGGCCATAAGAGCGGCTCTGTGCAGATAATCGACAGGCCGCCTATTGTCGGGATCGACCAAACTGAAGTCCCACACTTCTGTCCCTTGATAAAAATCGGGCACGCCTGGCACCAAAAGCTTCAACGCCACCTGACTCAAACTATTCCACAAACCCACATAAGCGATTGGAGCAATCCAGGCCGCCCACTCCGTGATAAAATCCGCGTTCGCGACTGGATCCAGCACACCGTCTATAAAGGCAGCCAACGCCGCTTCGTAGCTCAGAGACGGCGTTTCCCAATTGGTCTCGGCCTTCGCCTCACGCACGGCCTTCTGCATATAGGCGGATATGCGTGCGTGTACGTCCGCCAACACCGTTCCTTGGAGAGGTCCCAGAGGCCAGATTCCGACGAGACTCTGGTAAAAAAGATATTCATCCCGAGGGCTGGGCGCGGCCCGCTCCGGAGCCTCTTTTAGGTGTCGATGGCGTTCCTTAAAGCCCAGTACCCGCTCGCCCCAGGCACCAGGAATTTCTGATAAAACATTAAGGCGCGCCCGCACATCCTCGCTACGCTTGGTATCATGACTTGTTGTACACAGCATGGTATATGGCCACTCATGCAGGCGCACCTGGTTTCCTTCATGAAAGGCTTCTATGGAAACGGCGAAACGGGAAGCATCCCCACCCACTTCATTTAATGACACGAACCGGTTATAACGATAAAACAGCGTATCTTCCAGGCCTTTTGCCATCACAGGCCCCGTGTACTGCTGGAAGGCCGCCACACAATCCAAGACATCACGTCGATAATCCGCAGTCTGATCTTTCAAGCCCTCTAACAGCAAGACGCTCTGTATAAAATCGACAACGTCCGAATCCACCAGAGGGTTGCGAGCCTTCGCGGTCGCACATGCCGCCTCAATATAGCAACGATCATTAAGTCCCACTTCGTGCTCGGTTACATAAGTTCTATACACGGGGAAACACGCCACAATCTCAAAAATCGCGGCCATTTGGGCCGGGTGGGTAAAATCCCGGGTTTGGCGATCCATTTCGGCAATATGCCAAAGCCGTATCCCCAGACTATGAATCTCGCTGCCAAGGCTTGTATGCATAATGAGCTTCTTGCATTCGTAGAGCATATCGGCGTAGTGATCGCAGGCTTCCACAAACTCCTCGTATGTGCGATCAAAGATCTCCTCGCTCCGCCCGTCTATCAAGACGCCGTTGACAAGATTGGCAAAGTCATAGCCGGTCGTACCATGGACACGCCAAGTCTTGGGAAGGGATTCCCGGGTTCCCAGGATTTTCTCAACCACGAGATACAAAGGCAGGTCATATAACCCGTCTCTCTCCTCCGGCGTCATCACCGCGTCGCCTTTGGGACGCAGGCGCCGTGCCCAATCGTTGATGCGTGTAAAATACTGCCCCGGATCCCGCAGTCCGTCAGGATGGTCTATGCGCAAACCGTCCACATCGCCTGACGCAACCCAAGAACCCACCAGGGCATGGCTAGCTTCGAAAACATCCGCGTTTTCCACACGTAGGGCGGCTAGATCATTGATATCAAAAAAGCGACGGTAATTAATATCACACCCGGAGACCCGCCAATAGGCTAAGCGATACGCTTGCTCCTCGAGCAATACATGTAATGGATCAAAGCGCCCAGCCCCCTGCCCCAAGGCACCGTTAAAGAAGGCCAACGTCTCGCGCAGCGCTAGCCTCCCGCTCGCCCGTTTCCCAAAAAACTCAGCAAGCTCCCCTCTGGCTTGCGCTACCGTCCTGCGTCCGTCCCGAACGCCCGGGTCTACGCCTACTCGTTCTCCTTGATCATTAAACACCTGAATGAGATTCAGAAGCTCGCGCCGCCCCTTAGAATCGGCGTCCTCGCCTGCACTGAAATATTCAACGAGTCGAGTTAAAATCCGCGAATATGAGCCGGGGCCTACGGGAAGAATGTGTTCGTAATACTGAACCGTAAACATACCCCGCACTTGATCGAAATGAAGTCGGATATCTCCTGATTCAAGGGTCCGCCCGTATTGATCGCCAAGGATCGGAAGGACGACCTTCCCATCATACTCACGATCTGGAGTGCGCCAGTCGATGTCAAAAAAATGCGCATACCGTGAATGCTCACCATACTCGAGGACGTCCCACCACCAATGATTATTGGGATCATTGACTGTCATATGATTCGGAACGATATCGATAATCTGACCCAGACCGTGTGCATGCAGGGCTTGTACCCACTGCTGCCTCTCCTTGTCCGTGCCAATCTCGGGATTGATCGCGTTATGGTCTGAGATGTCGTAGCCATGAACACTGCCGGGGTGAGCCTTCAGATAAGGCGATGCGTAGCAGTGGCTAATCCCAAGCTCTGCGAGATATGGCACGAGAGCTATGGCATCCACAAAACGAAACCCGGCGTGAAATTGCCAGCGATAGGTCGCCGTGGGGAGGTTGCGAACTTTTGACATTATAGGCGCAATACGCGCTGGCGTAGTCCATGCCCCCCGTGCATTGCGTTCTTCCCCTGCCCCTTTCTCCACCATTCCTCCTTGTACACAACCGGGTTAAGTCATATGAGCATCCGAGAGATACCAGCGCACGGCCCATGGCCCCAGATCCCCCTCTTGGCTTTCCTTCTCGCAAACCGGCTCCCTATAGAGCAGCGTTTCGGAACCCACACCATGCATAATCCGGCCTTCACCTAAATTGGCATAAAGCACGAGATTCGCACCATCGGCCAAACGCCAAGCCACCCGAAGACCGTGTGTAGCAAAACCTTCATATTCCTGTTCGAGAGGCCTGCCCATCTTCAGACGCGGCACAATATGTTTCCGGCGAAGCGCCAAAAGATCGCGGTAGAACGCCCGCCACGCCAATCCTTTCTTACTCTGGGATTGAGCCCAATCGAGACGACTTGCTTCAAAGGTCGACTCACTATTAGGGTCCGGAATGCGCGCTCGCCCTTGGGCTTCCCGAAACTCTGGGAAGCGCGCGAACTCGCGCTCGCGCCCCTCCGTCACCGCGGCAGCCAACTGAAGACCGAAATCACAGAAAAAGAGGAACGGTTGAGCACACCCAAACTCCTGCCCCATGAACAATAGCGGTGGCGATGGCGCCAATAACAGAATGGCCATTGCTGCCTGTACGGCGGGGACCGAAGAGAGCTCTGTAATGCGTTCACCAAGAGCGCGATTGCCGATTTGATCATGATTTTGCAGAAAAGACACAAACGCGCCTGGCACAAGAGTCTTAGATATTTGCCCACGGGGTGCGCCTCGATAGGACGAAAACTCCCCCTGGTAAGCAAATCCCTCCGTCAAGCATCGCCCCAAAAACCGCACCGTATCATGCGCATAATCTGCATAATAACCACTCGTTTCACCGGTCAACAATCGATGCAAGACGTGATGAATATCGTCGTTCCACTGAGCGATATGCACGCTCGTACAGCCTTCTTTCTGAAGATAAGACGCCGTATTATTTTCATTTTCCAACACGAGGTGGATAGCCCGCCCGCTTGCGCGCAGGGGCGCCACGGCCGCGGCGATCTCCGCTATGATATGGGGCTGCGAATCATCCATAATGGCGTGTACGGCATCTAGACGCAGACCATCGAAATGATACTCCGTGAGCCAATAACGCGCGTTTGCCACAAAATAAGCGCGCACTTCGCTACTGCCGGGACCATCAAAATTGATGGCTTCGCCCCAAGGCGTTTGATGGCGATTTGTAAAATACGAAGGCGCATATTGCGCAAGATAATTGCCGTCTGGCCCAAAATGGTTGTATACAACATCGAGAAAGACCATAAGGCCCAGACCATGCGCCGTTTGTATAAAAGACTTCAACTCCTCAGGACGCCCATACACGCTGTCCGGAGCGAACGGCAACACCCCGTCGTAACCCCAGCCGCGCCGCCCAGGAAAATCCGCAAGGGGCATCAGTTCGATCGCAGTCACGCCCAGATCCACAAGCATGGGCAGAAGGGCGGAGGCACCCACATAAGTCCCGGCCGGGCTGAACGTCCCGACATGGAGCTCATAGATGACCGCCTCCTCCCATGGACGTCCGCGCCAGAGCCCATCCGTCCACGTGAACGCGTCCGGATCGATCACCTCGCTTGGACCGTGGACGTCCTCAGGCTGGAAGCGAGAGCCTGGATCCGGCACGAGCAGCTCGCCATCAATTCGATATTGGTACAGACTACCCGCTCGCGCCTGCGCGGTGATAAGCTGAAACCAGCCCCCCTCCTCACGGCGCATGGCCTGGGAATCGCTGGGCTTTGACACAAACATCACATCGACGTTCTGCGCCTTAGGTGCCCAGAGCCTAAAACACACACCATCCGCGAGGCATTCGGCCCCGACATGGAGCCTCTCGTGACGGCTACACAACTTCCCGTCTTCTGCCGCCCGAACATCGCATATCCCTGGCATGGAACCTCCTATCCATCAAACTCCGCTCCGTCTATGAGCAGCCTCTCAGTCCTCCGGGTCGTGTGCGCGTCAACCGAGACTCGGCGCCCGCAACAACACGAGCGAACGACCCTGCAAGGGATAAATGCCGCTTGTGATGACGCTCCCCACATATTTCGCCGGAGCCGCGTAGCTCGTATCAAGCTCCACCTGCCAACCAGTCGTACGATACGTTGGTAATACAAACGCAATCTCTTCATGATGGGCGTTTAAAAGCCAAAGAAAGTCGACATCCTCAATCATTCGGCCTCGATCGTCCGATTCATCTAACCCCTCGCCTGCGAGAAAAAGCCCCAGGCAGCGCGCAAAAGCCTGCTGCCATTCCTCATCATTCATCTCAGTGGCGTCGGGTTTTAGCCAAGTAATATCCTTGATGTCCCCGCCGCGAATCCGGCGTCCCTGGAAGAACGATCGACGCCGAAACACCTTATGTGACTGTTTTATTCTGATCACGTGCTGGACGAAGGCAATAAACTCATGGTCTTCCGGGGCCAATTCCCAATTTAGCCAATTGGTGGCATCGTCGTGGCAATAGGCGTTATTATTGCCGTGCAGCGTGCGCCCAAACTCATCACCCGCCAGAATCATGGGTACTCCCTGGGACAAAAGCAGGGTCGCCATCATATTGCGCTTCTGTTGCGCGCGCAGCGCACGGATCTTCGGATCGTCCGTCGGCCCTTCAACACCACAGTTCCAGGAAATGTTGCTGTCTGTCCCGTCCTTATTATCCTCGCCGTTGGCTTCGTTATGCTTATCGTTATAACTCACCAGATCCTGCAGAGTAAAACCATCATGGGCGGTCACAAAATTGATGGAAGCGTAGGGATTACGGCCACTATGGCCGTAAAGATCACTGGAGCCCGTCAGGCGGTAGGCCATCTCGCCAATCACCCCACCCTCCCCCTTCCAGTAGGCACGCACGGCATCTCGATACTTTCCGTTCCACTCTGTCCAGCCAACCGGGAAATTTCCTACTTGGTATCCTCCTTCGCCAAGATCCCAAGGTTCAGCTATGAGCTTAACTTGCGAAAGAACAGGATCTTGGTGAATGATATCGAAAAACGCCGATAGGCGATTTACATCGTGCAGTTCGCGGGCCAGCGTTGAAGCAAGGTCAAAGCGAAACCCATCTACATGCATTTCCTGCACCCAATATCGCAGAGAATCCATAATGAGCTGCAAGACACGTGGGTGCTGCATATTGAGCGTATTGCCGCAACCGGTAAAATCCATATAATAACGCGGCTCGTCGAGATTTAAACGGTAATACGAGAGATTATCTATTCCCCTAAAGGAAAGCGTGGGACCCAAGTGATTGCCTTCCGCTGTGTGATTGTACACAACATCCAAAATCACCTCGATGCCGTTCGAGTGGAAGGTTTTCACCATCGTCTTGAATTCAGCGATCTCGCCGGTAGCCGAATAGCGGGCATCGGGGGCAAAAAACCCGATGGAATTATAACCCCAATAGTTATGTAGCCCTTTTTCCACGAGGTGGCGATCGTCAATAAACGCGTGCACGGGCAGGAGTTCTACAGCCGTGATCCCAAGCGACTTCAAGTATTCTATGGTCTGCGCTGATCCAAGTCCCGCGTATGTTCCGCGTAGCGCTTGCGGTAAGAGGGGATGTTGATAGGTAAACCCTTTGACATGCAGCTCATAGATGACCGTATCGTGCCAAGGGGTGCACAATAATCGATCGTCGCCCCAACTGAACGCGGATTCGACGACTTGGGATTTCGGAACAAATGCCGCGTTGTTGGTACGATCAAACGACAGATCCTCCATCTTATGACCCACTCGATATCCGAAATGGCTATTTCCCCAACGTACCCGTCCCACTAATGACTTGGCATAAGGGTCCAGTAACAGTTTATTCGGATTAAACCTGTGACCGTTCTTGGGATCGTAGGGCCCAGCGACCCGATAACCATAAAGCCAACCGGGGCGAGCCTCCGGGAGGTAACAGTGCCAAACTTGGTCGGTCTGCCATCGTACCGGCACGCGCGCGATCTCATGGCGACCGCCATCTGCGAAAATACACAGATCCACCCCTTCGGCATGCTCCGAGAACAAGGCAAAATTAACCCCTTCACCATCCCAAGTGGCCCCAAGAGGGTACGGTCGTCCTGGCCACACGGCAAAATGATTGGCCGAATGCGGCGGTCCATGAAGTGACCCATTATTTAACGCCATACTTGTCTTTTAACCCCCCATTTTTCGAGGATCATGAGTCGGATTTCGCGGCCACTGTCGCTCCAGGACCTGAGCCGCCCACTTTTGCCCACCCAAGCCGAACGCCAGCGCAAACGCCAACATCACGCCGCTCAAGACAACCAAAAAGGTGTCACGAATGATGCCCCGCCCAACTTGGATCTCATCTAACACCATAAGTACCACAAAGACCATTACCGCCGATTGCGCAAGACGCCCCAGCAACGGCGCATCCTCGAGACCCAGGCTTGCGCTATAGGCCGAGATGGTATGTGCCACGAAGCGGCCAAAATATAGGCCAATAGCCAACAACACGACAGCGACCATAAGTCGAGGGACGAATAACGCCGCTTGCGTGGCAAGCCTTGTCGCATAAGTAAGGCCTACGGTATTCAACGCCAATACCAATGCCACCAAGATTACAAGGCCTGAGACAAGCGCCCCCAGTACATCGATAGTGTCTGCGCCTGTCCCTCCGCTTCGTAAAAAACCATCCAAACCAGCGCGCTCGGACAAAATATGGAAATTGATCGCCCGCAATCCCTTCACGGCCGCAAACCGCAGTGCTTTGGCTAAGAGCCACCCAACTCCCATAATACCGATGGCAAGCAAAAGCGGCGGCAACCACTGGCCCCATTGGTCCATAATATGCTGCGCCGGTGCGAATACTGCGTTCACGATACTCATCATGCCTACCTCCTCAACATGGCCCAGTCCGGTTGCTTAAGATGGTTGCGCCAACGGATATGGGCCATGGTTGGCACACCGTTTAAGAACATAACCTACGCCCCTTGCGAGCCTATCGCTACGGACTCAGGCTCTAGACATTGTAATAGACCGCGCAAAGGGACGGAGACGCTTTGCGGGCGATTATCCATTTCGTACCGAAGCTCATAAAATGCCTTTTCCAAAACGAACAGCTGCAGCCACTCTTGGACCCCCGAGAAATCCTCCCACAGACCGGCACCGTCGGTTGCAGACTTATAGGACGCCAAAAAGGCCTGCTTCACCGTACGCTCCCAGGCACGAGCATGCAGCAGCAAGGTTGTAGCGTGCTCGCCCTGCCCAATAGTTACATGGTCAAGCGCCGTATACATCGCATAATTGAAGGACCGAAGCATACTGGCGACATCACGTAGCGGCGTGTGCTTTTGGCGACGCGCTGAAAACGAGCGACTGGGCTCGCCCTCAAAATCCGTAATCGCAAAATCGTTTTTCTGCAGGAGTACCTGCCCCAGATGGTAGTCACCGTGATAGCGTGTCTTAATGCCTTGTACGTCAAGATGCGTGGCTAGGTCGACCTTAGCCATGAACTGCTGTTTCATCGCCAGTACCGCGCGCCCATCAGATCCGGCATCCTCTGGCCAAGATGCAATGCGCGAAGAAAGCGTCTGAAATGTCGCCTCCATATCCTCGCGTACACGGGCCACCCAACCTTCACCGTCCTCAAGCGTAAGGGGTTCTGGATCAAACGCTGGATTTCCTGTGGTTTGGGCAAGGCTGCGATGCAACTCAGCGGTCCGCTGCCCTAGGATGCGCATAAGCGCGAGATAGCCCCCGTGCGCCTCCTCTCCTTCCTGAGTCAACGCCGGCACGGTTGCTGTCAAACAGAGCTCCAGATGACTTTCGAGGTAATTCAAGGTATAGCTCCACCCATCCCCCTGGTTTTCCACATAGGCCTGCAACATGGCAAGCGTCATGACATCCCCGCTCTGGCTCCGGTATTCAAGGACCCCAAGCACCGGCACCACATAGGGAAAATGCACCACCTCTGACAAAAATCGGCCCATCTCTGCCTCGGGGTTTATGCCGGGATGCAAGCGCCGGTAGGCCTTCAGAAAGAGGTGATTCCCAATCGCAACGGAGGTATTGGTGCTGTGGGTGCTCGAGCGGCGCACAGTATCCTCGGGAGACACGACAACGATCTCCAGACCTACCGGGATGCCTCGAATGGTGCCTCCCTGAGCATCGAACTGACTTCCCGTCCGGATAGCCTCCACAAGCGCCAGACAAAACGCGTCATCCGTAAACGCGTCTCCTAAAACCCCTAAAGTCGCTTGTTGACGCACACGCGCTATGGCGTACGGTAAGACACTGCGCAGTCGAACTTCGTTTTCGATCTCCCACACGAGCGATACGGGCAGGAAATAGATCATAGACCCGCTATCGCCCACCACCTCAACAAGAGTAAAAAACCAATTGGCGTTGGCACCCACCCATTCGGCGGTCTCAATCATGGCCACGCGCCCCAAGTCCTTGCTCTTTTCCGCATACCAACGCTGCCCTTCCATAAACCGCGGCAAGGCCTCTTCTTCCCATTGAGCGCGCACCTTTTCCGCCATGGCCATTCGCCAGGGGACAACCCGATCTCGAAAGAGGCTGCGCCAACCATCGAAAAGCACCAGCAAGGGCGGTTCCTCTATGGGCGAACGCTCTTCATGCCACGCTGGCACGTCCCCGCCCTCCGCCAAGCGAAACCAATAAAATCCATGCCCGTGCAAGGTCAGCAAATAAGGCAGATCCCCAATCGGTGGAAACGGCGTACGCCCAACCAGTTCCACGGGCACACGCCCCTTGTACGCAGACAAATCGAGTTCCACGGGTTGTGCGGAGCGAGACAAGTTCGCGACACACAAGATCGTCTCGCTTTCGTAGGCTCGAATGTAGGCAAGGACCTTGCGATTGCCCGGTTCAAAAAAATGCAGTGAGCCGCGCCCAAAGACTTTGCTGCTCTTCCGAATGGCCAGCAGTCTACGCATCCAATTAAGAAGAGAAGATGGGTCCCGAGACTGAGACTCCACATTCACGGCACCAAACCCATAGACCGGGTCCATAATCGGCGGCAAAAACAAACGTTGGGGGTCTGCCCGCGAAAACCCCGCATTGCGGTCCGGACTCCATTGCATGGGCGTACGCACCCCATTCCGATCGCCGAGATAGATGTTGTCGCCCATCCCGATCTCATCCCCGTAATAAATGATAGGCGAACCCGGCATGGACAAAAGAAGGCTATTCATAAGCCGAATCTTGTCAAAATCGTTCTCCATGAGAGGGGCCAACCTGCGACGAATTCCTAGGTTCAGACGCGCCTTACGGTCAGCGGCGTACATTTGGTACATGTAGTCGCGCTCTTTATTCGTCACCATCTCAAGCGTCAACTCGTCATGGTTCCGCAAGAAGATCGCCCACTGACAGGATTCCGGTATATCCGGCGTCTGTTTCATGATCTCCACGATCGGATGGCGATCCTCCTGGGCAATAGCCATGTACATACGCGGCATAAGCGGAAAGTGATAAGCCATGTGGCACTCATCGCCAGCCCCGAAATAGTCCCGCACATCCTCCGGCCATTGATTGGCCTCCGCGAGCAGCATGCGATTCCGGTAACGGCTATCGATAACAGAGCGCATATAGCGTGTCACGGCGTGGGTCTCGGGAAGATTCTCGTTATTTGTCCCGTCGCGCACGCAAAGGTAAGGGATTGCATCAAGACGCAATCCATCTACCCCAAGATCCAGCCAGAACTCCATGACACCCACCATAGCCTTCACTACCCGTGGGTTATTGTGATTCAAGTCCGGTTGATGGAAAAAAAAGCGGTGCCAATAGTACGCCTTGGCGACATCATCCCAGGCCCAATTCGATTTCTCGCTATCAGAGAAAATGATGCGTGTACTCTCAAACTTCTTGACAGTATCACTCCATACATAGAAATCGCGCTTCGACGAACCAGAAGGCGCGTTTCTGGCCGCCTGAAACCAAGGATGGCTATCCGACGTGTGATTAATAACCAGCTCGGTAATGACACGCAGCCCCCGGTCATGAGCCGCGCGCACAAACTGCAGGAAATCCCGACGTGTTCCGTAGTCGGGATGGACATTTCGATAATCCGAAATATCATACCCATCGTCGCGCATAGGGGAAGAGTAGAAAGGAAGGACCCACAGAGTATCCACACCGAGATCCTGCAGATAGTCCAGCTTCTCTGTCAGGCCGACAAAATCCCCTATTCCATCACCATTACCGTCATAAAATGCCCGCACATGCAGCTCATAGATCACGGCGTCCTTGTACCATAGCGGGTCATCCGAGATTTTCGAGGTACCCAACTTCGGTATGTCGTACATAAGAGCACCTAATAATAGTAGTCAAAATCGTGTTCGGAATAGAGATGTTGGCGCATACACAAGATATGGGCCGGCATACTCTCAGGCGCAAGCTCCACATAGTGACGCCGTCCAGACCAGAGATAATGCGCACCCGATAAAAGATCGTGCATTTGGACAGGACGGCCGTTCATCGCTCCCAGGCGATCCGCCGGCCACTCAAGCCATCCTGACTGACGGTGATAAGGGTCGAGATTCACGATCACAACAACGACCGATCTCATGTCCTTCGTAGCCTTGCTGTAGCAAATCAGATTATCGTTATCGACACGATGAAACTGCAAACTTCGATCGCTATGCAAAGCAGGGTTTTCCTGTCGAATGCGATTAATGCGCGCAATGAGGTCCCGGAGACTATCGGGCCTATCAATAGCCCAGCTTCTGCGCTGATACTTTTCCGAGTCGCGATATTCCTCGCTCCCCGCCTCATTGGGGACATTTTCCATAAGCTCGAAGGCCGGGCCATAAATGCCATAGTTGGCGCTTAAGGTGGCTGCTAGAATCAGGCGCGCGACAAATGCGGCGCGCGGTGCGTGATGCAGATATCCCGGCAGAATATCCGGCGTGTTCGGCCAGACATGGGGACGAAAATAGTCACGCCCCGCCCCTTGAGTCAATTCAGTGAAATACTCGGTTAACTCACGCTTGGTATTGCGCCACGTGAAGTATGTGTAGGAGTAACTAAACCCAAGCTTCGCCAACCGGTGCATCACTAAAGGCCGGGTGAAGGCCTCAGCGAGAAACAGGGTCTCCGGGTACTGGGCCTTAATATCTGCAATAAGCCATTCCCAAAAAGCGAAGGCCTTGGTATGCGGATTATCGATCCGAAAGAGATTGACGCCTTGGTCAATCCAAAAAATAACAACGCTTCTCAACTCCTGCCAAAGCGCCTCCCAGTCGTCGGTTTCAAAATCCAGCGGATAAATGTCCTGGTATTTCTTAGGAGGATTTTCGGCATATTGAATTGTGCCATCCGGCCTGTGGCGAAACCACTGCGGATGGTCGCGCACATAGGGGTGATCCGGCGCACACTGGAACGCCAAATCAAGCGCTACCCGCAAACCATAGCCCTCAGCCTGCGTGCGAAACGCACGAAAATCGGCGAGCGTACCAAGCGCTACAGCCACGGCCTTATGGCCCCCTTGGGCGTTACCGATGGCCCAGGGGCTTCCCACATCCGCGTGATTGCCGCTAGGGGCATTATTGGGCCCTTTTCGCGAGCTCTGACCAATGGGCGAAATAGGCGGCAAATAGACCACATCAAACCCCATGCTCGCGATGTACTCCAACATGGGGCCCGCATCGCGCAATCGTCCATGTGATGCGCCGCCAAGGGAGCGCGGAAAAAACTCATACCAAGCACTGTGCCGAGCCCACTCGGGGTCTACTATGACCTTCAATTCCTGGGCACAGGCACTTTCATAACGATGCTCACTAAAGCGCCAGACGCGCTGCGCCAGAGCCTCGTCCAGAACGGCCCCCCGTTTAACCGTAACCGCGCTGTCGCCACGCAAAATTTCCACGACCTCCCGCAAGGCCTGAGCTTCGACGCCATCGGCATGCGAAGCGGCCTCCGCAATCAAGGACGCGCCAGAGGCCCACGCGCTCTTGAGATCGGGATCATTCAACGGTCTGCGTGCGAGGTCCCGACAGAAGGAGCCGAACTGATCGATATGGGCCCGCACGGTATAGACATAAGCTCCGAGTTCCGTCACCACAAAGGTGCCCCGAAAACGGTCATGCTCTAGCGCTGCCATGCGCGATTCCGACCATACCTGATCGCCAGGCCTTCGCACGCAGAGGACGCAGGCCACAAGATCATGGCCATCGGCAAAGGCATCCGCCTCCACAATCACTTCATCGCCCACGATGCGCTTGATGGCAAATCGACCGCAATCAATAGTTGGCTGAACGGACTCAATGACAACGCGTTCACGCCCAGCGCGCGGAAAGGGCAGCGGCTTTGATAGGGCCTGTGGCGCCGACCTACCCTCAGTCTTAAGCCGGCGTTTTGATGGGGTCTTTGGCAACTTACTTACCCTCAGTCTTAAGTCGGCGCTTTGAAGCACACCATGGCAAGCGGTGGCAGGACCAAAGTGAGGGAATGATATTGACCGTGGGCGCTGACGGGGGCCGCTTCAACGCCACCGAGATTGCCATGCCCACTCCCACCATAGATCGTCGCGTCCGTATTCATAATTTCCTCCCAATACCCACCACGTGGCACTCCGAGGCAATAATTCATTCGCGGAACGGAGGTAAAGTTGCAGACGATCAACACAAGATCATCAGGAGTTTCCCCTAGACGATAAAAACTGAGAACGCTTTGCTCCCAATCACCCATGTCCGCCCAAACAAATCCCGACTCGTCACAGTCACGTGCATGCAGCGCGGACTCCCGTCGGTAAAGGGCATTCAAGTCTTGCACGAGTTTCTGGACTCCCTGATGCATGGGGCTCTCCAGGAGATGCCAATCGAGGCTACGTTCATGACTCCACTCCTGCCATTGCGCAAGCTCAGAGCCCATAAAGAGCAATTTTTTCCCTGGATGGCCATACATGTAGCCTAGCAGCAAGCGGAGATTTGCAAACTTCTGCCAATTATCCCCTGGCATCTTTCCAATCAAAGACCCTTTGCCGTACACCACCTCGTCGTGCGAAAGCGGCAGGACAAAGTTCTCTTGAAATGCATACCAGATACTGAAGATCACTTGCCCATGATGGTACTTCCGGTAAAGTGGGTCTTTCTCCATGTAATCTAGGCTGTCGTGCATCCAGCCCATATTCCACTTGTACCCGAACCCCAAGCCACCGGAATAGGTCGGACGCGACACCTGAGGCCACGCCGTGGACTCCTCGGCTATGGTCTGAACGTCTGGGTAATGACGGTACACCGCCTCATTAAGATCCCTTAAGAATTGAACGGCCTCAACGTTTTCTCGCCCACCATGATCGTTAGGGATCCATTCCCCGGGTTGGCGTGCATAGTCCCGATAAAGCATCGACGCTACGCCATCGACCCGAATCCCATCAATATGGAATTTGTCTAACCAAAATAGGGCGCTAGAAATGAGTATAGAGCGCACCTCGTTCCTGCCATAATTAAAAAGGCTGGAACGCCACTCGGGGTGGTAGCCCATCCGCGGATCAGCGTGTTCAAAAAGATAGGTTCCATCGAAGTAGCTCAATCCATGCTGATCGGTTGGAAAATGGGACGGCACCCAATCCAAGATAACACCAACCCCACTTTCATGGAGACGATCGATCAAGCGCATACAGTCTTGGGGGCTGCCAAAACGCGCGGTCGGCGCGAAGTAGCCCGTCGTCTGGTAACCCCAGGAGCCGTAGAACGGATGCTCCGTAAGCGGCATGAACTCCACATGGGTAAATCCCATGTCCACCATATAAGGCGGCAATTGCTCGGCCAGTTCCTGGTAACTCAACCAGCGATTCTCTTGTTCGGGAACTCGTCTCCAAGATCCCGGATGCATCTCATAGATGCTCACGGGGGCATTGAGACCGATAGTAGCCGTGCGGTTCTTCATCCACGCCCCATCATGCCAAACCGTATTGATGTCCCAAACGATCGACGCGGTCTTCGGTGCCTCCTCCATACGAAAACCGAAAGGATCGGCCTTTTCGACCTCATAGCCGTTATACTGGGATGTAATGTGATACTTGTAGCGGGTGCCGTGCGGAATATCGGCAATGAGTCCGGCCCATATGCCTGAGCCATCTTCGCGCACCTTCAGTGGGTGCGCGCCCTTCTGCCAACCGTTGAAATCGCCGATGACTGCTACTGCTGAGGCGTTCGGTGCCCACACAGCGAAGTGGACCCCGTCGCCTTTCGTGGTGCGGATATAATGAGCACCCAGTTTCTCGTAGAGCCGCGCGTGGCGCCCTTCACGGAAAAGATAAATATCCTCCGGACTGAACCATAGGTCCGGATCGCACATCAGGCCCTTTTGTTTTACCCGTTTGCTGGCCGGCATTCCTTGCCCTCCGATACCACCATCCAAAGGCCCTCCGAAACCAATAGGGCCGCGTCTGATTTCTCCTCATGTTACGGACGATACCAAGAGATAACAAGTAGCAAGGTGTCCGACAAAACACCGAGGTACCGATAGATTTAGGAATTACTTCGCGGCGGCGTAGAATAGGGGCACCTATATTATCCAGTAAAGCGCCTCCTCATGGACACTTTTCGACATCAATGAGAAGGTGTGGCACCCTATACCAGAGGGAACCCCGCACCCTAATAACAGACACAATGGACGCGAGAAACCGTACCATGAGCACAGCCTAGTTAGACGGCTTGGCTCATGGTACGAAGGCCTAGAAATTCGATGGGGGGCTTCCGTGAACAGGGACCAAAGTGCTACCGCGGGTAAGCAGACAACAGCGGCTAAGGACCTTACCCCGCCATTAATCGATCCCGTCCGCCCTAAGGGGTGTCCCCTTATGCGCTCGCTCGTGCTATGTATAGCATTGGGACCGGAGACATTATGGTGACATACTGTCCTTAAGGCCTTCCCACTTAAACGAGCGCGTACCTCTCTTGATAGGAGACCTGAAGATGCTTGGTACCCGTTTTCCGTTAGAAGTCCAACCGCTTATCCCGCAGCGCCTCGCGCGACTCTCAGAGCTTGCGGTTGATCTTCTTTACAGCTGGAATCGCCCAATTCGGCACCTTTTTGTCCGTCTCGATCCCGTCCTCTGGGAGACGTGCGGCCGCAACCCCAAACTGGTATTGCGCCGAGTGGCCCAGGAGCGACTCGATGAAGCGGCGCACGATCCCCTCTTTCTAGAGGAATACCAGCGCGCTTTGTCACTACACGACACATATCATACTGAACGGGCTTCATCGCGCCTCATTGGCCTTGATCCAAAACACGACCTTGTGGCCTACTTCTGTGCCGAATTCGGTTTTCATGAGAGCCTCCAAATCTACTCAGGTGGGCTCGGAATTTTGGCGGCTGACCATTGCAAAGCGGCGAGCGATCTTGGCGTTCCCTTTGTAGCTGTTGGCCTACTTTACCGCCAGGGCTACTTTACACAGACCATAGACGCCCAAGGCAATCAGGTCGTAGTCGCACTACCCACCCTGCTAACCGACCTCCCCGTAACCGCTGCTTATGATGCAGCCGGCCATGAGCGCTGCGTATCGGTCAACCTCCCGGGGCGCGATCTCGTTCTCAAGATATGGCAAGTCACGGCCGGGCACGTAACCTTGTACCTTCTCGACAGCGACGTTCCTGCCAACAGCAGTATAGATCGCATGATTACCTGCCAACTCTACGGCGGTGATCGCAACACCCGCCTGCAACAGGAGATCGTATTGGGAATTGGTGGGGTGCGGGCGTTGCGCGCCCTTGGCCTGAAACCTACGGTATGGCATATCAACGAAGGCCACCCCGCCTTCCAGATTCTGGAACGGTGCCGGGAACACACGCAAAACGGCCTCGATTTCGATTCGGCCCTCGAGATCGTGGCAGCCGGCACCGTGTTCACGACCCACACGCCCGTCACTGTAGGCCATGACGTCTTTGACGAGGAATTGTTCGCTCGTTATCTTGGCGCCTATACGACAGATCTAAAAATCAGCCTCGCAGATCTGAAAGCGCTTGGGTCAAGTCCCCTAAGTCAAGGCGGATTCAACATGACCGCATTGGGCCTACGGGGCTCGCGTTTACATAACGGGGTAAGTCGCATTCACGGCACCGTTGCCTCCCGCATGGAAGGCTACATCTGGCCCGAGATACCATGGGCAGAAAACCCAATGGGGTATGTCACCAATGGTGTCCATGTAGCGACGTTTCTGGCGCACGAGTGGGCCAATCTTTTTGATATTCAATTCGGCAGCGAGTGGCGCA
>Ga0307375_10001118_pt1 | contig 30145 bp, 48 predicted proteins | sample TR1MG_FD_202531 | JGI IMG/M metagenome (GOLD analysis project Ga0307375, IMG submission 202531) | Soil microbial communities from Risofladan, Vaasa, Finland - TR-1 | ecosystem: Environmental > Terrestrial > Soil > Coastal area > Acid sulfate soil | place: Finland: Risofladan, Vaasa | collected... | reverse complement strand
GTCATCATTTGAGCGTACTCGTTAGGCTTACGCGAAGCATCTAAGGCACTAAGACCTTTGCCGTAAATTAAACGGCTTACGTTGTTTATTATCGCGCTGTTTGTAGTGGATTTCGTGTACCTATCTATTAAGTACCCGAAGTAGTTATTATCTTCGCCGAATTCTACCCACGCATCGCGTTTAGATTCTTGAATAGTCGGTTGTTGATATTCTGCTAATTGTAATATGTGAACGTTATTACTCATACATTATAAAGTCGTTAGTTGTTTGGTTGCTTACATATTCCCCGTTGTTTACCGAGAACGTGTTAATAGGTTGGTTCGTGCAAAAGATACGTTCTTTTAATACTAAATCTCCGTTCGCGTCTTTTAATACCATCCAATAAAATTGGTTCTCTTCCGTGGGTAAGATTCCCGTAAATTGGTAGACGTAATCCCCCGCCGTAAACGTACCCGCAACCGTTGTAAGTACGTTAGTGTTTTCGTCGATTAGTTCGCACGTTGTAGGTGTTCCATAACGCGGTATGAAATCGAAGGTTTGGCTTGTTAATTGTTCTTGGACTACTATCATATATTAATAACCAGTAATTCGTTTTTTTGTGCAATAAAAAAAGGGGTGTTGCCACCCCCTTAACGCATATAAAACAAAGTTCTTAAGAATTAACTACGTTTGCATTATTTAATAACGTAACTAATTGTGCTTCCGTTTGAGCATCTAAGAAGTTAGCGGGTGTAGCTTCTTGACCCGTAAATGTCAAAGAATACCCGTTCATATCTCCTAACGCAGTTCCGTTAGAAATAGTTCCCGCTGTTACGTCCATTCCTCGTAAAAGACCCGCAATAAAGTATTGTCCCGCGTTTGTCTCAACGATAATGTTAGGACGTCCGTAAGATAATAATTTAACTTGCTTGTGAGTAATCGCGTCTTGTTTCTTAAGTTGAACGCTTAATACTTGTTCGAAGAATGTAGTTCCGTTTTCGCGTGAACTTGTAATAGTGGTTTCGAAGGAGTTTGTACCCTTTAGTTCGAATTTGTAAATAGAAACCAAAGCGGGTAAAGAAATACCAGTAATTAGGTCTTCTAATCCTATCGTAGTAGAATAAGTAATATCGGTTTCTTCGTAAAGTCCGTAATTTAGTACGTAAATGTTTTTTAATCCACCTACAACGTCTTTACAAGGCTCTAATCTACCGTGTGAAATATCGCAGCTCATAATTTAAATTTTTTAATGTTAAAAAAAAGGGTGGCAGTATTATCCACCACCCCGTTATATTTTGGTTATGTGGATTATCCGTAAACTACGATATCTTCGATAACTCCATATTGCGCACCCGCAGCGTATCGCATAATTACACGAACGTTATCATCTCCTAAAGTAGCAGAAGTATCAATTACTCTAACTTCTTGCGTGTCGCTCAATAAAGAACAACCGAAGTAAAGGTTAGAAGTAGTTGTAGCCATCATAGAAGAAGTAGGCAATCCGTTAGCCATAAACAAAGGTAATCCGTTGAAAGTTACCATTCCGTTGTTATACCACATTGTACCTTGAGCGTTAACCCCCGAGTTAGACGTAGCCAACGCAGAAAAACCACCTAATGCAGCAACATACGCTTTAATAACGTCTTGTGCAACGTAAATTTTTAAATCGGGCTTACCATACAAAGAAGCAGGAATAGCATCGTAAACCGATTGTAAAGCAGGAATAACGTTACCCGCGTTGATTGCACCACCCGCGATATTTTGAGCTGGCGGTAAAGCTAAATCCGCTTGAGCGGTTGTAAATAACCCGTCAAATTCTCCCGAAAGTGCGCCGTTACCTTGCCAAATAGAAACCTCGTTAGCAGCGGCTACTTTTTCAGCGGCGTATGCAATAAGGTAATCTGCAAAAGATTTAGGCAAAGTGTCGAAAGAAGAATAACCCATTTCGATAGATTGCCAAGTTGAATGAAACTCTTTTTTACAAAGTGTCATATTCACTTGAAGGTCTTTAACTTCTAAGATACGCTCGGTTAAGTTAACTTGTCCCGCAGGTTGGAAGTCGCAAGAAGCATCTTGTAGAAAGTTAGTAGTTTCTAAACGTTGGATAACGCTTTTGAATTTTACGTTAGGCATAACGGTTACCCCGCCACCTTCGATAGTTGGTGCGCTTAATAAAGCCGCTGAAACGTACTTACCTGCCCATTGACCTGCGTAAGTAGTTGTAATGTTTGGATTTGGCATTTTTTTTAATTTTAATTATTTATTAATTTTTTCTAATACGGAATCCATTATTCCGCGTGGTGCTTTTTTACCGATTTTAGTAAACTCGGTTTTAGCTTCGTTTTCGGGGTTAAAAGAAATTGGGGTAGGTGTTTCGCTAAGTTCGGTCGCTTCGTTTGCGATCGCGTCAACTTTGGAAAGTTTAGCCAATTCTGCTTTTAACGCTTCGTTTTCTTCTTTAAGTTTTTCCATTTCGCTAAAGAATGATTCTTTAACAATGGATTCAATAGTTTTTTTAGGAGTTGCAACGGGTGCGCTCATTTCTTCTTCGGGCATTGCTTCAACCTCTTCTTCTTTTACTTCCTCTTCAACTTCTTCTACTTCTTCTTCTTTTTCTTTGATTTCGGAAATAATACCTTCTTCAACGATAACTAAAATACGCCCGTCTTCTAATTCGTATTCTCCAACGGGAACGGCTATCTTTTGTTCGTCTTCCGTTACGACAAAAACCTCTTTACCCGCTTCAAAAGAATCCGCTTCGATTTTGGTTACTCCGTCGCCCATAAGCATTCGTTCTAACTTTACTTCGTTAGATAACATCGCTTTGATTTTTTCTAATAGTGTGCTATTTTTCATTTTGTTTATTTATTAATTAAAATCTTTTTGCAATTTTTTGCGCGTTATTAATTGCGTTTTGGACGGCTATCATTGTTTTTTCTAATTTAGCTAAACCTTGAATATCGTTTTTATTTACTCCTAATTGTTTAGCCGCATCTAATGCTTTTGAGTAAACTTTTGTTACTTCGTTATCCCACTTTTGCGCCAAACCTTTATTATTATTTACTACTTCGTTTTGTTGTGAAGTTTTCTTTGTAATATCTTCCATAGATAAAATTAACTGCTCAAATTTATCTATGTTTTTAGTAAATAATTCTACTATCGCAGAACCCCTATCTTCTAACGCATTTAATTCGTCAACTAACGCTAACTCAACTTCGTGCGTACCTAACTTAGTTGCTTCAACTTCGTGAGCCTTATTGATTTTGTCTAAAACGTTTTTCATAATCATATAACTTATTTAATTTTTGTTTGTTGCATTTTTAAGGTAGTGGATTCCAATTCGGTGCGGGTGGCACGGGTTGCGGTGGTGTTACGTCGCTTCCGATTCCTTGGTTTTGTAGTTCGCCAGTACAGCACTTTCGTTTATACGTTCCATCTTTACATAGGCACGCGCGTTTGCCGCTTGTCCTACTTGCTCTTGATTTGTTCCCGTTTTCGTTCATCCTTGACCTTTATTTAGTTTTACGTAATTCTTACTCGTTTTTAGTTTGCTCGTTTTACTTTTCGCGTGTACGTTAGGACGTTTTACTTTTGGTTTACGAGTGTGAGTAGTTACGCTTGTTTGTTTAGCCATTAAAGTTATTTATTGTTTAATACTTATTAAGCCAATCGATAATGTCTTGCGCCTCACCAACTAAAACCCCTGCTTTTTGGTTTAAGTCTAAGTAGTCTTTTGGTAAATTTACCCCTAATTCTTTTGCTATTTTTTTTGCATTTTCTACTTGAACCAAAAATTTTTCTGCCGTCGTTATTGAGTTTTTCATAATTGGAATAGCTTTTTGCCTTGCTGCGGAAATTACTAAAAATGCATTTTCAAAGTCCTTTTGAGCCGATATAATTTTTTTTAAATCGTCTTGAATTATACCTAACTCAACTTCGTGTTTACCTAAATTCGTTTCGTGTATTTTTTCGATTTTACCTAACTTGTTTAGGATAGTGTTTAAGTTGCTCATTTTATTTATTATTTACAAAGATTTTAATTTAGAAGACAAAGTTTTATATTGAGCAACATCCTTAACGGCTAAATTCATATCTTTTAATTCTTGAATATTGTTTACGTCTATTCCCAATTCTTTAGCAAGATTTTCATATTTAGAAATAACTTTAGGCATTTCGTTTGCTAATTTATTTGCTTCGTCTATTTTTTCAGTTAAAAGACGAATTTCTTTTTGTATTGCTGAATATTTAGAATTTATTGTATCAGTTAATCCGTAATATTTTGATACTAATTGTTTTGCATTGTCTTTTATGCTTAACTCGATTTCGTGTTTACCTAAGTTAGTTTCGTGGATTGCTTCTATTTTTCCTAACTTGTTTAGGATAGTGTTTAAGTTGCTCATTTTTATTTTATGTTTAATAGTTTTTTAAGTTCGTTTACCACCTCGGTTGCTTCGGATTCTTCCGCGCTCATTTCGAATTTATCAGCAAAATAACCTTCTATTGAAAAGCCTTTTACTTTGCCTTCTTTAACATCGTTCCATACTTCTTCGTTATTTACTTTCATTGAAATCATCCAAGTTCCTTTAGGTAAGTCGAATCCGTAAAGTTTGCTTTTGTCTTTTTGTTCGTCTTCGATTATCCACGATTCAACCACGCTTAAACCTGTTAACTTCTTTTCGTGTTCATACGTTGCGTTGTTTTGATTTGAGCGCATTAAAAATAATTCACTTGCTTTTCGGATCGTGTCCGAACTGAAGTAAATATAGTATTCTTCGTTCTTTGCGTTTCTGCGGTAAATTTGTTTATTTGGAACTAAAGCCGCACCCATTAAAATACGTTTCTCCGTGTCAACTTCTTTTAATATAATTTCGTGTTTATTTAGAGCTAAAAAACTTTCTTCTATGGCGGGAGAATGTACCACGCTTACCGCTTCCACACCGCTTTGTTCGTCTTGTTCGTCTATTATAAGTTCGATTATTCTCATATCTTATTAATTTAATTATTATTAAAGTGTTGCGTTTTGTACTCTATTCCTATCCAAACTTTGAGCCGTAGTTACTTGTCCACTTACTACGTAGGCTTGTGTCGGTTGCTGTTGAAGTTGTGCAAGTTGGTTAAGTCCGTTATTGCCTACAACGTTAAACGAAGGCGCTTGGCTACCGCCACCCATACCACCCCCGCCACCTTCAGCGCCACCACCGCCACCGCCACCCGAAGCCGAACCACCGCCCTCGAATTTTTGCGAAGCTATTTTAGCAACTCCTATTAACCCACTTGCAACCGCTATACCCGCAGCGATACCACCACGAACGGGAGAACTTGGGTCGGGTACTGGTGTAAACTGCGATAAATAAGCCGAACGCGCACTTAAAAAAGTATCTATTAACGCGCTCGATATACTTGCCGCCTTTTTAATTTGGAATGCTTTCTTTGCTTGTTTTTCGCTTTTCTTACCAAACAACTCCGTAAGTTCGCTAATTGCGCTTAACCCCGACTTTGCTAAATCCGCGTTACGTTGTAATGCGGCTTCCCTTCGTGCTTTGTCTTCTTCGTCGTACTTTTTGTTTATTGCGTCAAGTTCGCGCCCTTTAGCTTCGGCTATCGTCTTTTCTGCATCCGCGTTACCTTGTGCTAATAACTGCATTTCCGCATACTTTTCTTGAAGTAAATATATTTCGCGTTGTTGCTCGCTTAAACTTTCTTGGTAGTTTTGTTCTTGTATCTGCTCTATTTGCATATCGAAATCTAACCGCCTTTTCTTTTCGTCTTCTTGCATTTTCTTTTGAAAATCCTCGGTGCGTTTTTTTACTTCGGCTTGGTGCTTTTCGTCTATTGCTAACAAGTCTTTATTCAATAGGTCTTTAGCGTTTACTAAAATTTGGCGTTCTTGCTCCGTTAGTTTAGATTCTGCGTTTAACCTTAGTTCTTCTACGGCTTTATTATATTCCTCACGGCTTATTTTTCCGCTTTCGTATTGTTTATTTAAGGCGGCTTGTTCTTCTTGCGTTCGTTCCTTTAAGAAGTTATCGCGGTAATCGTTAAACGCGTCTTGTCTTAGCGCCTTTTCCTTGTCTATCCCGTCTTGCAATAACGCGAGCTTTTGGTTTTCGGCTTCTTCTTCTAATTTTGCTTGGTCGTCGTTTTGTTTCTTTAAGTTGTCTATATATGCTTTGCGGTTTTGTTCTGCGGTTTGCTTTGCTTTATCCGCTCCTTGCTTAGCCTTATCCGCCATTTCTTTTTGGTGTTGGGCTTCCATTATTTCAATGGAGTGCTTTGTGTCTACGTTGTCTTTGTAGGTTTCGTCCATTATCTTACGGACTGCCTCCGTTCGTTTTTTCAACTCCTTGTATCTATCGGAGTCCTTGTCTTCCGTTTCTAACAATAAATCCATTTCGGCTTTTATAGCCTTCATTTTAGATTTTTGAACTTCTAAGAAAACGCGCCCAGTTTTCAAGTGTGATTTCGCCTTAGAAAGTTCCATTTCGTAAGTTGCCTTACCCGAAGCCTTCGCCATGTTGATTTCATGCGTGTACTTCGCGTCGGTTGCGTCTTGTTCCTTCTTGATTGCCTTCGCTCGTTTATCCGCGCTTTTAATAACCGCTTCCGTGTGTGCTTCTGCGTTTGCCTTCATTTCTTTTGTAACGTCGCTATCTATTACGCCAAAAAATTGAAGTGCTTTTGCTACGCCTTGAAATATTGCAATCAAGGGCATAAAAGTGAACGCAACAATTTTTCCAAAAACTCCTAATTTTTCAAACTCTTTTATTGGATTTTGAATAACTTTTGCGACGGTGTCAAAATTTGCAATTAATAAACCAACCGCCACAACGATTGCACCGATACCCGTAGAAATCAAAGCAATTCTAAATAATTTCATTGCGTTGCTCGCTACCCCAGTGGTAACCGCTACGCCCGTTTGTGCGGTTGCTAACCCCGAAGAAGCAACTCCTTGCGCTACCGTAGTGGCTACGTTAGTTTTGTCTACGGCTGCACCCGCTGCGGTTACTGCGTTTTTCTTTACTAACCCTAAAACTACGTCTTTTATCTTTGTACCTAACGTGCTAAACGCCCTTCCCGCGTCTTCTAAGCCCTCAAGCCCTTGAGCCAAAGCCATAGCCGCCTGTACCTTCATCATAGTTTGTTGTACGGCTTCCCCTTCAACTCCTACTAACGCTAACCCGCCCTCGACTGCACTAAAACCCGAAGCGACCGCCGTCATTGCTTTATTCATTGCTAAAAACGTTCCTTCCCCCTTATATGTTTTTAACATATCGTTCGTGTCTTCGATTTTGTCTTTTAATTGCGCTGCCCGTTTTGCTGCTATTACCGCTTGCTCGGACTGCTCCCCGTAAAGGGAAACCATTTTTTCAAGTTCCGTAACGGCTTCTTTTAATTGCGCCTTTAGTGGTTTTACATCACTTTGAACCTCTAATTCAATCGTTCGTTTTTCCGCCATTTCTTTCTATTTTTTTTATATATAACTCGCGTAGCATTTGTTTGTACGCTGGCTTTATTTTGTCGTTTAGTTTGTACTTTCCTTTTGCGATTTCAATATATTCGTGTTCGCCTACGAAATCCGCTACTTGTAAAAGTTGCACTATTTGGTTTATATAACTCATTGCCTAATAATTATTATTTCTTGCGTTTGTTCGCTTCCGTTGCTACCTTCAAAAATTACGCTTATGCTTATAACCGCGTTCGGGTCATCCGCACCCAGTGTTGGTGGTAAATTAAATATTACCCGTTGGCTACTTGTTATTGGCGCGGGTAAAATTACATCGGGGTTTGAACTTGAAAAAGTGGCTCGTATCGTGTTACCTCGGCTTGGTGCTAAGTTAGGAAACGTAATCGGAACTCCTACGATTGGTACGGGTGGTGGTGGTGGCGAAGTGGGCGTATTTGGCGAAGCATTAATTATTCTCGCGGGTAACACGGGCATAAAATCGTTAAGTAGTTGGAAGGTAGTTTCCCCACTTACTAAATTCGTTTTCATTTCGTTAATTAAATAACGCTTATCCCGAATGATTAAGCGGTCGTTCAACTTCAACCCCGTAAGAATTGAAACGGGTAAATTCGCCTTAATAGTTGTTAGCCTATTTTTTGGATTAAATAAATTAGTCAAGTAAGGAAAATAATACGTAGCGAATATGCTTTGTTGAATCGGAGTTAACCAATAAGACGAAGTTTCGGGCGCAAAGTTGGTGCTATACTTTATTCCGTTGTCGGTTAAGTCTTGTCCGAACATCGTATAATCATTCGTGGTGTTATGCGAAGAACCGTCCGTAAAATGTATATGGTCAACTAAATTAACACCACCGAACTTGTACAATAAACACGGCTTAGGTATGTAAGGCGCGAAGGCGCTATCTAACGAATAACCAACTTGTAAACCCGTTGGAGTTCCACCGCTTGAAAATTGATTGAATAAAAGATTCTCAAAAGGAACTTTAATAGTAAATTCCCCGCCGTCGTATGGGTATTGGTATTCCGTGTTTCCGTATTCCTTTAACCCCTGCTCAAAAAACGCTTTATTCATTAACGAATTGGATTGCTCAAACGCGAAGCCTATCTTTTTGTAAAGTTTAACGCGGTCTACTCCTATTTCGGTTTTGTCCGTAAACTCGGTTATATCTATTACCGCACCCGCAGAATACCAATCGTCTAAAGGTACGATTTCGTAAGTGTTCACGCCAGTACCAAAACACGTTAAGTTAAATTGTTTAAGAATCCCCGTAACGAAGTCCGTTACTTTCATCGTTGGCGCTAACTGCGCTAAGTCCGTGAACGTTGTTAAGGCGTTTGTAAATGTGTCGTAGGTAATAAAGTCCGTGTTTAGCGTTCCGCTTATAAAATAACTAACGGAATAAGTTACATAAAAATCAATGTTTAACGTACTTTCTGCGCGTACTTGGAAGGTGTAGTAATCGTTAAGCCCTAAAGTGTTTGGAATGTTACTTAACGCGCCATTTAACGTAAACCCTAACCCGTTCCACGTAGCGAAAAACGCTCCGTTTCGATAAACATCTACATAGTACGGAATAGTTAAAGACGAAATGGTATTAACCGCCATTGTTACTTCGTGAAAACTCGCACCATTCAAATAAATTGTACTTATTTTACCTAACGTTGGGTCTACATATAAATTAAGCGGGTATGTAGGTAAAAACGAACTAACAACCGAATTAAATATAACGCTTTGCGCTTCGCCCGTAAACGCGTAAGTATTTTTATTTTTATACCACAAATAAGCCTGAGTGAATTTCGGATCGCTTAAAAACGCTCCCGTAAAAGTTACTCCGTATTGAAGTCCGATAATATCGAAAATAGATTTTACCCGTACTGCGGGAAATAATTCTCGGTAATCTATTGCGCCCGAATTCGTATGTATGTCGTTTGAATTCGAACCCATAAATGGAATTAACCACTGGGGGATATTACTTTGCGGTTGCGTGCTTAAATACTCCCATATTCGATTAGAAGTAATTAGCGGGTAACATACGTCCCAATCCGTTCCGTAATTTTGTACCCTATCAAAAACCTCGTTAAACGTGTAATCGTGGTTTATTGTAGTGTAGTCAAGGTCGCTTAATAGGTCTTCGCCTACTAAATCTTTAAGCGTGGTTACATCCCCGTAAAACGTTATCGTATAGTTATCCGCTTGTCCGTTTTTTAATTGGCTCTTTTCCATTTGGATTTTACCCCTACGGAAGAAGGTCATATCTATTTCTATGTAGCCGTCTAATCGTTCTTGGTAGTTTATAGAACTATTTAACGCGTTCTCGTAAAAGTATTCCCAAATAGCGTTATTATTTACGCTCGTGGGTATTGTAAACGACTGCGAAAAGTCCGTAAAGGTTTTACTAATATCCTGTATATTTTGAATCGTAGAATTTACTTCTATTGTTTCGTCGTTGAATAAATCTAACTTCCGTCCTTCTACAAATATGCGAACCTGTCTTTTCATTAAATCACGTTGTTAATTAAGTCGTTGCTTTGTTCGAATTCCAGTACGTAATTAATCGTCTTATTGTTTATGTTCTTTTGCTTTTCGAACTCTTTAGTTTTCATTTTAACGGGTTCGTTATTAAGTAAGATTCGTTCGCTTAAAAGTAGTTGTTGAATATTTGAGTTAAACGATTCGTCTACCCAACCCGTGTTAACTCGGTAGCTTATTGTTCCGTTAGTGTTGAATGTTTGGCGTTGGTTTAATTCAGTATTCCAAGAACCCGATAAACCCATCGTTTGCATTAAGTTAAATTCGGTTGCCGTCGTAGATAAACTTTCGTAGGACGCTTTGAACATAAATTCACGTTGCCACGCTCCGTACATATTAATAAAATCTATTGTAATTACGTCGTACCTACATTCTTCTATTGGGTAAAAATTGGCTTCCCAAACAACCGATGCCCCTACCAAAACTTCTACTTTGTTTCCTGTTAAATAGTAACTTGGGTAAACACGATAAAGGTTAAAAACGTCATCGGTTAGCACGCTATACGAATATGTTAAACCCGTTTGAAATTGCGTGTACCTAATCGTTCTTCCCGTTCTTAAATAAGCCGTAAACGTACCCGCTCGTTCTAATTGGTTAACTGCGGGGTTGTTATTTGCGTCTACCCAGTAGTAGTAATCTTTTGGGTCTAAGTGTACGGGCATTATTCCAATATGCAAAGGGTTATATCCTTGTGAGTAATAGCCGAATCCATCAAACGCCCAATAAGTAGTAGTGTTTAATAAAACATAACCCGACAACGTTAACTTATAACGCTTTACGTCTACTTTAATGTAGTTTTCTACGTTCCATATTCCCGAATCGGTAGAGTAATTTTGAGATACGGTATTGTGTTTAATTTGCTCCATTAAATACGGAGAAATATTATAGTAATTTTTTATGTCGTTGGAAGAAGGTATTAACTTTTCTAACGTGTAACTTGGCGAAGGTGGCGGGGTTGTTCCGTTTTGATATATAAATAATTCTATCTTACTTCCGCTTTGCCCTACTTCGTTTACTTCTATAATATACGGGCTTCGTGCAAATATTCTATTTATTGGCATAGTTCTTAAAATTTTCTTTCATTATCGTGTCAAATAGTTCTTCGGATTCTAACCCGTAGGCTTCTATAAGTTCGTTCGGTAAGTTCTTAAATGCTGCTTCAAAAGGTCGTGTAAAAAATAAACTCGGTTTAATTCCGTTTACAAATATGTACCGCGACAAAGCAAACTGCAAAGATTTACGCGTTAAGAATTTTCCGCTTTTATCGCGTGGCGCTATTCCTTTTCTTACTATCCATTTGTCGAACGCCTTGGGTGGTGGTGCTTTGGTAGTGTAACTAAATTCCGTGTTATATTTTTTGCGTGTACCGCTTACCCCTTTGTCTTGGTAAAATCCGTATTCCGCCATTTCAAAAAAGAAACGAATTGAATTCGGCATTACCTTTACTTCAGCGTTCAAACTTTTACTTAAATTTCCCGTGCTTTTTTTATTGCGTAGGTTACTTTTCGCCTTGGATATAACATAGTCCCTAAATTCTTCGAGCGCTTTAAGTTGTAGTTCCTTGTCCATTTAACAACGTGTCATATCGTTAGGGAAATCTACATCGAATGTCATAGCCCAACCCGCTAAATAATTTTCAAAGCGTTCTATAAAAGGCTCGCACGTAGGCGCTCCGTTTAATTGGTAAAGGTTATCCCATATGTTTCCGTGTTTAAGCATTTCAAATGCGCGGTTTAATATCGCAAGTTGAGTATTCAAAACGTCTATTTCGTTGTCCGCAGTTTCGAACGTGTCGGGCGCTTCTTCTTTGCGTTGGCTTACGTTATCCATAGCCATTAAAGTTACATTCGCAGTCATTACGTTGTCGTTAAAAGTAACTTGATTTACCATAACGTGAACCAGTGGAAAAATAGTTTGTTTGCCTAAGTCCACGTTAAAAATAGAACCTTGCGACACGGTGTTAACCAACGGATCGGAGTTAAAGTGGGTTCTTAGTTCGTTTAGTAGTGAGTAGTATCCGTTCATTTATAACTTTTTTTAATTTCCATTAATTCGATTTCGTTCTTTTCCGCTTCGAATGTGAGATAGGTAAGACATTTATATAATCCGTATTTAGTAACTTCGTCGTACTTTGTAAGGTCTCCCTTAGCGAGTCCATAGATTGAACTATACCACCCCCACTTTTTTCCGAATTGAGTTCGTGCACTAAAGTCGCTTGTTCGTTCGCGGTCATCGTCTTTAGTTCCTTCTCTAAATAATTTAGGGTAGCGCTTAACAACTCGCTTCCTAAAGTCCAAAAAAAAACCGAAGCGGATATAGCTACGTCCATTGGCGCGTACTGCATTAGTTCCGCGTATTCGCCCGCTCCGTTGTATTCGATTATCTCGTATTTATCTTTGTTTCGTATTTTGATAGGCCTATACATTACCGCCATTGCCTTATGGAAGTCTTCCCACTTCGCTAAGTAGTTATCTAAGTCTACGTATTCGCCAAAACTTATATTTTCTAAGTCCGTAATAAACCCGTATTCGATTTCCCCTATCTTAAAGGTAGGTTTGAACTTTGGTTTTTCTGCGAATATATTTTTGAAGTGTAAGATAAGTTCGTTAACGCTAACCAATTTCATTTTAACAACGTCCTTTAACTGAATACCGCAAAATATCTCTATCATTTTTTGAGCTATAAATTCTTCGTCGTTGGAAGACTGCTGCAACTTCAGAAACTTTTGATAGTTTACTAAAGGGATTTCGTTAATTGAACTCGGAACGTCTATTTCTAACTTCATATTTATTAAACTATTTATTCGTGTTTTTGTAATTCACGACGTACTCGTGTGCCTTAATTAGCATATCGAAGTGAGCCGTAAAACGTGGCATATTGTTAAACACTATTCTAACCCGTTTGCCAGTACGCTCGTGTATGTATTGTTCTACGCGAGAAATCATTACTTGCATATCGTTCGTTTTATCGTATTGCATAGCTTCCGTAGTTTGAGCCTATTCCGAGCGTTTCCATTTCGTGGTATCTAAACGCATCGATAGCGTGGTTATTAAAATCTATTGGCTTGTTTAAGCGGTTTCCTTGCTTGTCCGTGTCCCAAACGTACGAGCGTAGTTCTTTAATTAGGTTTTGACTATTCGCAGTAACTAAGTATTCGTTACGCTGAATTACGTCTATTCCGTAGTTTATTGAATCCTTACCTTTGGTTACTCCTTTAATCGTTACCCCGAAGCGTTTTATTTCGTCTATTGATTTCGGTTCGGAAGAATCCGCGTATACGGGTACGTGTTTTGGTAGGAGTTTTGCGATGTCGCTATTAAGTAACCCCGTTTGGTAAGCTAATTCGTTAACTATTCGTTGCCCGTTGTAATTGTATATTTCTATTATCGCAGTCGGATCGTTCGTGTAACCAAAGTCCAACCCTATTCCTAACAACTTCGCTTCTTTTGGTATCGTGTCTATTGTTTTCCAATTTGAGAAAACAACGCCCTCTAACATTCCTAATTGACCTTCGCCGTAAACCTTCCACCAATTAGCCCAATAAGAACTTGTCTTCGCCTTTTCTTTGTTCTTTTCTATTTGGTCTATAATGGATTGGTCTAAGGCTTCGTTATCCTTGTATGTTAAAATAAGAAAATCCGAGTCGGGTTCGTCTTTTAATTCCTTATGCACCCAAAATTCTTGGGCGGGGTTGAAATCTAAATAAACTTCTTTTCGTGTTCGAATAGCTAACTCGTTGTAAGAATCAAACGTTACATTATTGCATTCGTTGATATAAAGAATGTCGCGCCTTGCTCCCCGTAGTTTACTCGAATCATCTGCGGAAAAGAATTCTATTACGCTTCCGTTGGCGAACTCATAACGTAAAAGAGACTTGTTAAACCTATCTTCGAAAAAACGTCCCGTCCATTTCATTATCTTTAAGAAATCTTTGAGCGCTCCCCTTCTTAAATGCGGGATAGTTTCGGCAACTACGCTTATTTCGATTCCTTCGTTTCGTGCGGCCTTATCAATTAATACGGGTATTATTCCGAACGTCTTACCCGCTGAAGTTCCGCCCTGAATAATCTTAACACGTTTTTTAAGATTCAGAATCTTCTTGATTGCCGTTGTCTTCTTGAACATCGGGGAATAGTGGTTGCTCTACGTTGGTAATTTCTTTTTTCTCTACTAAGTTGTTTAGTCGTGCGGTTATGCTTGGGTTATAGATTCCCGCCATACCTCCACCAATTTGGTCGTTGCGTACTTCTTTACGTATGCGCGTAGTGATAGTTGAAAAGCGTTTATATCTATTATTCGAATTAGCAAAATAATTAGATAGGTCTTGTATTATTCCTAAATCCGCGCAATAACATTCGAAGCCTTCTATGGTTAAAGGTCGTTCGAGTTCGCTGTATTCGCTTCTTCCTTCCTTACCTACGAAAGTGTGTTTTAAGATAGGGTTGTTTTTTACTTGGCTTTTATAGTCGGTAAATAGTTCCCAAAGGTGTTCGGGACTATGTATTTTATTCGGTCTTCCCATTTTCTTGTTCGTCTTTATATATGGCGTAAAGTTGGTTCAATTTGTTAACTACTTCCCGTAGACAACTACCGCACGAAGTCGGTTGCATTCTTTGTTTTAATACTCGGTTGTAAATCTTTAATAATTCTCTTTGCTCACTGGGTGCAACTGAATTTCTACCCTTCTTAAAGAATTCGTCTAAGTAGGTGTATTCGTCTTCCGTTAGGCATTCGGGTTTAGTATAGCGCCATAGGTCGTTTAACTTTTGTTTGCGTTCTTCGCATCCGCAATCTTCGCCTAATACCCATTTGGCTACTTTTGCTATTCCTGTAGTTTCTAAAATGTTTTCTACCGTATCGCCTAATCCTTCGGCTTGTTTTTTTCTTGGTCGTCCCATAGTTATTTATTTAATTAATTCGTAATCTTCGTTTTTGTAGTCCTCGTAGTCTTCTTTGAACTTTGTTCTTACTTTGCTTTTGCAGTTCTTTAACGTGTTGAAAATTGAACTACTTGAAATCGTGGTTTCTTTTGCTATATCCCTTATTGATAAATCCGTGTCTTTGTAGATCGTGAATAGTTGTTTATCATACCAGTGCCAAGAATCAACTTCTTCGTGTATCTTACTCAGTAACCTTGTATAGGCTTCTTCTTTAGTTAGGTTGTTTGGTTCGTCTTTTAATACCGCTAACTCGTTAAGGCTTACCATTGCGTTCTTCTTTTCGCTCTTAATATGTAATAAGTAAAGATTGCGTAGAACAAAATACATAAAACCTTTGTTAATTTGTCCATCTTGTATAATGTTTTCGGGTTTGCAATACTTATGTAATCTAAGGTAAGATTCTTGTACGATGTCTTCTGCAAAGAAATCCTCGCCAAAACTTTGAACGAGTTTAACCCATTCTTTGTGATCTTTTGCTACTATTTTAAGCCATTCCATTTGCTTAGTTTGTTGTCAAATATAATGATTAATTTCTAAACACAAAATTTTACAAAAAACCCCACTTTTTACGGCGGGGTATTTCTTTACTTAAAACCTTTTTGAGTTCGGTAAACGTATTCGTCTAAAGTTCTTAATGTTTTTATGCTTACTAGTGCGCCACTTAAAAAGCGGTCTATTGTATATTGGTGCATCTTTAAGCCTTTGGACTTTATTTCCTTTACTATTTGGTTTCGTGTTTTCGTAAGAAGAATTTCTTTTAACTCCTTCCGTAGGCTGTTATCGTCTATAAACATAATTAAAAGGGTAAATCGTCTTTTTCTATTACTTGGGTGTGAACTTGTTTCGGTGTTTCGTTCACATATGGCTCGCTAAATGAACACGAAAAATACTTTGTGCCTTTGGAAGATTCTTTAAGCCATAACGCTATTTCCATTTCTTTTCCGTTTACGTTTACTTTACCTCGGTAGTCGGGTTGCGTTTCCTTCGTCTTTTTGTCGTTCTTAAAGATTGCTCCCGTGTTGTTTTTTGTTTCCATTTTTTATTTGATTAAATTTATTACTATTATTACTCCCGTTACATATCCAAAGGCTAACGAGAAAGCCATTTTAATTCGTTCGCTCCAAAGTTTTGATTCTACCATATAACCCGCAAAGGGCAAACCAAGGAACGGCGCTATAAACGCAAAGAATAACATTCCTAACGTGTTCGCTTCCGAAACGTATCTAATGTAAAACGTAGAACATATTTCGATTATTAAAGCGCTTAAAAAGATTATTCCGTACTTCATTTGTCTAGGTTTATTTCGTGATCGTTTAAGCTATCGTTTAGAAAATTCCGCATCCGCTCAACTATTTTATATTCGTCTTCGTTTAGTTCTTCGTACTTGTATAGCTTACGTAGTTCTTGTTGAAGTTCCCAAAGAACATTAAGCATTGCAGTACCTTTAATGGCACAGTAATGTTCCGCTTCGTCTTCGGGTAAGTTAAATTCAAGTATTGCTTTCATATTTCCTTCTTTAGTTTTTCTATGTATAAAGTAGCGTCCATTAGTTCTTCTTGTAAGTGGTTTAACCACCCTAATAAATCAACGTCTTTTCTATCTAAGTTCGTTCCGTATTTTCGTATCCCGCGTTTACTCCGTTCGTGGTACTTTGTCATTACCGAAACTAGAATAGTGTCTTCGTGTTTTATTGGCTCGTTTTCTTGTGTTATGTTCATATTGTTTTAATTAATTTCATTCCGTATTCATTTACTTTATTTTCTATTTGTATTCCTTGTTTAAGTATTAATTTATTTTTCGCAAAAGGTTTGTAATTTACTTCGTGATGCCACCTATTAAACCGCCATACTTTTTTAACTACATCGGGGTGTTGTTCTATTAAACTATCTACAAAATTGCTTCTTAAATCTCCCGTCGTGTAAATAGGGGTATTTCCTCCTTTTGTTACCATAGTGGCATCTTTATCCCCCGAAAACGCGTTAAAATTTATTGTGCAATATCCGTCTTTTAACATCCTTAAGCATATATCGGTATCGTCATTATATATTCCACGCCATTGGTAAGGTAGTTCATTGTTTACTAAACTCATCGAATAAACTCTACTATTCAAAAAATATGGTGGCCTTCCGTCGGGTATTGCGTAATTCATATAGTTTAATCCAGCCATAGCTACGTTTTTGTACCTGTCTACAAAATCTTCTACGCATCTAAATATAACGGGAGATAATACCTTATTTCGTTTGTTATTGTTCATTCTATAAAAAGCCTTGATATTATCGTCTAATTGCCAATGCCTTTTATGCCCTTCGTTTATTGAATGTTCTTTAATCCAATTTCTAACGGTTACTAACATTGAATGGTCGGTAGGTTTTGAAAATGGCAAAACAAGAATATAACTATCGTCAAGTATTGTTTTGTATAAATCGTATTCTTGTGGCTCAATAACCGCCTTAAATTCTGCTCCTATTTCCAAAAGGGCTTTTATGGTTTTTCTACTTTCAAACCTTCCTTTTGTCGGTACATAAATTGGGTATTTATTTTTCATTTTGTACTATATAAATATGTTCCGAAGGTCTTGAATCTAAAGGAAACCAAGCAGAATACTCGTTCTTTTTTTGTTTTCCGTCAAATACTCTTTTATTATCGTATAACAATTCTTTAACTACTTGCATAAATTTATCAAAATCTTCTTTATTTCTAAACTTAAAAGTAGCGGTTATTTCGGGTGGCAAAGGTTTTACGTTATTATATTCGGGCATTCCTATATAATGTTTTTTCCAATCTTCCGAAAATTCGTCTAAGTTAAAAAGTGTCATATCGTTTTCATTAATAAGTTATAGTATTCACGGCATAGCTCCACGCGTTCTTTGATTGCTTCTATTACGGATTCGTCGCGTTGAACGAACCAATATTTAACTCTGCGGTTGTTTGGTATATGTCCGAACTTGTGTTTAGATTCTATTTCGTTTCTTACTTCCGTGTTTTCTTCGATTAAGTGTAACTTCCAATGCGCTCGTCTTACTTCGTCTTCTACCATTTCTAACGGGGTGTCGATCAAACAATAAGCTAACACGGATTCCGTTTTTCCAGTAAGCCACATATACCCTTGAAGTTGGTAAAAGTAATCTTTATTAGGTAACTCAGTTTCGAAGAACGGGAACGTAGAAGCGTCCCAACTGCTTTTAACGTCTATTAATACTTCGTCCGTGTTTACGTCGGGCGTACCCGTTACCCATTCGTTGTTAAAGTGTTCGTCGTTCTTATAGATAAACTTGTAATTCAGTACCTCGTTAACTAACGCTATCGACAAGTCTTCTACTTCGTTACCCTTGTCGGTATAACGTGAACTAAATTCTTTACGGATTCCGTATTTTTCTTCTAAGACAAGGTCTTGAACGTAGGTTTTTGCGGTTTGGCTTAGGACTTCCCCCGTCTTGCGGGGGTTAGTCATTATCTTACCAATTTGAGAACATCGGACTTTCATACGTTTTCGAGTAATTTGATTTGAGAATCAGTTAAACTAAAGTTCGCCAGTAGTTCGTCCTTAGTGTATTTACCTTCTGCGATTGCTTCTAAGGCTTTGCCTAAACGCTTTTGGTCGATATTAGGTTTCTTTGGTTCGTGTTTTACTTGTTCGCCACTTGCGTCCGTGTCTTTGTCGGTAACTAATCCGAGTGCGGAACTAAGCGCGTATCTTCTAAAGTAAGTAACCCCGCTTCCGAATGATTGGTAATCGTTCATTCCTTTTAACGTAACTTGTGGAATGGCTACTTTAGATTCTAAAGTTTCGCCACTTTCAATATGGAAAATAACGGTAGCAATATAGTCGACACCTTCTTTAGTGTCTAACAACTGCGTAAACCCTAATCCGTGTTTCTTTAGTAGTGGGTTAATCTTTTCAAAGATAGCGGGTAAATCTGCGTAACTATACCCGAAGCCTTGTGTACCCTTGTGAATTACGGGTACTTCCTGTTGGAAGGCTGCCAACGATTTAAATAAATGTTTCATAGCGTATAAAATTAATGTGCGTTACCAAGTCGCACCCCTTGTTTTGTTATTTATATTCTACGATTTCTCCCCATCCGCAACCTTGTAATTCAATTAAACATTCTTTTAATGTTAAAAAAGTGTTTGTTACTTTTCCCGTTCCGTACCCGTTTTTAATTACATAAAATTCACCGTTTGAATTTTTCTTTTTTTGAATACATCCGCCTTGTCGGAATTGTAAGTGCTTGTAACCCTGAGCAATTAAATTTGTTGCTTTAGTTAAGTTTTCCATTGTTTTTGCTTCACGATACATTTGTTTTATTTCATCACTTGAATTAATCAATTCTTGATGTGTCATTTTTAAGATTTCATTTGTTGTTTTCATAGCGTTTGTTTTTAATTATACACAAATATAAAGGTAATTAGTTTAATAGCAATACTTCGATATAATTAATTTGTTAAAAAATGTTAAAATTATTCTAAAACTTTAACTTCCAAATAAAATTAAAGGTTTTAAGGTCGCTTAAATGTAGCCTTGTCATTAAGTCTTTGCGGTCTTTACGGGTGTATAGTTTCTTATAACAATCCTTAAACTCGCTTACCATTTCTACTTTAACGTTTTTACGGCAGTACCTTAATAGTTCGTCTTTTCGTACTATCCAAAAACATTCCTCGAATTGAAACGCTATCCATTCCGCGTTAGATTCGTTTGAGCAACTACCAGCGTACCCGTTTACGTTCTTAAACTCAACAACTATAAACCCCTCGGAGTGGCTTTTTTTATAGCCTTTAACGTCTATTCCTTTTCCGTAAATAAAGAAGTCCACGTGCGAAAATATATCCTCGTTTGCGGTAGATTTCTTAAATTCGATTTTGTTTTTTTTACACGCTTGAATAAAATTGTATTCGCCTTGCGTTCCCGTTTCTTGTGAGTGCTGAATGTGTTCGTTACTCGATAGTTCTTTAGCCTTGTTGGAAATCATTTATCTTTTGTTTATAGCGTTTAATAATTTCGTTTAGTTCGTCTTTTGTCCACTTCTTGACATCGTGAGCGCGGGAATGTAATTCTAATAACCTATCTGCTCCTATTCTTTGTTGTATTCCTATTTGGTAATTCAATAAGTTTCCGTGTTTGTACTGGTTGCACGTTACGCATTGAGCGTGTACGTTGTCTTCGTCAAATGTTACGGCTTTGTGTCCACCCATACTAAAATAGTGTCCCGCGTCATATTTCGCTCCTAACGGCTTTTCACAACTTACACAAGGTTTATCTTTATCCCTTAGTCGTATGTACTTGTTAAACGTTATTTGAGCTAATTTAAGTAACTCGGGTAAGGTTTGGAGTTCGTCTTTTAATTGTTTCTTCTTCTTCTTCCATTGCTTTTCCTTTTCCGATTCTACCCAAACACGAACGCAATCGGATTCTAAGCAATATTTTTGATTAAACTTAACGGGGGTAAATACGGCTTTGCAGTTTTTGCACCTCATAACGGCAAATTTTTTAGTATTTTGTAAAGAACGTTTACTACTATTGAATTACCCGCTTGTTTGTATGCTTGTGAATCCGATACAGGCCAAGTAAAGGTATTTGGGAAGTCCATTAATCGAAAACATTCACGGGGTGTTAAACGTCTTATTTGAAAATTATTTATTACCCCTTGATTGCACGCAGTATCTAACGTTTGTGCTACTTGTTTACCTACCCTTCCCCTTCTTGTTTCACTATTTAATACACTAAAATTTATTGAATCTCCTTCGGTTGCTTCTTCGTAACCTTTGGCGGTTGCGCTTTTAATTTTTAAATATTGTAAATCGCTACTTTGTTTTGAATAGTTGGAAGTTATCGTTTTTACATTTATTGTATTTTCATTAATAAAAGGAACGCTCCTTTCGTAATTATTTAAATGAGAAATCATTTTTTCGCTTAAAAAATACTTTTCTTCTACGTTTTCTTCTAATACGTCTTTAAGACGTTTTGTTAAATGTTCTTCTTTTGGAAATTGAAACTTATTATCCGAATCGTCTCGAATACCAATTAAAAACACACGTTCTCGGTTTTGTGGTACTCCGTGTTCTTTTGCGTTTAGAACTTTCCAATATAAATGATAAGGAACGGATTCTTCGTAAGGGAATAATACTGGTACTCCGTTAACTGATTTACCACCTAACATATTTACCCATTCACTAAAGGTCTTACCGTTATCGTCCGAAAGTAATCCCTTAACATTTTCAAATATAAAAAAACGTGGTTTGTTTACTTGAATAAACTCGTAAGAATTAAAGAATAAAATTCCGCGTTTATCGTCTTTTCCTAATCGTTTTCCCGCTAACGAAAATGCTTGACAAGGTGGAGAAGTCATATAAATATCTAAACTATCTATAGGTATTTTACGATCGTAAACATTTGTCGGATAGTATTCTGGCTCTCCGTAATTTTCTATAAATGTTTGTCGTGCGTATTTATCCATATCACACGCAAAAACTTCTTTATATTGTTTTCCTAATCTTATTAAGGCTTGATTAAATGCACCAACCCCCGAAAAGTCGCTTCCTACTTTTAACATATCTAAAATTTTATAGCGTTTAGTTCGGCTTTGAGCCTATTGTTTTCCTCTCGTAAATCCAAGTTAATTAAATCGGTTCGGTATCCGTTTTGGCGCATCGCTCTAAATTCTTGTTCAAACTGATTCCACGATAACTTAACTTCTTGAATGTGTTCTAACGTTTCTTCCATTGAATTAATTAAGTCCGTTCTATTTGGGTGCTTCGTCTTTATTTCGTCTAAACTACTTTGAATCTTTACGTAGGTAAACCCTAATAAAACTTGGCTTCGTAGTATTGTATAATCGTCCATAACTAAAAAGGTATATTATTTTTCTTTGGTGTTCTCATATCTTTTAACGGGTTGATTCCGTAAACTTCGAAGCCTAATCCCGAGTTAAAATTACATAAAATTTGGTCGTTTATACCAGTATGCTTCCCGCCCGTTTCCATATCCTTAATTTTTTCAACTCCTATCATTGTGTTATACTTCATTGATTCGTGCTTAATTAGTCGGTGTATTACAAACATATCGTCGCATCGGTTTAGAAAAGCCTTCCCGCCTTCTATGTGGTCTTTAAGTGGTGGCTTTAAGTGTCCCTTAAAGTCTCCATCGGTGTATAGGTTGGCGCTTCGTCCACTTTCGGTATTTGGGTGCGTGTTTATGTAGATAGTCATACCCGTTTTGTTTACGAATTCCCGCGCCTTGTTCATAAAAGTATAATTTCCCTCGTAGGTCATTTCGCGATCTAACCCAGTGAACGGGTCAATTAATCCTACCTCGCATTTGGACTTAGCGAAGATTTCCAAAAGTTCCAACGGCTTGTAAAGTTTGCTATTATCCACGAAGTAAAAAAATTGTTCAAGGTAAGCGGAATAGCTTTGAATTTGATTAATAGTTAGATTCTTAAAAGGTTCGCCCGAATACATTTGAATAAGGTCTCTAAGAATTTGTCCCTTTTGATTTTCTCCCGACCATATGCAGAATTTAAGTCCGTGTTTAAGTGCGAGAACAAGGAAATACCAAAATACCCAATACGTTTTACCTACGTTGTCGTGTCCTAAAATAATGTTTAGTTGTTTAGGTTTGAAGCGTAAGTATTCGTCTAACGGGCAATCTATTTTTAAGCCGCGTTTAATCTTACCTTCTTTGTAGTCAAGTAAGTATTGTAATGAATCCCCTTGTTTAGTCAGCATTTTTGTAATCTTTAGTATCTATGTAATTTAACTTCGCCAGTATGTTAGCCGTTTGCTGTAAATCGTCCGAAATATCATTCGGGTTAATTTTGCGAATATAAGGTAACGTGTTCAAAATAGTTGATTTCCAATTTAGAATTTTTTTGTTCTTACCTTTTACATTAGTTGACCAATCATTAACCTTCCAACTTTCGTACTTTAATCGTAGTTCGTTTTTATCTGCGGTTGGTTCTTTACTCAAAGCATAAGCTATAAACTCTTCGCAAGAAGGTATAGTATTTATATCTCTTACTCTTACACTATCACTTACACTTACTCTTACGGCATCTTTCGCATCGGTTTGTATGCGTTCGGATGCGTTCGCATTCCATCGCTTTAGTGCGTTCTCTTTATTTTGCGCTCGCTTGTTTTCGTACTTAACTAAATCCCGTTTAAGCGTTTGCTTAATTGGTTCAAAGGCTATCTCGGTAACAAAATCGCATTCGGGGTTTTGGTCGTTAACGTAGCGTAAAATATGTTTGAACAATTTACCCGCTTGTTCGTCGGTTAGTTTTTCAGCGGTATGTATGACATCGCAGTACAATACAAACCCGTTTTTTTCTTTTGCCATTGGTCTAAATTTTAAGCAATAAAAAACCCCATTAAATCCGTAGCCTTCGACCTCTACTTCATTAACAGGGTTAATAACATCTTTAGGCTTTATAATGTCGAAGGAAGCCGTTCACAAAGATAACTAATTAATTCAATATTTGTTCATCGTGTTGAAAAGTTAGTTGATATTCCCCGCGTCTTATTCGTTCTTGTATGTGTTCAAGGTCTTTTAAGCCCCCCGCAGTTTTAACGTCTAAGTATAAATCGTGCATCGTTCTATTAACCTTAAAGTTATTCATCGCGGCGCGTAAGTGTTCCGTATCGTTGTAAAAGTGGCGATCGTTTATTGATTCCCACAAGTTGGCGTTGTTAAACGCGTGTATGCACGTAGCGTGGTTAAGCCCTAACATTTCGCCTATCTCTATGTAGCTAAATCCGTACTGGCGCATTAACTTAATTAGGTATCCCCGTTGGTTTACATACTTCCGCTTTCGGCTACGTTTGCGTAGGTCGTTGTCTTCGATTAGTGTGGTAAATTTGTTCTTTAATTGCATATCTTTTTTATTTCTTGTTTAACTTCTTGCCACCATTCCGCTTGCAAGTGATACTCGGAAATTGTTTCTAAAATTTCATCTACGCAAATTAACGCGGCTTCTTTTGCTTGTCGTCTCCATAAAGACGAACTCCATTGCCAATTTCCCATAAAATCTCCTATAACACCTAAATGGTCTATATCCCCAAAGTTTGCTAAAAGTTCTTCGGCTTTTTGTTTTGCAGTCATATCTCTTTAATGTTAATTATTAATCCTTCCCAAATATCTAAAACTAATTTAGCGTGGTGTGGGGAATACGCTTCGACAACGGATATTTTTACCCTTCTTCGGGAGTTCGGTCGTTGTTGGTAATAATGTTTTATTTCGTATTTTTTCATATTTCGCGTGTACTACATTACAATAGTGATTAAAGTTAAAGTGTCCGTTTCTATGTAGCCAACCTTCGCCGTTTAGCCACCATTTTATCTGCACTGGTAAGTTATATTGTACGTCTTGAGTTCTTTCCGTTGTCATAAGCTATTTGTATTTTGTTGTTGTATTCTTGTTGGGTTACTTCGTCGTGTAAATCGGAGTTCAACAAGTCGTCGTAAATCTCGGTTGCGATTAATTGTAGTTCGTAATCCGTTAGTACGTGTTCTAATTCGATTTCCAAGTCGGTTCGGTAGGCTACCACCGTGCAAATAGTTACGTTTAAGTCGTTGTCTTCGTCTACGGATAGTTCGAAGGTACATTCTCCTTCGTAGGTTTCTGCGTAAAAGTACGCGATCGGGTAGTGGATTTCTAAGTTCATAAGATAATAAAATAAGCAATTAATAAAAGGGACACGGTAAATAAGCCAACTAAGGTTATAAATTCTACAAAAGTGTTGAGCATCATTTTACCTTCGTTGTCCAAGTCTTTGAATAGGTTCTTAAATAGTTTCATCGTTCAAGTTTAATCGGGTTAATAATTCTTCCATAACCATCCATTCGCGGAAGGCTTTTTGAGTTGCTTCGTCTAATACTCCGAACGCGTCTCGCAGTTCTTCGTAGTTCTCTTTTAACTCTTGTTCGTAGGCTTTAATAATTGTTTCCATAGCGTTTTAATTAAATGTGCGTTACCAAGTCGCACCCCTTGTTTTGTTGTTATTCTTCTATTCCTAAAATAGCGTTAAAGGTTATACATTCTCCATCTTCGTCAGTAATCCAACCATCTTTCATTTTGTCTTTTTTACCTAATCTAATAAAAGCGTCCGTAAAATCTTTGGCTTTAATAGTAAAGCAACCAATTCCGAATTTATTCGGAGTCCAAATTGTAAATTCTTTAAGTGTTTTCATAGCGTTTTTTTTAATTGTTTAGTGAATAACTATACGCAAATATAAATACTAAGTTTCAATGTACCAAACTTTTTAACAATTTTTTTTCACTTTTCTACAAATTTAGAATTATTCTAAATAAGGAAAAACACTTAACAAAGGTTAAAAACGCTTAAAAATAAGGAAATAAGCATAAAAAAAGGGGATATTTCTACCCCCCCTAAACGCTATGTCGCTAAATTACAACGGAAACTTAAAAGAATCTACATTCTTGACTAATGAGTTATCAACTTCTTTGCACTCTATTTTCAATATTCTACCGCCTAATGGCTTCGGGGGCGCTCCACGTTCAACGTGCCAACCGAACGCGCCTTCTCCGTATTCTTCTTTGTAAGTACCAGTAAGCATTAAATGTAGTTGGGTTTGTTTAACTGAATAACCTTGTTTACTATTGTGGCTTACGCATTCTCTAACGTCGTTACGTGAACTATTTTCGTGTATATGTCCCATTGTAAACACGTCGAAGTCTTCGTACATTTCAAGCGCTCGCGTAAGGTTTAACGCTCCTTTAGTAACGACACCACCGCCACCGCTCCCGTGGTAGTATTTTACCTTTGTGGTTACGTTAGCATTTCCGTAGAATTTTTGTCTAATAATTATCCAACCGCCATACCCTCCCGTTTGAACGTTTGAACCGCATTTGTAGTTAAGCAAGTCAACAAACCGCCTTAGAATGTCTGTTTCTTGAAACTTAATAATAGCGGTTTCGTGGTTTCCGTAGCCTATAACCTTTATAATATCCGCGTAAGGCGCAAACCATTCCGCAGCCGTTTCCACGATTGAATCTAAATAACGGGTGTTATTGTGTTCGGGTCTAATGTCCGATTTATTGCGTCGATTATCTCCGCGTCCTTGCATTAAACAAAAGAAATCCCCGTTAATAATTACTGGTATGTCGTTCTCTTTGCAGAAGTCCAAGTGCTTTTTTAATAGTACCCAATCGCATTTAGGGTTATCAAAATGCAAGTCCGATAGCATAGCTACGTGAACTTGTGTACCCACTAATTGTAATTCGTGGATATTTTTTCCGTGTTTAATTAAGTTCATAAGCGTTAAATTTGCCCGAAATATCGGAAGAAAAGACGAACCCGCGAAATAAAGGTAGAATTTAAGATGAACCGAAGAACAAATCCAAGCACAAAAGCAAGTAACACTAACCACCACGAAGTACGGTATTTAACAACTTGAACCGCCTTCGCAGTTTTCCATTTTGTTTTCCCTTCAATTCGAAGTGTCTTCACGCGTTCTTTAAATCGGATTCTTTCCTGAAAACGTGTCGTCGGCACAAAAACGTTCTTAAAATTTACGATTGTATCTTTAGTGGTTATGAATTTCTCCCAAAATATAGTATCGTTTTTAATTACGGGGAATGAATCTAACGTAGTTATTCGTATCGTGTCGCTATCTTGTACCACCTTTAACCCGTGTTTAAGCGCTTTTCGGTAGTGGTATTGTGCTTTGCGTTCACTTGAACACGAAAACAGCGTTAAAACGCTTAAAATAGCTATTAATCGAATCATAAACTTTCAAGCATTTTAATCATTCTCGGACACGGGTAAATATCTGCTTTGTCTTTACGAACGGAGTTATGCGTATAAATTCCCTTAGAACCCTTAAACGCTTCGTTATCTAAACTCCATATTTGTTTACGATAAGCCTTAGGTATTCCGTAAGTTTCGCAAAGATATACGACAAGTTGGCGCGTTGCTTCTATTTGTGAATCCGTGTATTTATACCAATGCTTGTAACCCTTATAAGGAGTTTCCAAAGTAGTAACATACAAAGGGTTTATTTCCCCGCCTACATAGTTAAAGAATTTTCCGTTTTTTTCTTTGAGCATTCCCCAATTACAAACTTCTATTCCTACCGAAAGTTTATTTAGATTCTTATAAGGTAGTCCGCGAGTTGCGAAGTCTTGGGAATCAATACCCAAGTGCCACGCCCAATGCTTTGAGCTAAAACATTGTACAATCGTTCCGTTTTCCCCAACTACGAATGCGGTTGCTATTCTTGAATCGTTACTATTCCAATAACGCGCTACCCCTTCCGCGTTTCCGTTTCCCGCAGTGTGGTGTAAATATATTTGCGTTTTGTCGCTTGCTTCTTCGAAGAATTGCCCTTTAGATAAACGCTTTTGTACTATTTTTTGAATGTCAAGGTTTAAGCTCATCCCACTCTTGTTTTTTCGCGGTTATAAACTCCTTAAAGGATTTTAGAGCGTCTTTTTTAGTTACGTCGTAGTAACTTTCGTTAATACTTTTTAACTCCGTGAAAACGCAGTAAAACGTAAATGCTTTTGTCAACACAAGTTCAACGGTAATAAAGATTCCAATTAAATCCGCGAGAATGTATTTTTCTAAAAAGAAAACCGAAACTATTCCACCCGCGTAAATGCACGTCTTTGAAATCGTACGGGCAAAGCCTCTTGAGCGTAAAGGCAAATTCAACTTTTTACTTCGCCATATCCCAGCAATTAAATCTAACCAAATAAAAAAGATAGTTATAATTACCATTCCTTTAATGGGGGATAAAATAGCTAAAAACGAAAGTAATAAAAGTTGGAGTTTAGTGTTCATTTTGGTAATAATTCAAAAGTTCAAACACAAGGTAACTTGCGTAAGAAACTGCAAAAAGTTTAATAAATATGTAAGGCGCTTCGAATAACGTAAACGCTACGCCCGTAAAAGATAGTAGGTAATAAAGTAAAGATAGACCGCGTAGGTGGTTAATCATTTTTTTACGTTTTGTAATTTTTTAATTAGTTTCTGCAACTTAATTACGTTGCTTTTCTTTGGCGTGTATTCCTTCTTTATATTACCCATCCGCTGTAATTTGAGTCCGTGTTTGGATATATGTCGCTATTCGTGTTTGCGTAGTATTCGGGAAAAGTGTTACCCGAAAAAATCATAAATTGAACGAATCTCTCGGTGTAGTTTTGCGCTAAATACTTTTGCTTGTCTACTAAAAAATCCACTTCGTTTTTATCCACGTTAGAAGCGTTTTCCGAACTATGCTTAAAGATACCTTTGTTGGCTAACGTGTACGCCATAAACGGAAGGTATTCAACCATTGCCCAGTGTATTAACATCGGCTTTAAGTAAATTTCGACAAGGTCTAAATAAGGATTCGCTAACGTTCCCGCTACTATATCCGCTTTGATCTTATTAAGTAGTTCCGTTCCCGTGTACTGCTGTATATGGATGTCTTGAGCAACTTTAATCCATTGTATGAATGTATCAGTATCAATGTTCCCGTTAAGTGCGGTAAATCGCACTAAATCTTCTCGTGTTATTAGTAATGCTTCCGCCATTTTATTTAGGTAAAAAACCTCGGTTCGGCATATCGATAGGTCGAGTGCTTACGAGTGCATTGTTTTTAATTTTATATCCAAATTTTTCCGCTTTTCTTACGGCCATTCTTTTTGCGTTCGGGCTATTAACGTCTATACCAAAACGGCTATCGAACTGCGCGTAAACTTGTTTATTCCAACGGTGGTGGCAATTAGGCCCGCCTTTGTATAACCAAATATCGTAAGTTAGTGCGCCTTTTTTTCCGAAGCCTATTTGTTCGCCTTCCGCGTTTATGTAGTATGCGTTTACTACGCTTTTGCTCATTCGCAAAATGTCTTCTTTTCGGTAAATCTTTTTTGCCGATTTCATTAGCCTACAAAATGGGCGTGTCTTACCGCTTTTACCCCCGTCTTCTCCTTCGTAAACATAACGTGTAATAAACTTAACGCCGTCTATTACTTCGTCTTGTTTGGACTTAGCGTTAGGAAATGCAACGCCAGTATTTACCAATTCAACCAAACGAGAGAATAAACTTTTTTCGCCTTTAAGCGCGTTGTTTTCTTCTTCGTCCGTGTCGTAGTCTACTGGTGCTTCGTCTATTAGTAGCCAATCCGCTTGGGGTTCTTCTCCGAATTCTTGTAAGGCTAACGCTATTTGTTCTTCCGTGCTTTGTGCTTTAAGTTCTGAATGTAATTCAGTTGCATCCGCTCCCGTTTCTTCGGTTACTTGTTCTTCCGTAGTGGCGTTTTCTAAGTCGGTAAATTCAAGTGGTTTTAATGTTCTAAAGAATAGTTTTAAGGCTATCCCGTTAAATGCTAAGACTTTGTCTAAGGCTTCTAAGATTTCGTCTTGAAAAGGCTTAATAACCATATTGTTAAACAATACAAACGAGTTTTGTAGTTCGTCTGCGTTACTTGAAAACCCGTTACTGGAAGCAATACCGAAAAGTAAAGGACTTGTAACGTTGTGTCCTAACATTATTTTTCTTAAACATTCCTCCGATAAATACGTGTAATGGTCGGGCGCATCGTTTAAAGGAATATCGTCCACCGTTGTTTTAGATTCGGAATTTAAGTTAAAGGCTACTATAACTTTTTGTCCTTTTGAACCCGTTAACTTGCTTAGTACCTTTTGACTAATTAAGTCTTGTTGTTCTTCCGAAGGAACTCCGTTGTTAAAGTTAACCACCTTAGTTCCCGAAAAGCCGTTTTGAACTTCGTTAATTAGGTAGTCGCTTACTTCTTCTTCCAAAACTGCGTAAGGAATCGCGCCTTGGTAGTCGGGGTATGCGTAATATTTCATTCCAACACCGTAAGGGCGTACAAACATTATTTCTACTTTGTCTTTTGAGTGTCCAAACGCGGGAATTCGCGTAGGTGGGAACTTACGTACATCGTCCCAATTATCGGAATAAAAATAACCCGTTATTTCGCCTTTATCGTTGCATTTTTCCGCACGTAATAAGTTTACTGGTATATGGTAAACCTTTAAGATTTTATCGTGCTTGTCGTTGTAATGAACTTGCATAGCAAATTGCCCGAATAGTTTTCTATCGAATACCATTTTACGCAAACAATCCGCAGAAAACAAGGTCATCATTTGAGCGTACTCGTTAGGCTTACGCGAAGCATCTAAGGCACTAAGACCTTTGCCGTAAATTAAACGGCTTACGTTGTTTATTATCGCGCTGTTTGTAGTGGATTTCGTGTACCTATCTA
>Ga0307375_10001117_pt1 | contig 30159 bp, 30 predicted proteins | sample TR1MG_FD_202531 | JGI IMG/M metagenome (GOLD analysis project Ga0307375, IMG submission 202531) | Soil microbial communities from Risofladan, Vaasa, Finland - TR-1 | ecosystem: Environmental > Terrestrial > Soil > Coastal area > Acid sulfate soil | place: Finland: Risofladan, Vaasa | collected... | reverse complement strand
TCGGCATCCGGGTGGCGCACAGCGGCTACCACAAACATACCGCCTACATTCTCGCCAATGCCGACATGCCGGGATTTTCCAAGAAGGAACAGGCCCGGCTAAGCTTGCTGGCGCTGGCACACCGGGGTAACTTGAAAAAATTGCAGGGTATGCTGAACAACGAGGAAGATTGCGTGCTCGCGATGAGCCTGCGTCTGGCCGTGCTGTTTTACCGCAACCGCAGCGACATCGTGCTGCCCGATTTGCACGCACGTTTCAGCGGCACCAAATTCTACCTCTCGGTCGGCCACGACTGGCTGGCACAAAATCCGCTGACCGATGCCGCATTGCAGGATGAAGTGAAGCAGTGGAAGTCGCTGGGCGTCAGTTTACAGATTGACGGGGAATAGAAACAAGATTCAAGGGGGGAGTGTAGGAGCGGGCCATGCCCGCGATTGTCTTTTGTTCGCGGTAAGCACCCGCAAGAGGTACACCGTGGTTGTACCAAAGGCAGGCAATCCACTACGCAGCAAGCTGCATGTGGAATTGACACTAAGGGGCTGAATCCCCAACAACACACCCAAGGCCCGGTGCCAATTCTGCATCTGCTTCAGCAGATAGCAGATTGCCTACTTTTAGTGCTCCTACATTTTTTCCAGCACTTCACTCAACATCCGCGCCACGCCGATCTGCCAATCCGGCAGGTACAAATCAAACGTCTGCCTCAGCTTCGTTGTATCCATCCGCGAATTGTGCGGGCGCCTGGCGGGCGTGGGGAACGCGCTGCTGGGCACCGCCTTGATCGCATCCCGCGCGACCTTGATGTCGATGCCGGAACGTGCCGCAAATTCGATCACGAACCGTGCATAGCCGTGCCAGGAAATCTCGCCCCCCGCGACCATATGGTACAGGCCGGACACTTCCGGTCGCTGCAGCGCGGTCCGGACCGCATGGGCGGTCACATCGGCCAGCAGATCCGCACCGGTGGGCGCGCCGACCTGGTCATCGATGATATTCAGGCTGTCGCGTTCCCGGGCCAGCCGCAACATGGTCCTGATGAAGTTACCGCCGCGCGCACCGTACACCCAGCTGGTGCGCAGGATCAGGTGGCGGCAGCCGGATTGTTGTATCAGTTGTTCGCCTTCCAGCTTGGTTGCGCCATACACGTTCAGCGGTGCGGTCGCATCGGATTCCAGCCAAGGCTGGTCGCCGCCGCCATCGAATACATAATCGGTTGAGTAGTGGACCAGCCAGCAATTGGCGCGCAACGCCTCCTCTGCCAGCACACCGGGTGCCAGCGCATTGATAGTACGCACTAGCTCCGGTTCACTTTCGGCCTTGTCCACCGCGGTATAGGCAGCCGCATTCACGATCACATCCGGCGCGACTTTCCGTACCGTCCGCGCGAGTTCTGCCGGATCGGCAAGATCGCCGCACATCTCGCGGCTGCTCGAATCCAGCGCGACCAGCTCGCCCAGCGGTGCCAGGCTGCGCTGCAGCTCCCAGCCGACCTGGCCGTTCTTGCCGAGCAGCAGGATCTTCATCCGGCCAACCCCACATAGTTCTTTTCTATCCACTGCCGGTAGGAACCCGACTGCACACTGTTCACCCAGTCCTGATTGTCCAGATACCACTGCACGGTCTTGCGTATGCCGGTCTCGAATGTTTCGACCGGCTTCCAGCCCAGCTCGCGCTCGATCTTGCGCGCATCGATCGCATAGCGGCGGTCGTGGCCGGGACGGTCGGTGACAAACGCGATCTGTTCGCGGTATGACTTGCTGTCAGTTCGTGCACGCAGTTCGTCGAGCAGCGCGCAAACGGTATGCACGATGTCGAGATTGGCCTTCTCGTTCCAGCCGCCCACGTTGTACACCTCGCCCAGCCTGCCCGCTTCCAGCACGCGACGGATCGCGCTGCAATGATCCTTGACGTACAGCCAGTCGCGGATCTGCTGGCCGTCGCCGTATACCGGCAGCGGCTTGCCCGCCAGCGCATTGACGATCATCAGCGGGATGAGTTTTTCGGGAAAATGATAAGGGCCGTAGTTGTTGGAACAGTTGGTGGTCAGCACCGGCAGGCTGTAAGTGTGGTGATAGGCGCGCACCAGATGATCGCTGGCGGCCTTGCTTGCCGAATAGGGACTGTTCGGTTCATAGCGGTGTGTCTCGCCGAACGCCGGTTCATTTTTTGAGAGCGAGCCATACACTTCATCGGTGGAGACATGCAGGAAGCGAAAGGCGCATTTTTGTTCGCCAGCCAGCCCCGACCAGTAGGCGCGGACTGCCTCAAGCAAGTGAAAGGTACCGACGATGTTGGTCTGGATGAAATCCTCGGGACCGTGGATGGAACGATCCACATGGCTTTCCGCCGCAAAATTGACTACCGCGCGCGGTCGATGTTCTGCCAGCAACTCGCCCAGCACCGACGCATCGCCGATATCGCCGTGCACGAAAATGTGGCGCGGATCATCCTTGAGCGTGGCAAGGTTCTCAAGATTACCCGCGTAGGTCAGCTTGTCCAGATTGATCACGGGTTCATCGCTTTGCGCGAGCCAATCCAGAACGAAGTTCGAACCGATGAAACCTGCGCCGCCAGTCACTAATATCATGTTGTTTACCGCCCCGAACGAGGCACGCCATGTTTGAGATGAAACGGGATTATATTCGATGCGTTTAGGCGACCACTAAAAATTTGCCATTCCGGATCAACTCGTTCCAGTTCACATTAAAAGATGCATGTGTGTAGGAGCGGGCCATGCCCGCGAACTAACAAACAATCGCGGGCATGGCCCGGTGCCAATTCTGCATCTGCTTTAGCAGATAGCAGATTGCCTACTTTTAGTGCTCCTACAAAATCAGACTCATCCGTTTTTTCCAGGCACGGAATCACATGTGCGATCTGTGCGGATGCAGGCTGCGATACCAATCCGCCGTGGCGAACAGGCCCTGCTCCAGCGTAAACGGCGCAGACCAGGCCAAGTCCCTGTGCAGCTTTTCATCATTGACGCGCAACGAGCCAAACAATCTGTCGATCTGTTCTGCACGACCCAGCATGGCTGCCACGGCACGCAACAAGCCGGGAGGAAAATGAAATGCGCGGCTGTTACGGCCCAGTGACAGCGCGATCATATCCACCAGCATCGCGGTCGACACATCGTCGCCATCGCTGACCAGATAGGTTTGTCCCGCGGCGGCTGGATGTGTCGCACAAGCGATCAGGGCATCCACCAGATTGCCCACATACACCAGACTGCGCACATTGTTCGCCCCCGCAAGCGGCAACGGGATGCCCCGGTCAATCGCAGCCAGCAGTCGGATGAAATTTCCCTTCACCCCCGGCCCATAAACCAGCGGCGGACGCACGATCACGACTTCAATCCCGGTTTCTTTGGCAATGCGCTGCAATTCCTGTTCGGCCCGCCATTTCGACATGCCGTAAGGGTCCTGCGGATCGGGTTCATCCGATTCGGTAAAGGGACAATTCACCGTGGTCTGTTCGCCGTTCACCTTGACCGAACTCACATAAACAAAGCGTTTTACGCCCGCGCTTGCGGCTTGCTGCGCCAGATTGGACGTACCGTAAAGATTGACCTTGAGGAATTCCGTCTGCGGATCGGCGGCAGTATCTTTCATCACATGAACGCGCGCGGCGAGGTGGATGACGGTATCAACTCCTCGCAGGGCATCGGTCCATTTTGTCTCGCCATCGATCGCCCCCACGATCACCGTTTCTCCATTCGTCGATAATTGGCCATGCGAGTGCATCGCTGCCCTGACCTGGTAGCCGCGATTAAACAGTTCCTTGCACAGCGGCCGTCCGACAAAACCGCTGGCTCCGGTAACCAGAAACCGGCTCACGACAATATCTCGCGATAAATCGCCAAAACCTGTGCGACGATTTTTTCCTGCGAAAACTCGTTCAACACACGTTCCCGTCCGCGCTGACCCATTTTTAGGCGCAACGCAGGGTCGGCAAGCACTCTGGCCAAAGCATTCGCTAGGGCAGCCGCATCTCGTGCCTCCACCAACAGGCCATTGTCTCCGTCACGCACCACATCCCTGCAACCCGGCACGTTGGTCGTCACGATAGCACGCGCGCACGAAGCCGCTTCCAGCAATGCTTTCGGCAGGCCTTCCCGATAGGAAGGCAAACAAACGATATGGGATTGTGCGTAGACCTGCGGCATATCCTCGCGCCTGCCCCACCATTCCACCACAGCCTCTTTTTGCCAAGCCAACAGTTGTGCTTCGGAGACACTCGCCGGATTACCCTCATCGGGCTCTCCCACCAGCACAAACCTGGCTTTCACCCCGCGCTGCCGGAGCTGCTTCGCGGCATCGACAAATTCTCCCACCCCTTTATCCCAAAGCATGCGCGCCGGCAACACAACCAACTGAACTCCCTCCGGTTCTGGTATGGGCGCATACGCCGATGTGTCCACGCCGGCACCGCGAACCAGATGGATATCCCGTTTTGCAACGCCCAAGCTGGCGATTATCGCCTCGTCGTCCTGGTTCTCCACGATCACCGATGTGCCGCGCAACAGTATCCCAAGAGATTTGCGCACCATGCCTTGCAGGATTTTTGCCCGCCGGTTCTTTGAAACGAACAACCACCCCATCCCGGCCACCCAGTTTATGGTGTGTGGCACCCGAACAAGACGTGCAACCAGCGATCCATAGAGTATCGGTTTCATCGCGACATGATGGACCAATTGCGGTTTCTCTTTGCGATAGATTCCGACCAGCCGCAGAATGGTGGTGAATTCCCGAAACAAATTGGAACCGCGTCGCGATATCTCGAACGGGATTACCCTTATTCCGTGCGACATGATCTGTTGTGCATGCTTGTTGGTTCGCGTAACCACAATCGCTTCATAACCCGCATCCTTGGCGGCGATAATCAACGGTAGCCAATGGGAACAGACGAACCAGTCTTCGGTGACAAAGAAAAGTACCTTTGGTTGGTTAATCTTCATATCCGCCGGGATTCTTGACCTGCCAATTCCAGGCGTCCTCGCACATCTCCGTGATGCCGCGCTTTGCCTTCCAGCCCAATTCCTTTTCGGCACGGGACGGGTCGGCGTAGCACTGCGCGATATCACCCGGCCTTCTATTCACGATGCGATATGGCACAGGTTTTCCGCTGGCCGCTTCGAATGCGCGCACAACCTCCTGCACACTCGTCCCATGCCCTGTTCCAAGATTGAATGTATGCACGCCCTTGTGCCGCTGCAGCCAATCCAGTGCGGCAATGTGCCCATCGGCAAGATCCACGACGTGAATATAATCTCGTACACCGGTTCCGTCCGGCGTGGGGTAATCTCCACCGAATATTTGCAACTCTGACCGGCGCCCCACCGCAACCTGGCTGACATAGGGCATCAGGTTATTCGGGGTACCCCCCGGATCTTCGCCGATCAACCCGCTCTCATGGGCACCGACGGGATTGAAATAGCGCAACAGCGCGATGTGCCATGTATCATCCGCGCGTATCAGATCGCGTAGGATCTCCTCGGTCATCAATTTCGAGCGGCCATATGGATTGGTCGCCGAGAGCGGAAAGTCTTCATGGATCGGCACGCTGTGCGGATCGCCATAAACTGTGGCGGAAGAACTGAAAACCAGGGTGCGCACCCCGGTTTCAGCCATGGCATCGAACAGTGCAAGGCTGCCGGTTACGTTGTTATCATAATATTGCAATGGCTGCGCAACCGACTCACCCACCGCTTTCAATCCCGCAAAATGGATTACTGCCTCGATGCCATGCACCGAAAGGATCTCGGCCACCCTGTCGCGATTGCGCACATCCGTTTCATGAAAAACCGGGCGGCGCTTGCAGATATTCTCGATGCGATCAAACACGACGGCGTTGCTGTTGGTAAGATTGTCGATGACAACCACATCATGCCCCGCCGTCAATAATTCAACGCAAGTATGTGAGCCAATATAGCCGGCTCCGCCTGTGACTAGTACCCTCATACTTTTATTCTCATTTCCAATGTAGATAACGGAATGTCCGGCGTGCCCAGGTGACAATCTGTCGTTTAACATACTTCATAATGGAGAAAACAGTTGCCGCAATAAACAACAATCCGTTGATGCTTTTTGATCGATACAGTGCGACAAAATTACCCAACTCTCCCCTCTCCATTTTCCAAAGCTGGCCGCTTAAACCTTCTTCACCATAGAGTGCCTTGTAATATTGCACCAAACAAGCCTCGATGCGCACAATCTGAAATCCCGCAAACGCGATTTGTTGCCAAAGATAGAAATCTTCGGCACAGCGTTTTTCTGCGGTGAATCGAAAAGGGATATTGCTTTTCAGCATCACTGATGAGGTTGGAAAACAGTTCTGAAACAGAAGGATTTTCGGGTTGATATTTTTGTACTCGATTATCGGAAAAGCAATCGGGGGAGAATTGTTTTCGCGTAGTAAAGTATACCGATGTCCAGTGAAGGCAATCTTTGGATTTTCGCCCATATACTTGTACTGGATATCCAGCTTTTCCGGATGCCATTCATCATCGGCATCCAGAAATGCAATGTAGGGTTGAGTTGCCGCATCCCATCCCGCATTGCGTGCACCCGCTGGGCCGCCATTTTCCTTGAGCGGAATCACTTTCAAATCAACTTTCTCTTGATATTGCTGCTGCAGCCGATACAGCAAATCCAGAGTTCTCCCTCCATCGTCGCTATGGTCATCGACTAACAGCACTTCTTCAGGCGGCATTGTCTGACGAATGATTGATGTGATCGCGCGTTCGATCGATTGCGTACAACGATAACAGGGAATAATGACGCTGACAGGTACCAGTATCAAATTTCAAATGGCTCAGCGAGCCACCCCGGCCAACTCTTGCTTCATCCACTCCGCCGTAAGTGCAATGCCTTCTTGCATGGATACTGACGGCGCCCATTTCAATTCTTCGCGCGCCAATTGATTGCTTAGCACGCTCACTGGGACATCGAATGGCCGCCCCGGCAGATAGCGGCGTTCGATAGGCTTGCCGAGTGCCTGCTCCAGCATGGCGATCAATTCGTTCAAGCTGGTGCCGGCCCCGGAACTGATGTTAAACACGTTCAGTGAACCGGTGTACTCCACCGCCCGGACGAACGCCTCGGCTACATCGCTGATATGGATGTAATCCCGGGTTGTGCTGCCATCTCCCCAGATATCGATGGGCAGACTCCTGACAGCACGGTTAAGAAATACACCGACGGCGCCTTGTGCCGTCTCAACACGCTGACGCTCGCCATACGGATTCGCCACGCGCAAGGTGACCGATTTGATGCCGTGCAAATGTTCATACAGGTGCAGGTATTTCTCGATTGCAAGTTTGGTGATACCGTACGAGACTAGGGGATCGGTCGGGTGCAGCTCATCGATCGGCACATACTTGGGCGTACCGTACACGGTGCCGCCGGAAGAGATAAAAACAATCTTCGGGATCATTTTAACGACCATAGCTTTGAGCATCTGCAGCGTCGCGATCAGGTTGCTCTGCACGTCGTAGACTGGATCTTCATTGGAATTTTTGGGCAGGGTAGTAGATACCAAATGCAGCACCACATCAACACCGTTGATCGCATCGCCCACATCATGTGCGCTTTGCAGGTCGCCCGTAACCCATTCCACGTGTTCGCTACCCGTGAACTTCCTGTATGGCTCTACCCGCGGCCGTTCGAATATCCTGAGCTCGTGACCATCCCGCAGAAGACGATCCGCGATCGCCGAGCCGATGAAGCCGCCGCCGCCAAAAATAACGCATTTCATTTTCCGTACATCCTCAATCAGTTTGCTGTTGTCATGTTGATCACGAAACTATTTTTTGGCACCGCTTTTTTTCAGTCTATTGAGAACCTGACGCCCCGCTCTTCTTACCGCTGGGCTACTGGTAATGGCGCGGCCAAGTCGGGTTTGATTCAACAGGATTACAAACTTCCCGATCGTCATTGATATATTGGCCATAGCTTGGCTTGCCGTTGGCAGCAAAGGCCAGCTTGCCAGCTCGCCGAACCTTTTATATTCAAGTGAAAGCGATGCAAGCTCCTTACCAAGTCCCGGACTGATCGCGAGACGCGGTTTAGAAACCCTGAGTTGATGTGCTTCATCCAGAATGCCCTGAAAATTATCGATCATCTGATCCCATGAGAATTTTGAAGCAACAAGCGCTTTGCAATTCGCAGACATAGAATGCAATCGCGCGGGTTCATTTATCAGACTGGTTAGTGCTTCAAGATATTGCTCAATCTCGTTGTCCCCGTGCGGGATCAATATTCCCGCATCCTGACTCACGATTTCCACCTGCCCGCCAACATTCGCCACGACCGGAATCACGCCTGCAGCCATTGCTTCCAACAGCGCGATCGAAATACCCTCAAACTGCGAAGGCATCAACAGAATGTCGGATGCCGCCAGTATATCAAGCCATCTCTGATGCGGCACTGATCCAAGCATCGAAACACTGGATGACAAGCGATAGCGCTTCAGGAGTGATTTTAGTTTGGCACCCAGTTCACCTTCGCCTATTACCAGCGCCTGGAATTTCAGCCCGGAGTCGCGCGCGACCCTAAGTATCTCCACCAACATGTCTGGACGTTTTTGTTCGCAAAGCCGCCCGGCGAAAACGATCACCGGCATGTCTGCCGAAATATTCAACTCTGTTCGAACCCGACCCCTCACCTCCACGGCGAGTTTCGATTGAACTCTTACGCCCGTATACATCAGCCTGATCCGTGAACTGTCAGCACCCCAGTCACGCATCCACTCGGCCAGATACCCGGTGGTTACGATATTGAGATCAAGCAAGTCCTGGTAGCCAACCCCGAATCTTGGAAATCCCCCGTTTAACCAATTGGGATCTTCAACATGGCACATATCCACAAACGCGACGCCGGGAGAAACCGAACGAAGATAGGGAAGGAATTGGTACCCTATAATACTGGCGGTGACAATGACCGTATCAATTTGCCTGGATTGGATCAGGTAAGCCAGGAACCGCGGGAAATCTGATGCACGTAGTATGTTGGGCAATACAAAAACATCCGGGGTAAACCTGGTAAATTCATGCTCCCATTGGTGATCGGTCTGCAATGTCGCACAAACAGTAATGTCGTGTCCTCTGGAAGTCAGACCCTCGATCAAGTCGAGATTAACTCGGTCAGCCCCGCCCATTACCATCCAAGGAACGATGAACATGATCCGGCAACCCAGCGGGTTCCCCGCCAAAGGGTTGGTCAGAAGTGAATTTGTCTCTATAGTCTCATAGGGCTGCTGATAACGTCGGGAAGGTTTGGGGAAATGTTTACCCAGGCCAGCATATTTCAGATGAATCATTTTTTTGAATTCATCGTTTATATTTCCGGATCGCATGATCTGCTCAAAGCGGCCACCACTACGTTTACGGTACCACTGCAAGAACTCGGGAATGGTATATCCCCAGTGTCCGGCCTTTGCCATCGCAAGCCAGAAATCCCAGTCTTCATGGCCAAATCGAATGGATTCTTCGAAACCACCACAGTCTGAAAACGCTTCGTAACGAATCACTGAAATAGGTGGCCCAATATTGGCAATCAAATGGAGCGATTTCCCTCTTTCAAATCCGCTTGTAAACAGATAAGTCTCTTCCCCAAATACAATACTGTAAGAGTTGCAGAACGCGAACTCCGGATTTGAATCAAGGAACCAGACACATTTTTCAAGATAGGTGGGCTCAACCATATCATCACTATCAAGCAAACAAACATAACGTCCTGTCGCATTACGATATGCAGTATTGCGAGCTGCGCCCGGCCCAGCATTGTCTTGTCGAATTATCTTGATACGTTCATCATCTGCTACGATATCGGCAAGACGGTTCACAGATTCCTGGTCTGTAGATCCGTCGTCAACAATCACCCATTCCCAGTTCTGTAATGATTGTGCATTTACTGAAATAAATGTTTCAACAAAGAACTCTTCAGTGTTGTAATAGGGTGTGATGATCGATACATCGATATGTGCAACGGCTTCAGTACCGCGCTTGTAATTACGTGGGATCGGCCTCCGGCCAGGCAAGTCACTGAAGTTCGGTTCCAAGTAATTGATCATATTAGTTCAATGAGAATCTACTCGGCGAAGCAACAATATTCAGCGTGGATATCCGTAGACACTTGGCCGTTGCCAGCATGTAATTTTTTGCCTCATGAATATGGGTCTGGCAAAAGCAGTAAGTAAAATGTACAGTTTTAATTTTTTGACTCCCCATCCAATCTTACTGAAATAAAAATGATCTGTTGCAGAAATTACCGTCATTTAACGATAGCAATTATGTTTTAGTCCAATGCGGCGGCAAACCCCTGATGCGCCTGCGCAGGTCAAGCAACTTTCTCGCCAACTGCTCCCCAAATACCTTCCATAACAGCAGCCGTAAATACTCAATTGCCATTTCCCTCATCAAATGCCTCCCAGGTATACGTTGTCCATGCATCCTTTGAGCACGCCTGGTTTCTCGCAGCATATTCAAATAATTTGAGAGGTCGGTGCTGACGCCACCAACCCGATGTCCGACCAAAATGAGGTTGGGAATAAAGAAAGCATCGCCTGTATTTAGCTCGCGCAACAATAATTCGTAATCGCCTGCGATACGGAAAGACTCATCGAATTGACCATGCTCCTCAAATAGGCTGCGACGGTGCATCACCCCCTGATGAGGAATGCTCATAAATTGTCTGAAGCGCCCTTTACTTTTTTCCCAAGAATCACCTTGTTGATATAGGCTTTTCCCATCAGCGTCGACCATCATGATCCGCCCATAGGCAACATGAATATAATTAGGAACATTAACCAGATAACCAGTTATCCGTTCCAATACATCATTATCAAAAAAATAATCATCAGCGCCCAGAAAACATATCCACTCGCCTTGCGCCTGTGCCACTCCCTTATTCAAAGCGTTATATATTCCGCGATCCGGCTCGGAAATCCAGTAGCTGAATTTGTTACGATTCTTTTCAAGCAACTCAACTGTACCGTCTTTTGATCCGCCATCGATAATGATCAACTCTTTGTTCGGGTAAGTTTGCTGCGCTACACTATCAATACATTGCTGCAACGTATTCATGCCGTTGAAAACGGCGACGATGACAGTAATTAAAGGGGCCGTCTTTTGGATCATGGTTTCGTCGAAAAAAATCGTTTCGTTTGTGCAGCAACCCTGCAAGCAGTATGCCATCTTTAACACATGAAAGAACTGCTACAGAAAGAAATCTGGAATACAGGAAGTTATTTGAGAATACTCTGATAGAGCGCCAAATAACGATTAGCTACTGCCTTCAAAGTATACCGCTCCACTACCGTTTGGCGAGCATGCTGAGCAAGCATACTATGGCGCGCTTTATTCTCTAGCACCCACATAATTCCAGCAGCGAGATCATCCGATTCAAACGGTTTCGCCAAATAGCCGCTGCTTTGATGATCAATCATGTCCGGCATGCCACCAATATTAAACGCGACCACTGGCGTGCCACAGGAAAGAGACTCCATGACGGTATTGGATAAATTCTCCTGCATGGAGGGTGCAACCGTGACATCCGCTGCCGAATAAAGCAAAACCTGGCTTATCTCGTCATGCAAGTTCCCCATGTAATGCACCTTCATTCCAAGGTCTGGCGGATTTTCCGGCGCAGATGCCCCAATGATCACCAACTCGGTCCTTTCTCCCCAGCCCGCCAGCGCCATTTTATTGAGCGCTGGCATAAGAAAATGGTTACCCTTTCGTTTGTCTGTAGTAGCACTGAATGCAGAAAACAGTACCAGTTTTTTATCTTGAGGCAGGCCGTAAGCGTCGCGTGCTGCCCGTTTATCAAGCGGTTTATACTTGTCAGTATCTATCCCGTTGGGAATTACTTCGATTTGTTGATCTTTGAATAACGAACTTGAACGAGCCATGTCTGCCAACCAATGGCTCGTTGCAACGACTACGATAGGCACATTGCGCCAGGATTTTCGCTTGCGCTCCCAAATGTGTCGCGATAAATCATGATCATTTACCGAACTTAATATCGGACACTTGCCACAGGACTGCTGAAATCTCCTGCATTCATCATCGTAATGGCATCCGCCGGTAAACGGCCACATGTCGTGTAGAGTCCAAACTATCGGCTTTCTCAATTGTTTCAATGTCTCGATTTTCATGAAACCTGAATTGACCCAAAACAAATGCACCAATTCCGGTTTAAATTCGGCGACCCTGCGAGCTAAATTGTCTGGACACCTCGCTGGTGAAAAGAGCCTTTTTTCCTTCACATAACAAAGGTTCGTATATCTGGCTTCCCGCCTCTTATATATAAACGAGAATACCTTTTCCAATCCGGTTTGTCGCTTAGGCTCGATGACGGTTGAGTCATCGGTATACTTATTCAATACCATCAAATGACTATCTACACCGACTGAACGTAGCCCTTGGTGAAGCCGATGCGTTGCAATCGCCGCACCACCTCGACTGTCGTAAGTATTAAGCATTAGCAGATTCACGACCGCATGTTCCTTATCTTTTGCAGAACTTCGCCCAAACGTGGAATCATTGAATTAAGTACCGGACCTATAAGTTTTGCAATTGAAACTACAAGTTTGACCATATACCTGTCAAAGCTTCCCGCTTTTCTAAATATCAATGCGTGGTCTGCTCCACTTACTCGACCTTCATACTTCAGACCCATAGCCATTGCCACCCATGTAAACGTATGGCGCAGATAAAATGTCGAGGGTAGGTGACACTTAATCACTGGAAAAAAGCAATTGGCAAAGATAAGGTAGCCACCCGGTCTAGTCGCATGCACCATTTTCTCTGCCAGTGCCAGCGGTCGGTCCACATGCTCTAGAACATCTTGTGCAATGACACAATCATACTGGCCATCAAATTCATTTATGAATCTTATCCCGACAGTATCCTTGACTCTCAACATTCCAATTTCTGATGGGTAGGGTTCCACAATGTCAATGTGAATTTCTGGATCGACCGCATGCAATTTCAAAGCCAGTTCTCCAAAGCCTCCTCCATAATCTGCAGCATGTTTCACGCCTATCCTACTAACAAATTCTGCTATCGATGCGCGATGTTTAACTGAAGTCGGATCGATGGCCGAGAACACACCGTTAACCACCCAAACCGGATGTGAATAAAACTCTTCTATTGCCTGACCCTGTAATGTTCGAAGATTATCAAGTTTTAGGTCTTCCCAAATGCGATCCATCTCTTTCCATATCCACTCCACGGGTGGACGCTTTAATTGCGCCACTTTTTTCAAATAACTTATATCAGTAGGATGTAATGTAACCGCTGGTAACGAAACGCCCCATATCATAATCTCCTTAGTCGATGCCTGATGTTTACTCAAAATTAACCTTTGCAATTCATCATATTTCATTTTCTGACAGGACTACGCAGCTTCGGATCACATCTCAGCCATGAAATCGTGGCGTATACCGTATTTCCAATATCAATAATTGGACAGCTGTTTATAGTGTGCTCCACACGTTCGTGTGCTATCGCACCTGCATCTTGACTATCTGAATACTCTAAGTTTACTTAAGGTGACTCGTCTTTTAATTGCTGCAATTGTTCGGCGTAAAATCGAGGTTCCTGTTATTGAGGTATTTATCGTCCTAAAGAATTTTTTTGTTCTAGTGTGCGCATTAATACTTTCAATGAGATCGTGTTCAAAATATGTAATTGGTTTGTTTGCCAACTGGACTGAAAATGCTTCTGACGTGCCGCAATGAGTTCCAGTATCATCATGACCAATGTTGTTAACCATCGATATTGCCGGATGCAAACATAGACCACCCTGCTGAAAAACTGTTGCGTACCAGAACACTGCCCACGTATTTATTTCCCCTTTCAGGTTTTGTTCAACCTGTGCCCAAAAGTTATTGGCGCCATCCATATTGAATCGTTGGATTGTTTGTACCGTATATTCTTTAAATATTTTTTCTGGATTTTTTGTGAAATGCAACCAGGCCCTGTCCCACGTTGCCCATCCCCAGCATGATGTTGTTCTCAAAAAAAAGGTCTCCGGTATATTTGCATTGTCAATCGGGAACATATACCCCGAAATATGCATAACCTTTCCTTCATCCCGATAAGTTTCAAGAGCTGCATTCATATAACTCAGAAAATAAGGTGAGGTAACCAGGTCATCCTCCAGCACAATAATGCGCCCGTACTTGTTTACCACCGAGGTCACGCCGTCGATGACGGAATTGGCCAGGCCCCAATTTCTATCACGCTCAATAATCGTGACCGTCTTGAATCCGCGTATCGTCCTAATGTATTCCCGCACTTCGCACACGGCTTCAACTGCTTCCGGATTTTTAGGCGCATCGGAGAAAATTATCAGGCTGCTTTCCTCTGCCAACTTATTTTTCAATAATGCTTCCACTGTCTGCCGTGTATGTCCGGGACGGTTGTAGACGAAGAGCACGATCGGGGCTAGGTTCATTCAGGCTTTGTTGCATCAATAATTAATGAGGTGTATGCGGTCTGATTCACCCTATTGCGCTGGTCAAAGCGCGTCGAGCGCATAATAAGACCATCCGAAACATCCCAGTTTTCCTTGTGAAATACGGCCTGCTCGTCGAACCATTCCAGCAGCTTGACTTTGTATCCTGCCTTTTCAAGCATTGCAGCAAGCGATCGGTAGTTATATAGGACTTTGTGGTCATCCGCCCCCGGCCCATAGCCGCCCGGCCTAACTTGGGAAATGTACTCCGTATCAGGATGGAATCCGTCCGGAACAGCGATGCGCAATGACCCGCCATGTTTCAAATATACGAAACAATTGCTACAGGCTTTGGCTCCATCTTCCGGCGACAGGTGTTCCCACACATGCTCTGCCAGAAAGCTGCTCACCGAGCCTGAACCGAAAAGTGAGGCAAACGAACGTGCGTCTGTCAGGTCCAATAACGGATAATCTGTGCTTATCCAGCCCTCCTGTTTCGTGGCCGCCGCCCCGATAATGATCCGCAACTTTCCGCGATATTTAAGTGCAAGCCGCTTCAAGCGATTTTTTTCCTGCCACTTGCGTATCGCTTTTTTTAGCCATCTTAACAATGGAAACCTAAGTTCAATCGATGCCATGCGCCTCCAACACTTCTGCCAACGCTACATATCGCGACACGTCTGTACCAAACTCCTTTTCACACACCAGCCATACTGCGTTGCTGCGAGCTTCGTGTCGGTATAGCAGAAAACAACTTCCCACACGCGCCTTGCAACGACTTGGTAAGTCGACTTTTCGTCCGCTGACATGCTCAAAGGTATTTACCATTTCCAATACAATATGACCGCACCCTTTGCCAAGATTGGCGTTCACACGCCGGTTGTCTTGCCAAGATAATGATGAAGCCCTCTCCACCGGGGACCAGCAATATTCTTCCAGAGCTTTCGTAATGTTCAGGCAATTTTATAACCATCATCACCAACCCATTAGCTTCACAAAAAATCCCACATGCCACAACAACTGCCCAGCCGATCGATATATCCGTGTCTTGAGATATTTCTCCTTACTAAACAGAAACAAATACAGCGCATGTTTCATACTCCTACCCAAACTCGGAAGGTATGTTCCTGCTTGCCCAGGGTAATTGAACGCGGTTACGCAATCATAACCGTTAGCAAAATTGGAGCGGAGCAGCCACCGTAATCTGAACTTGTTAGGCAATATCGCATGATCAACTGACATCTCGGCGCAGTAGTATATCTTCATTCCTCGTTCCAACATTTTGCGTGTAAGGTGTGGTTCTTCACCATAGGAAACCTTATCGCCCGACATCCCGATAGAGGTATCGAATCCGCCTACCTCATTCAGCGCGTACTTCTTAAAAACCATATTTGTGCCGCTGATCCATTCACCCTTCTGCAGCAATCTGGTTACGTTGCCCAGACTCATGCTTCCATATTCCTTGGGGAACCAGGCTGGTATCGGGACCGTAGAATATGCGTAGTACGGTCCGCCAACCCCGATTGCTTCAGGCTCTGCCTCGAAAAAGCGAATAATCGCACTCACCCAGTCCAGACGAGCCTTCGCGTCATCGTCGATATATGCCACATATTCTCCCTGAGCCTCCACACCGCCGCGATTGCGCGCATGTGAAATGCCCTGAGCGGTTTCAATAACCACACGAAAGTTTGGTTCTCGGCTAGTAAAGGATTCAGCAATTTCCTGCGTAGTGTCCGTCGAATTGTTATTGACGATAATGACTTCGTAAGCGGACTTGTCTGCCGTTTGATCAGCCAGGCTTTCCAGGCAACCTGGCAGGAGGTCGGCACGATTGTAGGTACAGACGACCACGGAAAGTCTTGGTGTCATAGCCACGTTTCCTCTCTCAACCGTAGCGTCATTCTCCAACGGTTATCGTGATATGCACCGACCACTTGTGGCTGCTTCGCGAATAGATCATGCATGGCAATATCGACGGGCTCCAATTTCAAGTTTTATTCTTTCACGGAACGGGGAAGGGAGTCCTTTGGTATGTTCCGATCTGGAAAACCGGCGGGCCACGATAGGGCCAAGCGATATCATCGATCTGCAAATATTCAGCCAATGCAGCGCTAATGTGCTTCGAAACTCTGGTTCGGGGAAATACAAGGAAATCTGATTACCTACCGCAAGGCGTGATAACCATGCATCAACCCTGTCAAGGACATCCAGATTGACTATCAGTCCGCCGCGTCCAATGTGATAATGCAAATCGAGTTCATCGCTGGATGCCTCGACACCCAGTAGTCTCAACATATTAAGCTGAATCCTTATCACTGTTTGCTTCTGTTCGTCAGCATGTAACACACCAGTATTGCTTTGATGAGTACGGTAGTTGAGCAGGGGTTCGGGCAAGTTGGCCAAGCTGCAATAATCCATGCAGCGGGACCATAACTCATAGTCTTCTGCATAAATATAGCTGGCGGAATATTCAAGATGGTTTTTCGTCAACATCGCTCTTCGGATCATTACGGCTGGATGAGCCAGCGCGGAAGCAAACAACATGTGGCAACGAATATCTGCGTTCGTTGTGGGATATATCAAAAATTCTTCCCCGGATTCACGAATTGCCTTTATCCAGGAACCGCATAGTCCTACATCTGGATGTTCTTCCATAAAGTTCAACTGCTTGGCCAGACGGTCCGAGGCAGACCAATCATCACAATCCATTCGGGCGATATAGCGAGTGCTTGCCAAAGCAATACCCTTGTTCAGTGTTCCAATCAAGCCAATATTTTTTTCATTGTTAAACACCCGAATGCGCGGATCATTAAACTCCTTAATGATTCCAAGTGTGCGATCTGTTGACCCATCATCAATAATCAGCAAGTCGAAATTCTCGAATGTCTGTTCGAGGATGCTCTGTATCGCCTGTGCAAGATATCTCTCCCCGTTATATACGGGCAGCAGCACTGTAATCTCCGACGAACTGGTCAAAGTCGCACCCATGAAACGGGACAGAGATCGCTTGTATCGGCATGATAATCATTGAACCAGCGTTTGGGCGCAATCACGATTTTGTCTTGCCTGGGATTAAGCCATGCACCCCACCAGCTAAACGAGCTATTGGCAATAATGTGATGGCAGCACAAACTCATAAGCCGCAAATCTTCGTAACCATGTTCGGGGTCATTGTGATCCACTATTTGCACCGGATGATCCAACTTGATATTTTCCCGCACCCACGCAGGATCATCGCTGAAAATAAAGAAAACTGGCCTATTGATTCGGCTCGCGATATATTCCACAGCCCGTGCGTAGTAGTCCAAGCCGCACACCCCATGTACGCGATGTGTTATCTCGTTATTGACGTAATCGCCGCGCCTCACATGCATACTCACTGCCTGACAGTCGGCGATCTTCTGGCCCAATTCGGCGTTACGCCCCACAAGAGGATCCCTTACTGTCACCTCTTCACGTATCAACTCGGCAATGTCGGCAAAATACCGCTCGCTCTGCCAGTACCCATCCAGGTACACACCATCTGGCAAATCAAGGATGCTTGGATCAAATTGGTAATGCGGCTCCTTTGTGTACGACATAGGTAGCTGTTCGCCTTTTCCCGTAATCCGCTGAAAGAGGCGAGTGAGTAATCGGGGCTGAGGCTGTATGAGTTTTGCAATCTCTTCTTCGGAAGCGAATTCCTGTGTCACATTGAAAGGTGCCAACTCGTAGTGCCGCTTGGTTCGATAATTTGAATTGCTGTAGCCCGTGATATCCAGTTTCAGTTCCACACTGCGTACTTGGGCTAAGCGCAGGCCGGCGGCATATTGAAAGAGCTGGTTGCCCAACCCACCGATGAGACGGGTGACGATCATGATCAGCTAGAGTTCAATAATACTTTCCCAGTTTTCCCATACAAACTCATATTGGTAGGTTGTCTTATGGGTTAATGCGAGGCGCTTTTGTATATTTAGCATCCGTTGTTTTGCATTGGGAACAAAGTCATGAAATTGAATTTGTAAGTTTGTGATTCGTCGGATTTGACCGGTATCCAAGATATGATCTAGAAGGTCATATTCCCCCCCCTCAATGTTGATCTTTATCAAGTCGATCTTTGAAATTTTATTAGTTCTTACAAACTCGTCAAAGCAAACCAGCTCGATATTTTCGGTGTGGGCAGATTCCTTAAAAAGTGACGAACTATTTTCATCTATCGATATCCCTTGAGATGCATTTCGCATAGATAATCCGAAAGGATATACACGGATTTTCGGATTTTTGGCAAAGCGTTGCCGAATCGTCTCTGTATAAGTAGATACCGGCTCAAATACGTTAATGTTGGAACAATATTTTGCAAAGATGTCGCTTGCCCATTGGCCCTTATAGCCGCCAAGGTCGAACACAATGCTTTTCTCGTTTAGCATTTCATAATTTAGGCGATGAGTTTCATCTCCTTTGTCTCTAAACCAGAGAAGTACCCTTTTCTCACGCTGAGAACGAAGGATTTGCTCCTCAGAAGAATAGATGAATTGCGCGAGGCGTCTCGCCTTTTCGCTCGCGCGCAAAAGGATACTAGACATCACTCTTGCTAGCCCTAGTCTTAGGTGTGGTTGTCTCTTTGCCATTCTGGTGTCAAGAACACTAATCCAACGTTTCGGGGCAAATGACGCGAAGTCAACTGCCCACCCCCAATAATCTCGAATTTCCCACAGTCCGCAATAGCGTCATAGGTTTCTTTGCTGTCTACGCTACCAGCCCATAAACTGATGTAGTAAATGCCTGGATACCAGCGCACGTCACTCAATTTAACCGTTACAACTTCGGACTCGGAAGTACGAGAAAGTTGAAAATGAGAATCGACGTCAGTCATATTGCAAAGATTGATCCCATCTGAAGTACGAAGCTGCACCGCGAGTTTTACAGTTTGCCCGATGATTTTCTCACTAATACTAACTTTGAAACATATATTGATATTCTCCCCAATAGAAAATGTAGTCCGACCAAGCTTATTTTGGTCCTGAATATCAATCGATTCAAAGCGTGCCTCCATATTTCCATGTCGATTGGTGCAACCGGATATGTCGTTTACGTCTGATCTATCGACAACATCATTGCTTAGGTGCAAATCGATTATCTTTCTAACATCTCCAGTGAGCCTCACGCGACCTTGCTCCAATAGAATGGCAGTTGAACAAAGCTGAGAGATTGCACTAAGGTTGTGGCTGACGAACAGCACCGTTCGCCCTTCTTTGCCAGCTTCCTCCATCTTGCCTAGGCATTTCTTCTGAAACTGCGCATCTCCCACCGCCAGCACTTCATCCACGATGAGTATCTCAGGCTCGAGATGCGCGGCCACCGCAAAGGCCAAGCGTACATACATACCACTGGAATATCGCTTTACCGGCGTATCAAGAAATTTTTCTACTTCGGCAAATGCCACTATTTCGTCAAACTTGCTTTTGATTTCGGCCTTGCTCATGCCGAGAATCGCGCCATTCAGGAATATGTTCTCACGTCCACTGAGTTCGGGATGGAAACCAGTACCAACTTCCAGCAGGCTGGCTACCCTGCCTTTGATAGAAACCTTGCCAGAGGTCGGCTCAGTGATGCGGCTCAGGATTTTCAGCAGGGTAGATTTTCCCGCACCGTTGCGTCCGATGATGCCGACCCGGTCGCCTTGCTGTATGTCGAAGCTAACATCCTTTAGTGCCCAGAATTCTTCATGGGTTGGATCGTTTGACGGTGCAGCAAATGGATGGATCAGTTTATGGGTGAAGCGTTTTGCGCCATCCGTCAGGACATCGCGCAATGCAGTATAGCGCTCCTGCTTCTGGTGGCCGATGATATATTTTTTCGAGAGATTCTCGACGCAAATAACCGTTGACATCAGATCACGTCCGCAAAAGTTTTTTCCGTCTTGCGGAAATAGATTATCCCTGTGACCAGTATCAATCCAACCAAAAACAGTGAGAGCATAAACCCGGGCCAGTAAAGCCGGGTGTTGCCGCCCAGTATCGCCCAGCGGAAACCATCGATCACGCCAACCATCGGGTTGATGGAATAGAGCAGTCGCCATTTCTCCGGGACGATACTGCTGCTGAATCCAACCGGCGATATGTATAGTCCGAACTGCACCACGAACGGGACGATGATGCGGAAATCGCGGTATTTGACGTTGAGTGCGGCAAACCATAAACCCGTACCCATCGCGGCCGCAAAGGCCACGAAAATGAACAGGGGCAGGGTCAGCATGCGCAGATTGGGCGCGAAACCATACCAGATCATCAGGCCCACCAGGATGATCACTGAAATAAGAAAATCCACGAAGGCGACGATCACCGCGCTGGCTGGAATAACCAAACGCGGGAAGTACACTTTCGAGATCATCCCTGCATTGCTGACCAAACTTTCTCCTGCACCGCTAAACGCGCTGGAAAAAAATTGCCACGGGAGCAGGGCGGCAAACACCAGAATTGGATAAGGCACACCTCCGGAAGGCAGTTTTGCCAACTTGCTGAACACCAGCGTGAATACCAGCATGGTCAACAACGGTCGACCCAAGGCCCAAAGGATGCCTATGACAGTTTGTTTGTAGCGCACCAGGATGTCCCGCCAGGCCAGGAAGAAGAATAGCTCGCGGTATCGCCACAGGTCGCGCCAGTAATGGCGCTCCGACCTGCCTGCTTCGATAACCAGTACATTCTGATTTAACATCATCTTTTCCTGTCAGTTACCGTTTCCGCTGCTTTTGATTACCCCGCGCTGCTGCATTTCAGCTATCACCCGTTTCACACATTCATCCAATTCTGCATCACCGGTATTCACGGAGAGCTCGGGATTCTCGGGGACCTCGTAGGGCGATGAGATCCCGGTAAAATCCGCTATCAGTCCGGCGCGGGCTTTTTTGTACATACCCTTTACGTCGCGGCTTTCACAGATCTCGATCGGCGCGTCGCAATAGATTTCGATGAAGTCACCGTGACCCAGAATGCCGCGCACGCGTTCCCGGTCCGCACGAAAAGGGGAGATGAAAGCGGTCAGGACAATCACGCCCGCTTCCATGAGGAGCTTTGCCGTCTCGCCGATGCGACGGATGTTTTCTTCACGGTCTTTGTTTGAAAATCCAAGATCACTGCACAGTCCATGTCGCACATTGTCGCCATCCAGCACGAAAGTTCGTGAACCCTGTTGATACAGGATTTCTTCGACGGCATGAGCTAATGTCGATTTGCCGGAACCGGATAGCCCGGTAAACCAGATGATTCCACCTCGATGGCCGTTTTGTGATTCGCGGCGGGAGCGGGTTACGGTGGCGTGATGCCAGACTAAGTTATTCAAAAGTATTCACCTCCGCTCTACCTGCTTCGATAACGAGTGTTGTCTGGTTTGTAGACATGTGAATCACCTCTTTCCCTTACTAAGCAGGTCTTCGACGCTTTGCATAAACTGCGCTTGCTGTGCTTCTACCTGCAGGCCTGAAATTTCTTTGGTCAGAGCTTCATGCTCCGCCAGCTTGATCTTGAGAAACACCACCGTGATCTTGGCTTTTTCCTCTATCCCTCGCGGCGTAAGTAGGTAGGCGTAACCTTTTTTGTTTTTGCTGTTGCGGAAATTGTTGGCTTTCACCAGACCTTTCTCGATCAACGCCTGAATGCAATAGTTCACCCGCCCCAGGCTGATGCCCAGATCCCCGGCGAGTTCGCGCTGGCTGATCTCAGGATTGGTTTCCAGTCGTTTCAGGATTTTGTAGCGGTATTCGTCGCTCAACATGGGTAAGTCGTTCATCCTTTATCGTTCAATCATTGAACGTGTTCAGCAATTGAACGATAATTTTTCTGCAGAGTCAAGGGGAAACAGGTGAAAGATGCAAGAGGAAAGGTGGAGTAGTAGCGGGCCCTGCGTGTGTTGTTGGGGCTTCAGCCCCTTACAACCACGGCGTACCTCTTGCGGGTGCTGCCCGCGAACATAATAAGATCACGGGCAGGGCCCGCTACTACGGAAGCAAGGAACAAAGGGCAGAATCAGGGGTAAGGGTCGCCAACTAAAATTCAACCTAATCCTCATGAAGCCTTTCTTTGGATCATTGAAGTGCTTGAGTTAACAAAATCAATATATTCTGTTAGAATAGCCTGAACGGATTTAACGTCTTTGGCTGATAAATGTCCGATAGTCTTCAAAACCAGGTTTTGGTCCAGGGTGAATAATTTCAAACCTAACTGACACGGCAGTTTCAGCCCGGCTTTCTGCCAATTGGTTAATGCAACATCACTGGGCCAAAAGTTATCGGTGGTCGTGGTGATCATGGCCAACACAACTTGATTGTGTTGCTGATTAAAGTTCTCATTGGAAATGACTAATGCCGGACGACGCTTTGTTGCATCGCAATCAGTAATTGGTAGGGTACGGCAACCTCATCAAACGCCTTACAGGTCACGCCATGCCTCCTCGTCCTGGGGCGAGTTCCACTCAGATAACGTCTTCTGCGATGCAGATAACTCCACGTCGATAGTCGGATCGATACGCTTAATGGTGATCCGGTTGTTGCTATCCAGATCGAATGCCAGCATATCGCCCTCCCGAATATGCGCGGCTTCCCTGATACGCTTGGGAATTGTTGCCTGGCCTTTGGCCGTAACGCGTGCAAGCTCCATGATTTTCTCCGTTAATTACAACTGGCAGTAATTTGCTACTTTTGCCACTACAGGTCAAATGTACCCATCAATGTGGAAAAACGGATGCAAGAGACAAGGTTAAAGATGCAAGGGAGAAACAGAGGAATGATTCAAGGGGCAAGGGTAAGAAACCGTTTTATTACCTTAGATGCAGCTTGAAGATCAAGAGAAAACTACCGTTAGATGCCCTTCCGAGCGTGAACGCGGCGCAGATTTAACGATAATTTCAACGTCACGCCCAAGCCGGGTAAGACATTCCAGCATCTTGACTTCTGAAACACCCCGAAATTGCCCGCGCAGCAAACCAGATAATTTTGGTTGTGTAATACCCAGTAGTTCAGCTGCTTGCACTTGTGTCAATTTACGCCGTTTGATGATATCGCCGATTTTCGTGGCCAGCTGTGCCTTGACCAGCATTTCTTCGGCATTGCCCAAACCAAGGTCGGCATATACATTGGTACTGCCATGTTCAATATTGCTCATTTCTTTACTCCTTCCGCATGTTGTTGCGCCAGCTTCAGCCTGTCATGCACTAAATCCAAAGCTTGTTTCGGTGTTGCGATTCCCTTGTGCGATTTCTTCTGGAAGCAATGCAGCACATAGACAGCATTACTGAATCGCACGGTATAAACCGCCCGGTAGGTATTGCCGTCGTCATCCTCAACTACTTCCAGCACGCCTGCCGAACCAAACCCTTTGAGCGGCTTGGCCTGAACATGCTTCCCACCCTGTTGTGCCAAGTGAAGCGCATATCCAAACACATCCACCACATCCGGCGGCATGGACAATAGGTCTTTCTTCGAGGACGCTACCCATTCCAATGGTTTGACGGTGGGTTTATTCACGGGAGCATTATACCCATATAGGAATAAACACAATAGTGCCCATTTTTATCATTTCAGGCGGCAAAGAAAACAGCTGGCTCGATCAGGCGAACAACTCAGCTTCGGCCAGGCTTTTGCCCTGCGCATCCTTGCCGGAAACCATCGGTTCTGAGTCCAGCTTCCAGTCTATCGCCAGTGCAGGGTCATTCCAGCGTATGCAGCGCTCGTGTTCGGGGAACCAGTAATCTGTGGTCTTGTACAGAAAATCCGCGGTCTCGGTCAGGACACTGAAGCCGTGCGCGAAGCCTTCCGGTATCCAGAGCATGAGCTTGTTCTCAGCCGACAACTCCACAGCGACATGCTTTCCGAAGGTAGGCGAGCTCTTGCGAATATCCACGGCGACATCGAGCACCGCGCCCTGCACCACGCGCACCAGCTTCCCTTGCGGTTGCCGGATCTGGTAGTGCAATCCGCGCAGCACGTTTTGCGCAGAACGCGAGTGGTTGTCCTGCACGAAGTCGGCATCGCGGCCGGTCAGTTCGGCGAACCTGCGCCGGTTGAAACTTTCGAAAAAGAAGCCCCGGTCGTCGCCGAACACTCTGGGTTCGATGATCAGCAGGTCGGGTATCGCGGTATGGATTACTCTCATTTGGCACCATCCTTGAGCACGCCCATCAGGTAGGCGCCATAGCCGCTCTTGATCAGCGGTGTGGCGAGCCTTTCCAGTTGCCCGGCATCGATATATCCCATGTGATAGGAAATTTCTTCGGGGCAGGCGATCTTGAGTCCCTGGCGGTGTTCAATGGTCTGGATGAACTGGCTGGCTTCGAGCAGCGATTCGTGCGTGCCGGTATCCAGCCAGGCGTAGCCGCGCCCCATGATCTCGACGGACAACTGGCTGCGCTCAAGATAGATGCGGTTTACATCAGTGATCTCCAGTTCGCCACGCGGGGAGGGCTTTAGACTTGCGGCAATGTCCACGACTTCATTGTCGTAAAAGTACAAACCGGTGACCGCGTAATTGGATTTGGGTTTGGCGGGCTTTTCTTCCAGCGAGATCGCATGCCCGTCCGCGTCGAACTCCACCACGCCGTAGCGCTCAGGATCACGTACGTGATAGGCGAACACAGTCGCGCCCTTGGTTCGCTGTGACGCATTGGCCAACTGATCCTGGAAGGAATGCCCGTAAAAAATGTTGTCGCCCAACACCAGCGCGGAAGGGTGGTTGTCGATGAAGTCGCGCCCGATAATGAAGGCCTGCGCCAGTCCGTCCGGTGAGGGCTGCACCGCATATTGCAAATTAAGCCCCCACGCGCTGCCGTCGCCCAACAGTTGCTGGAAGCGCGGTGTGTCCTGCTGCGTGGAAATAATCAGAATATCGCGTATCCCGGCCAGCATCAGCGTGGACAGCGGATAGTAGATCATCGGCTTGTCGTAGATCGGCAGCAGCTGTTTGGATACCGCCATGGTCACCGGATGCAAACGTGTGCCTGAGCCACCGGCGAGGATGATACCTTTTCTGGATGGCACGGGATTGGGATTGCTCATGCGGAGGTTCCTCGGCTGTTCGTCATGTCTGGCGGAATATTCAGGCTGATGAATTCCTTGTAAGTCAAAGCTATTCCTTCCTTCAGGCTGGTTGTCGGATTCCATCCCAGTCTGTGAATCTTGCCGACATCCATCACCTTGCGCATCGTACCATCCGGCTTGGAGGTGTCCTGCACGAACTTGCCTTTGTATCCGACCACGGCGGCGACGGTTTCCGCCAGTTCGCGTATGGTCAGGTCGGTGCCGGTACCAACATTGATCAGCGGGCATTGCGACGGTGCTACCAGCATATCGTAACGTTTGTCATCCAGCGTGGCGAGATAAACCAGCGCATTCGCGAGGTCGTCCACATACAGGAATTCGCGCTTGGGCTTGCCGCTGCCCCACAGCACCACCTCGGTAGCGCCGGATTTTTTTGCCTCGTGCATCTTTCGTATCAGCGCGGGCAGCACATGTGAGTTGTTCAGGTCGTAATTGTCGCCCGGCCCGTACAGGTTGGTCGGCATCGCGGCCAGCCACTTCGTCCCGTACTGGCGATTGTAGGACCAGCACATCTCGATGCCGGCGATTTTCGCCAGCGCGTACGGGCGGTTGGTCGCCTCCAGCGGGCCGGTGAGCAGGTATTCTTCTTTTATCGGCTGCGGGCAGTCGCGCGGGTAGATGCAGGAGCTGCCGAGAAAGATCAGGCGTTTGACTTGCGCGCGATGCGCCGCTCGACATATGTTGGCTTCGATGAGCAAGTTGCTCATCAGAAAATCCACCGGATAAGTGTTGTTGGCGTGGATGCCGCCAACTTTAGCTGCGGCGAGAAAAACGAGGTCAGGCTTTTCCTGCTCAAAGAACTTTTGTGTAGCCGCCGCATCTTCCAGATCCAGCCCGGCATGGGTGCGCGTCACCAGATTGGTGTAGCCCTGCCGCTGCAGTTCGCGCACAATCGCGCTACCCGCCAAGCCACGGTGTCCCGCAATATAAATTTTAGAATCGTGATTCATAAGCAATCGGGTTCCAGATCAATCGTGCATTTGTAGGAGCGGGCCCTGCGTGTGTTGTTGGGGCTTCAGCCCCGTACAACCACGGCGTACTCCTTGCGGGTGATGCCCGCGACAGCAATCTTGTTCGCGGGCATGGCCCGCTCCTACAGGTTTCAACAGCTAATTTTGGGTTTATTCGTGGTAATCGTAGGCCGTAAATCCGTGTTTCTTCACCAGTTCGTCGCGTTCGGCAGACTTGAGGTCTTCGCGCACCATCTCTGATACCAGTTCGTGGAAGGTGATCTTCGGCGTCCAGCCTAGTTTTTGTTTGGCCTTGCTCGGATCGCCCAGCAGGGTTTCGACTTCGGTAGGACGGAAGTAGCGCGGATCGACCTGCACGATGCATTTACCGTCGGCGTCATAGCCCTTTTCATCGACGCCCTTGCCTTTCCATTTGATCGCGATGCCCAGCTCTTTGGCGGCTATCTCGACGAACTGGCGCACGCTGTACTGCACACCCGTGGCAATCACGAAGTCTTCCGGATGATCCTGTTGCAACATCAGCCATTGCATCTCGACGTAGTCCTTGGCATGTCCCCAATCACGCAGCGCATCCAGGTTGCCGAGGTACAGACAATCCTGCAGACCGAGTTTGATGCGTGCCAGCGCACGTGTAATCTTGCGCGTAACGAAGGTTTCGCCGCGCACCGGCGATTCGTGGTTGAACAGGATGCCGTTGCAGGCATAGATGCCGTAGGCCTCGCGATAGTTGACGGTGATCCAGTAAGCGTAGAGCTTGGCGACCGCATAAGGGCTGCGCGGATAAAACGGGGTAGTTTCTTTCTGTGGCGTCTCCTGCACCAGACCGTACAGCTCGGATGTGGAGGCCTGGTAGAAGCGGGTCTTCTTTTCCAGACCGAGGATGCGGATCGCTTCGAGGATGCGCAGCGTGCCGATGCCATCGGCATTCGCGGTGTATTCGGGCGTTTCGAACGACACCGCGACATGGCTCATCGCCGCGAGGTTGTAGATCTCGTCCGGTTGCACCTGCTGGATGATGCGGATCAGGTTGGTGGAATCGGTCAGGTCGCCGTAATGCAGAATGAAGCTGGCCTTCTTGACATGCGGATCCTGGTAGAGATGATCAATGCGGTCGGTGTTGAACAGTGACGAACGGCGTTTTACGCCATGAACGATATAGCCCTTTTTGAGCAGAAATTCGGCAAGATAGGCGCCGTCCTGTCCGGTGATGCCGGTGATCAATGCAACCTTGGGTTGTTGCGAACTGGGAGTTGCGGACTTGCTCATGTGTTGTCTTTCGATAAATTATAGATGCAGAATGCAAGGGGCGAGGGGCGAAAGGGATTGGTTTTATTTGTACCTTTTACCTGTCAGTGTAACGCTTGGTTGACCTTGTCCAGGTCGGCTATGTTCAGCGTGCCCACTGCCTGTTTCAGGCGTAGTTCGCTCATCAGGTAATCGTATTGAGCCTGGTATAAATCACGGCGTGTGGAAAAAAGCTGCTGCTGTGCATTCAACACGTCGAGGTTGGTGCGCACGCCGACTTCCTGCCCAAGCTTGGTTGCATCCAATAAGCTCTGGCTGGAAGCGAGCGCCTGTTTCAGTGCCTGCACCTGGGCGATGCCGCTGACCACGCCCAGATAAGCCTGTCGGGTTTGCTGCTCGGCGTTGCGGCGCGCATTTTCCAGTTCCTGACTGGCGCGCTCGCGATTGGCTTCCGCTTCGCGCCACTTGGAATTCATCGCGCCGCCTTCAAACAACGGCATATTCAGTTGCACGCCGATACTCTTGCTGGCGGTGTCGGTGCCGATGCCAAAGCTGCCGCCATTGGCGTTGTTCTTTGAATAGTTGGCCACCAGATCCACAGTCGGATAGTTTCCGCCGCGATTTCGCGCCACTTCCTTGTCGGCGATCTCGGCACTCGCCTGCGCGACGGCCAGCTGCAAATTGCTCAACTGCGCTTCATCGACCCACTTTTTCATGTCGGCGGGCTGCGGCGCTTCAGGCTTGAATTCCTTGCCGAGGGGGTCGAGTTCGCCCGGCATGGTATTGATCAGCTGCTGCAACGCGCCGCGTTTGACTTCCAGGTTATTCTTTGCGGCGATTTCCTGTGCGCCGGTCTGGTCATAACGCGCCTGCGCTTCAAGGGTATCGGTGATCGTGGCGCTGCCCACCTCAAAGTTGCGCTTGGCCTGCTCGCGCTGTTCGGAAATGGCGTTCATTTGAGCCCCAACCAGCCCCACGCTGTCCTGGGCGATCAGCACGTCGAAATAGGCTTGCGCGACGCGCACAATCAGGTTCTGCTCGGCGATCTTCAGTTGCAGGTCGGATTGCATCACCTGCAGCTTGGACTCGCTGTATGCGGCCCAGTTTTGCTCGCGGAACAGCGGCTGCACCAGGGTCACACCGTAGCCGTTGCTGTTGTAGCGATCCGTGCCGCCGATCAACAGGGGCGGGAACGCCGGGTTGAACTGGGTCGTCAGATCGTTGAAGGTCGTGTTCGCATTAAGGTTGACCGACGGCATCAACAGCGAGCGGCCCTGTGCCAATTTTTCCTGTCCGGCCTGCTGGGCGGCGCGCGCGGCGGCAAACACCGGATCGTTCGCCTGTGCGGCACGGAAGGTTTCCAGCAGGTCGGCAGCCCGGACCGGGCCGCTCGCTGCGAGCAATGTTGCCAGGAGGATCAATTTTAGTTTCAACGGTATTTCACCATCGGGTATGAGTTCTTTTAGGACTTGCCGGCATATCGCTTATCGCATGAATTCGCAAACCGTGACAACGTCAGAATACGAACCGTTCGGGTTGCAGCGCGTTTTTCAGCGGTGCGACACAGGCTTCCATGATGTTGACGGTTTCAAAGACATTCTGGCTCACCCTGGTGATCAGCCTGGCTTCCATTACCGGCGCGTCGCCGACGATCGCAAACAGGCGCCCGCCGACATTCAGGCTGTTCTGGAACGAGGCCGGCAAAACCGGGGTCGAACCGGTCAGCACGATCACGTCGTAATTTGCCCCGCCGCCCCAGCCGAGCGCCGCATCGCCGATTTGCAGTGTGACATTGTCGCGATGGTTTGTTTGCAGGTTCTGCTTGGCCATGGCGCTCAATTCCGGCACGATTTCCACCGAAGTGACATGACCGGCCAGCATTGAGAGCAATGCAGTCATATATCCGCTGCCGGTGCCAACCTCCAGTACTTTATCGTTGCGGCCCAGGTGCAGTTCCTGCAGTGCGCGGGCTTCCAGCTTGGGCTGCCACATCGACGCGCCATAGCCCAACGGTATTTCAAAATCCATGAACGCCATTCCGCGCATATCTTTGGGCACGTAATTTTCGCGGCGCACGTGCTTGAGCAATTCCAGAATCCGGGATTCCAGCACATCGCATGGGCGAATCTGCTGTTCTATCATATTAAAGCGTGCCTGTTCCATATCCAGCATTCCCTTCTCCCGATTCGGCCAACATTACTTTGTCATTCAGCGGGGCAGTATAGCAAGCCAGCACGGTGGGCTCAATGTTGCTATATTTCGTACGCCGGGTTCGGCTTGCTTTTCGCCGGCCTTTGCTTTACCTTTCGCCCTCAGCTAGGGGTCTTCACCGGCATAAAGCAGCATCGGCGAAGTGAGACACACCCTTTGAACCTGTACGGGTAATGCCGTCGTAGGGAAGCATCTACCTGAT